>QQTW01004869.1_pt1 | contig 10094 bp, 12 predicted proteins | sample 1904831 | NCBI WGS metagenome assembly QQTW01 (sample SAMN09435610, study PRJNA476489) | Subsurface metagenome, whole genome shotgun sequencing project.
GAAGAGTAAAAGAACCGCGAGGAACCCTGTCGCTGCGAAGACGAAGAACAAGCCAGCTAAGAGCGCTGAGCGCGCCGTAAGCGAAGATACTGCTGGACACGACGAGGACGAGGAAGAAGCGCAAGAAGAGATTGAGGAGGGCGGCGAGGAAGATCTTCGGAATCGAGAACTGGTTGTCGATGACGATCACGAGAGCCATGAAGAGGCCGAGGCGGCCCCTGTGGACGCCGAAGAGGAAGACATTCTCGGCGATTGATGCATGGCAGGATGTCTCAAGAGAAGGGTTCTCTTGGGTCTTCGCTTTTCCCTACTCGAGCGGTTTGATTGATTTGCAGGCTGTATGTATTATTCGCCATATTGCTCGTAACCTAGTCTTCTTCTTTACTATGATCTCTATTACTTCTCTATGTCTCTTGAGAGCACGATGAAGGACATACTTCAATTAGCAAGTACTCAATATCGTGCCACATTCGCAGATATTTGTGCTCAGCTCATTGTTGGGTTTCATGAATGGAGGGTTGAATAGGAGAGTTCTACCCTACTGCTTCAGCAATATAGGCCTCAGTTCAGACCATTTGTTACAGATTACATTGTAGCATCCCAAACGGCGCTTTTGATAAGATATGTTTCTCGGTCATCACTCCTGTGCAATTCGTTGCGCTGGTGTCACTTGATTGTAGACCCGGATCGAGGCTGTAACTGACCGCGCTAGAAGATCGATACGACTACACTCGGCATACCAACGTCGACACTCTCCATCACGCCCGACTCTCAACCAGATTGCTTGAAAAATTGTCTCTACAAGATTAACTTCATTGAATTATTCACCCTGAACATGATGGTCGGCGTCTAAGCATTACTGTGATTGGCCTTGCTTCTTGTCAACAGCGCTCCCACTTGCTCTCCATCGAGAGCAATATCAATCTGTCCAGGCACGTGATTTTAGCAGAGCCTCATTCTCCCCCACGATACCCCACCAATCGCCCCACGCCTCCTCGACTCATGACCTTGCAACCACCTCGATCAACGTCTGTCGTCGACGCAGGTTCGAGTCCCGGAGACTGCATCTCTGACATTGCAGATTCCGCTTCATAATGCTATTGATTGAACAGAAGCGTCATGGCAAAGTCATTCGATAGCTTGATTCTTTTCCTCCTACAAGAAATCGCCATTTGCGGAGATCAAGGTACGTGAGCCACATTCTATTAGCAGTCACAGATGCTACAGTTGCTCTTCGGCTTCCTTGTAGGGTTTTGCTACTCGAAACGATGCCGAGTGCAAGAACTCAAGCAAGGATGTAGCATGTGAATTTGTTTGCTGTCATCACAAATCTGAATCTTCTACAATTCGCCGGCCTTCGATGGCGCTTCATTTCTTGACTTCGGGGACGTTGCGAGATCAATTCCCTGTCTGCTCAAAACGGCCGAAACAGAAGAGAACGGTTCAAAGGTTTAGCCGTGCATGAGGCTGATAATAACTCCTGAATTAGGTGTATCGGTAGCCGACGTCTTTCAGTTGATTCGTGATTTTTATGCAGACCCTGCATCTGAGCGTTCGAAAAGCGCCCCAGCAGCTGCTGATGCTGGGCATGACCAACCAGCCGCTCCGGAAGAGCCTGACGGCGAATCTAATCAAGATGGTTCAAATGGCGGCACCAACGCCAATTCCGCTAATGGACCTACTAGCAACGCACGACAGCTATTTGACCAGATTTTCCTCGGCTGTGTCTGGCAATGGTTCGTTTCGCATCCTGACGTGATCGTTGGAGACGGCAAGAATGGCAAGGCCATCACTCTCGATGAGGCCGAGGCTTTGTCGAATGAAGCCAACAATGCCGCCTCATCAGCGGTCAACGATCCCAATGGCGAACCCGCATCAGCAGCCAAAGACCAGCTGCGCATTCGCGTAACGCAGCACCGCATCTGGCTCGCACTCACCGGCCACTCGGTCGACTGGTCAAAATGCCCTCGCATGGAGTTCCAGCTGCTATCGATTATTGCTTCTCGTCGAGAGCAAGGAATCCCCCAATCGGAGCTGGTTCGGGTCTCAGGCCAAGATAAACGATCGGTTCCCAAGCGGACCGACGCCCTAGCAGCCAAATGCTACATTAAGAAGTCGCTGATCTTCCTCCCGGGCCACAGAACTAGCCAGCTTGTGCATAAGAGATACGGGAACATCAATCGCAGGACATCGAAAAATGCTCAATCTGGGCCATCAGCCTGGATCGGCGGATCGACTACTAGCCAAGGAAAAGCTGGCGAGGGTTTTGATGGGAAGGCTCTTATGAAGAGCATCTTCTCGGAGTTAAAAGAGCGGGAAGTAATCACTCATAGCGACTTGAAGTTTAAGCTGGTAAGTGTTAACTATAACCTTCTGTTTTGCAGCTAAACTTGCTGATGGTGTACCCTCAGGGCGTTGAAGAGAAAACTTGGCAAGCTGGTATCTTCAAGCGGTTGATCAAGAAATTGGAGTTGCTTGGCTGCATTCGACGTGTCAAGGCTCTCGGTCCGTCTCGCAGAGGTAAAGGCGTCTATACCTGTCTCAAATTCGTTCGCGAGCCAGTTGGGCACGAATGGCGGCTGTCCGCGAGCCAGGCGCTCCTCAAGGGAGAGTCCCTCGCACGCCGTACAAAGAAAGAGCAGAATCTGGCCCCATCTGGTCCGGATAACGATAACGATGCAGCTGAGTCGTCCTTGGGCACCCCGGCCCAAACCGGTACCGCTGGTAGTCAGAGCATTGGCGAAGGTCATACGAAAATCCGCCGAATTGTACCGCAATGGCAACCCTACATACCGCTTGCGAACATGCTTCGGAGTATTGTCGAGGCATCGGGAACGACAGGTATCAGCACGATGGTTCGTCCCTCGCTACAACTTCTCTTCTTGTTGCTTATAGCTGACCATGCATAGGATCTCAAAAAGCATGCAATGGGGCCTTTTTACAGTCGGCCGCTCGAAGTTGTCTTTGATCGCTACGCCGGGAACTTCAAACAGTCCCAACCACCTCACCTTCGGCACCTAGCAATCATTCGAGATACGGAGCAGAAGAAGAAAACGTATCATTTCCAGTACTTCACGCATGCTAATTTTCAGAAAAGGGTTGACAGCGGGGAAGCTAGCTGGGAGAGCGTCGATGTCACGGCCAAGCCCGCAAAGTCGAAATCAAGAAAGACTGCTCGACAAGCTGAAGAGAGCATCAAGTACGACGAGTATGGCTTCGAAATCATCCCCCAAATCCATTTTGCTCATAAGGATGGTGATGCGACTCTTGGAGAGAGCTTGGCAGCTGGCAAGATCAAGGATGTCTGCTTGACGTCCTTTGATCCGGTCATTCTTAAAGACGCACAAGGCAATGAAAGTGAGTTTGTGTTCCCCTCGTAGAATTGAAATTGTGCTGATGTCCACTGCGGCAGGAATCGATTGGGGTATTCGAGGAGGCGGTGCAGGGCATATAAGGCCTAAGCGACAGGAATCTCAGGCAGGTGGGACGGAGCCACGCAAGCCACTTGGTCGGCCAAGAAAATACCCCAAAGGTCAAGAACCGTACTCAAAAGAAGGCCGCCAAGCCGCCAAGCTGCTACGAGAGGAGAAGAAAGAGCAACGTCAGAAGCAGAGAGAAGAGGCCGCGAGTGCTGCGGGTGCCACCAAAGGGCGGAAGCAGTCAAAGAAGCCTAAGCGTACTGCCGACGAGGCAGGTCTCGATCAGGGCATTCAAGAGCTTCAGGCTGGCAATGACGCAGTACTGGAGCCACCTGTTCTTCGACCTCGAAAACAGCGCAAGACAGCAGCAGCTCCTGAGCCCGACGCTGCAGTTACGGTCACAAGTGCAGCTGAACCTCCAAAGCAGTCACGGAAATCTAAGCGGACTGCTAATGCCGCAGGTCTTGATCAGGGCGTAGAACAGTCTCAGGCCGGCGAACAGGTAGTCGTCGAGATACCAGCTCCCAGACCACAGAAGCAGCAAAAGACAGCGACCCCCAAGCCAGCCCGGACATCTCGAGCTACAAGTGCGGCTGGGATGTCGACGCGGTCAACGAGATCTAAGCGTACTTCAGACGACGCAGGTATAGGCGAGGTCGCGCAACAGTCTCAGGCCGGCAAAGACGTGGCTGTAGAGGTACCAGTCCTCAGAACTCGAAAGCAGCGCAAGACAACGGCATCTGGACCAGATACAGCATCCCAACAACAAGAGCAGGAAGCAGAAGCCGTGCCCGCCGCTACTACCACCGAAACACCAAGGCGGTCTACAAGATCGAAGCGGACGGCCGACGACGCAAGCCTTGATGAGGTACAAAAGCCTCAGGCCGGTGTTGATGCCGTTGCGGGGAGAGCACCCCCGAGGTCGCCAAAGCAGCGCAAGACAACGACACCGGGGTCAGATACAGCCTCACCACAACAAGAGCAGGAAGCAGAAGCCGCGCCCGCCGCGACTACCACGGAAACACCAAAGCGGTCGACAAGATCAAAGCGGACGACCGATGACGCAAGCCTTGATACGGTGCCAAAGCCTCAGGCAGGCGTTGATGCCGCTGTTGGGAGAGCACCTCTCAGGTCGCGAAAGCAGCGCAAGACAGCAGCATCTGAACCAGACGGAGCGTCTCAGGAACCCGAGCAGACAGAGGAAGTCTTGCGAGCTGCGAGGACAGCTGAAAACCCAAAGCATGCCAAGAGCCCCAACCATACAGCTCACGACGCCGGCTCTGAGCAGCTGCAGGAGTCTGCGGCCGGCAATGATGCGGCTGCAGAGCCACTAGTCCTCGAAACTCGAGAATTGCCCACAACAACGGCTTCCGAGCCCGATGGATCCTCTCAATCGCGTGACGAAACTACGACCACTTCAGTTGCGCCAGAACCCCAAAAACCCGAGAAACCCACCCGAAACAGGAAATACAAAAAACTCGACAAAGGCTCTGTTGACTTCAAGAGAAGACGAATCGTGACGGATCTTATGGAGAAATCTGGAGGCGTCTTCCCCGGTGACCGAGATCTGTGGTATCCGTTCAGCATCATCTGGATGAAAATGAATCCGAATGTAGGCATTCCGGACCTGCGGACCGTGCAGCGTATGCAAAAGGCCCTCATCGATGCTGGCCAGATCAAGTCCTTTATATTCGCCTACACAAACCGACGTGGTCAGCCGTGCGAGAAGAGAATTCTCGCCTTGCCTCATGTCCAGCCCGACTCGCCTGCGGTGAAGGAACTGGAGGCGAAGTTGAAAGAACTCGGCCGAGAGCATTATGTTCCTCCAAACACCGGTATAACGGAAGAAGAACGAAAGCACTTTGCAAAGATCAGCAATGCTCGAACTGGTCCATTGCCAAAAGAAACTGTGATCGAAGAGGTGACCGCTCGCGTAGAGCTGCTGGAACGGCCACAGATTCCGGGGGCTGAAGTGGGCGTCGACGCACGCGTCAGCGAAGCGGAAAGAATCAAGAGGGCGAAGCAGAGACTTGAGAAGGCGGCGCAACGCGAGGTCGACCGTAAGGGTAGACTCGAAAGAAAAGCGCAGAGACTGGCAACTAAAGCTACCCGGGAGCTGCTGAGTCTGAGTCGAACTGAGCAGCGCAACGCAGCCAAAGAGATTCGTACCATTGCTGGGTTGGGGGGCAGAGGTGCTGGGATTGGTCCACCCAGAGTGGCACAACTGCATGGGCGACCATTCACTGGCGTTGCATCGCTCACTGATCAAAGAACTGCAGCAGGTCAGCTTGAAGAAATTGCTGGAGAGACTGGATTGGCAGAAACTGCAATTCCAGGGCTAGCGCCACAACCGCCAACAGCCACGTCTCTTGCATCACTCTTTTACAAGCTCAATCGGACTGGCCTCTATGACTCTGTTCAGATCTTCCACCCGACTAATGGCACCTTTGGGACGACGTTTCCACCCAGCAAGACTCGAAAGAAATCGGCCCGCAAGACGCCGGCTGCTAGGGCATCACGACCCAAGAATACAAGATCGAAGGGGAAAGTTCCTCAGAGCCTGGGCGAGATCGTCTCGCAAAGTCGTCGGCGCAAAGTCAACCATGACGTGTCGGCAGACCCTGCCCTTAATCGGTTCGAGGATCAGGTCGACAAGGTCCGCCGTTGGGAGAAGCGTTATGCGCAGTCCTTGGAAAAGGAGGGCGAGTCATGGGCGTTTATCAACCATACCACCACGGGAGAGTTCATCGAGGCCCCCCATGGACCAGTCGACGAAACCGGCAACGCACCGCCGGCAGAGCGTCCCCTTCAATTCTCACATTCCAAACTCGGTGGTTGGGCGCAACGTGCGAAAACAGCAGAGGCAGCAGCAGAGGCAGCAGCAGAGAATGGTAGCGGTGCCCAGAACATTCCTAGGTCTCGGAAACGCGTACGGTTCACAGAACAGCCAGATGGAGCTCCAGCAGCGAAACGTCAGCGAAAGCAAACAGGTACCGCCACTGCACGTGTCAAGGCCGCCGCAGCTCGTAAGAAATTCAAGACACGCTATACCATCGCCCAACCAAGAGATGAAGAGCTGGAGGGATATGTTCAAGTGGCCAATGCAGCAGCATCAGCAGCAGGGCTTGACGGCTTGACGGCACCAGGTAGGTTTCATTATTATCTTGGTCGAATCTTATAGAAGCTCATTGTTTGCAAGCTGGCTTCCGTCGCCGACGGACTCACACCCGAGTGGCGAATGGATCCATGACAGCGGATGATGAACATAGACTCGTTATTGCGGTTACCGTCATCCGCATTCTAACCGGCGGGCTTACCCGGACCATCGACTGGGTGCTGATTGCGAGGTTGTTCCCTCATCTTACAAGGGGACACTTGATCCGGAAATGGGGGCCAATTGCGGCAAAATACAGACCCTACATGGACGAAATGCAGGCCCACTTTCAGAAAGCATTCATAGATGCATACAAGAAGAAAGAGGTTTCAACGATTGACTACGACAACCTGGAGGCATACGATTGGGCACAGCTGGTAGACTGGGCCGAAGAACGGATCGACATCAACAAGTGAGTTGTTGTGTTCCGCGACTAAAACTCCCAACAACTGACCGCGGTGGTGCAGTGGCAACGAAGTGCCCGAACTACCAGCCGCGCGAGAGGAGCTCACGGAGTCGTATGAGATTCAAAACGATCCCATTCCTGGTGCCCACTGGCGAGACGAGTGCTTCAGCGTGTTAACCAGCACCTACCGACGGGCTGATTTGCTGTTGCAGCACGCACGCACTGCGCCGTTCGTTGACGGAATGGCCAAGATCGAAGACAGTACTGCAGAAGAAGAAGAGCGCTCTCTGGCCCGGTCGTGGGTCCGGGTAAGTTCAATCTCCTGCGATTCTCAACTCATCTCATCGCTCGTTACTGATAATCATTCAAGGCAAACATCATCGCCGCACAAGAGACTTACAACCCCATCGAAGCCAACCGACGACTCAACCAGCTGGGCGAGAAGCGCATCGCCGACGCTTTACGAGAACTTACCTCCCGCAGGATGGTGCGACATATCAACAAGAAACGACCCACGCCCGGTCGAAACTACGACATCACTCAGAACTTCCTGAACGTCGTGATGAAGAAACACGTCAACGAGACGCAGTATGCGAAAGCCAGCGCCTATAAAGCCATGCTCGACGAGACCTTCCGTGCAGGGAATCTAGCCCAGTTCGTCGAATGGATCACCGACGGGGAAGTTCTGGCGTTGACGAATCTACTTGCGAATCGTCGCGTAAGGGTCTTCCCTCGAACATTCGCCTCGAAAATCACCGGTTTGCTCGACGGCGGGTATCAAGCGAGACTCATGGACAAGGAACGTCTGAAGATGAAACTTCTGATTGAACCGACGGATACATATATCTACGGCTGTGATTGCGGGGAGCTTCTTGGTGGTGGGACGATGCCCCGGCCCCCTCAAGAGCATTTAAACGACGAGACGAAACCAATCCCCATCTGGTTCGATATCCACGGCAACTTCGTGGAACCGATGTGGAGAAAGATTCTAAGCGCCGTTTTAACCATGATTTCATTGAGGTCGGTGATCACAACGAGGGAGCTGAAGAGATGTTTTACACCAAGCTTGGAGGGATTTGAATTGAGACTGGTGGTAGAGTGGTTAGTGAAAGCGGGGGGGTATTAAGATGACTGTTAAGGAAGAAGATGGACAAGAAAGTAGAAAGGAAGATGAAGATGGAAAAGGCTGGGTGTCGATGGAATGGTGGTGGTTGATCCCTGCTGCTCCGATAAAAGTATGATAAGATAGACTTACAGTACGAGCAAGTACACAAGAGCAGTTCTGCATGATTACCTCCACCTCACGCATGAATAGGTGGACGGGATACAGTAGCCTATCTTTGCCCGCACACTCCCCTAGCGAACCTGAGCTAGGGTATATAGTTCTCGCTTCATGCATTTACTGTGTATAAATCCCCCCTCCCTCTCTCTCACTCTCTCTCTTACGTACGAGACATATACAGTAACGAACAGCGAAATATGTATGAATAGAAAACGACAAATAAATAAGCAGATGGACACCAAGACGCTAAAGGAAGAAATTATAACACAATGCCTTGAGGAGACGATGTAGGACGGGAATTAACCAAATGCGTACAGGCACTCCAAGAAGACCGTCCTAGATCCTTTAACCTAATTGTCGACCACTCCAAAAAGAACGCCGTTGATTGTGACGATTTTGACGAACTTCCATTATACTCTGAACTAATCCTTATGACCCTCATCTCTTCCCTCTTTCTTTACTGTTGTGAATTTCTCTCGCCGCGAGCCATCTAGATGAGATGAAACTCGGTCCTCAATACCATCACACCACGCCACGCCAGCTGAAATCAAACACCCACCCACTCCTGTCGGCCCGAGTCCCATCCGATGTTTTGTTCATCTCTTCTTCTTCTGTCTTCTCTTCTTCTTCTTAGGTCTTCTCTTGCAGCTAACCATTTCGGACTCGGTTCCCAATGCTATCCATCCATATCACCACGCCAGCTGAAACCACAAACTAGTGCCCCCCATCGTATCACCTTTACGAGTTTCCATTCCATTGCGAGTGTGATTGCGGATCCCATCCGATGTTTTGTTCTTCTCGTCTCCGTCTGTCTTCTCTCCTTCTTCTTAGGTCTTCTCTTGCTGCGAGCCACTTCGGACTCGGTTCCCAATGCCACCCGTCACCCGTGGTCGTACATATCGGCAACAACCATAACCATTTCCGATCCCCAAACAAGTGTCGTAAATTATTTCGCCAACCCAAATCAAACGCATGCGGCAATTTCTCTGAGTCCTGTTCGTCGAGGTACGCTTCATACCGATCTCTCTCTCGTTGGCGTTCCATTGCGGCGTAACTGATTTGCAACGACGACTGCGCTGTTCCCGGATGCATATTGAATCCGCTGTGATTCTGGTTCTGGTTATGCAAGTGGTGCTTGGGATGACGGTAGGGGTTGTTATGTTCTTCAACGTAGTCGTCATTATCTTCCTCTACACCCTCCTCGGGACGAGTCACGCCCGGTAACACATTCGCGTGAATCTCCCTCAACTGTTCTCCGTAACTGGGCGCCGCCGTGCTAGCATACCCCCCGTTCAACTCCCGTTGGTGCTGCTGGTGTTGTACCTGTTGCTGCATCGTCGTTTTCCATCCCGTTAGATACCTCGTTTTCTCCAACGCCTCGATCGTCGTCTGGTTCCGTAACGCCAGGGAATAATGCCACCCCGTGAACCCCGTCAGAACTAATCCGAATATCCCGCTCGTGACGCTCAACACAAGATAATTCACGGGCATCAATGTGTCGTTGTACTGTCCATCGCTCAACACTTCGCTCCAGATCCAGCCCATCGTGACGGCGAAACACACCCAGCAGAATAACGTCGTGTAGGTGAGGAAGAGCAAAAAGGCTTTGTAGTTCCGGAGACCTAAACAGGTTGCGAGCCACGGACAGTGATGGTCCATTTTCAGCACGCATCGTCGACAAGTCGAACAGTGGTGTGCTCGATCCGGTTTCCGGGCTTGGCATTTCTTGCAGAAACGTTCGCCGCCGGTGGATTTGACGGTTAAGGAAGAGGAGGGGGTCGGTTGGGATTCCTGTGTCGGGAGGGAACTATATCCGCTTGATGTAGTTGATAA
>QQTW01004870.1_pt1 | contig 10093 bp, 9 predicted proteins | sample 1904831 | NCBI WGS metagenome assembly QQTW01 (sample SAMN09435610, study PRJNA476489) | Subsurface metagenome, whole genome shotgun sequencing project.
AATGAGGATATGGAAGATTGCGGGATAATGGTTTATCGGTTTCAATCCCTAATAGGGATTATTTGGAATTGCAATTCGCAGTGCCGAGGCTGAAGGCTCTCCTGCACGCAGTTTCAATCCCTAATAGGGATTATTTGGAATTGCAATTTTCATGCACTTGATAAATTAGAAGAAGAAGGAGAAATAGGTTTCAATCCCTAATAGGGATTATTTGGAATTGCAATGTATCAAAATCTAGTCCCATGCGTGCCTAATAAAATGTTTCAATCCCTAATAGGGATTATTTGGAATTGCAATCTGCCCCAGTGAGATGCTAGCGATCGCAGGCTGTTTCAATCCCTAATAGGAATTATTTGGAATTGCAATTTTAGCCTGGTGGTGGTGCGGGTGCGGCCAATTGTTTCAATCCCTAATAGGGATTATTTGGAATTGCAATTTCAAACTCTACTATTCCATAGTTACTGGTAGCATTGTTTCAATCCCTAATAGGGATTATTTGGAATTGCAATATAGGTCATGCATTCCTGTTCTGAATCCGGAGGAATAGGCGTGTTTCAATCCCTAATAGGGATTATTTGGAATTGCAATTCTAGACGTGGCACAAGCCACCAATGCAAAATGAAGTTTCAATCCCTAATAGGGATTATTTGGAATTGCAATTGGAGAACTTATGCCTTTATTTCACGTTTCAAATAAGTTTCAATCCCTAATAGGGATTATTTGGAATTGCAATCGATTGCCCAGGCTCATGGAGGCGATCGCATTTGGATGCGTTTCAATCCCTAATAGGGATTATTTGGAATTGCAATTGTCCTCCCACTCATTACTTCCGTCAGTCCTAAAGTTTCAATCCCTAATAGGGATTATTTGGAATTGCAATATCATATTGCTACCATTTAGTCGTGGGTCGCCAGTGGTTTCAATCCCTAATAGGGATTATTTGGAATTGCAATTCGATGGACATCGACAAGTTGACATCAAAAGCCAACGGTTTCAATCCCTAATAGGGATTATTTGGAATTGCAATTCGAGTTACTTGCAAAGTTACTATCAACTTGGTTGTTTCAATCCCTAATAGGGATTATTTGGAATTGCAATCTTGTTGACCGAACACCTACCGAGTTTGTATCGCTGGGTTTCAATCCCTAATAGGGATTATTTGGAATTGCAATTCTAGAGAAGTAAGTTTCAGTAGTTCTAATAAAATTAGGTTTCAATCCCTAATAGGGATTATTTGGAATTGCAATATAATCTATTCCTTAATTACAGGTTGAGCATTATTTGTTTCAATCCCTAATAGGGATTATTTGGAATTGCAATTTCAAATGGTTAACTGGTAATTGCAACTGGCTTATTGTTTCAATCCCTAATAGGGATTATTTGGAATTGCAATTTTCCTGTAAAGATTCAATGGGATTTTTACCCTCAGTTTCAATCCCTAATAGGGATTATTTGGAATTGCAATTGATTTGAGTAGCATGTGAGTAACAGTTAAAAGTCTGGTTTCAATCCCTAATAGGGATTATTTGGAATTGCAATGAAGCAGTCAGTAACTTGAAAAAAGAAAAACAGGTGTTTCAATCCCTAATAGGGATTATTTGGAATTGCAATGCTTTGAAAGGTAAGTCGTGCTGGTTTACCCAAATAGATGTTTCAATCCCTAATAGGGATTATTTGGAATTGTAATATGCTATTTCGCAAGCAGTATGGAGCCTGTAGAGTTTCAATCCCTAATAGGGATTATTTGGAATTGCAATTTTCTATTATGTTTCTTGCGTTCCGGACAATTATTTTGTTTCAATCCCTAATAGGGATTATTTGGAATTGCAATGGAGATATTGTCTGTACTAAAAGTTGGTACGAAGTTTCAATCCCTAATAGGGATTATTTGGAATTGCAATTTCGGCATCGACCGCCGTCAACTTTAGCGTTCAGTTTCAATCCCTAATAGGGATTATTTGGAATTGCAATGCGTACTTAGATGGTGGATTTACTAGTAACTACTTATGTTTCAATCCCTAATAGGGATTATTTGGAATTGCAATGTGCAAATTAGAGGGGAAAGTGTTAAGAATTTTGGTTTCAATCCCTAATAGGGATTATTTGGAATTGCAATGCCGTGTTCGTCCAGTGCGGTTTTGATTTTCTTAGTTTCAATCCCTAATAGGGATTATTTGGAATTGCAATGTCAATAACATGAGCCATTGCCTCGAAATTTTGAGTTTCAATCCCTAATAGGGATTATTTGGAATTGCAATCTTATGATGGTTACAGCGGAATACCCAAAATGTTTGTTTCAATCCCTAATAGGGATTATTTGGAATTGCAATTTATATCCAGAATGGGCATCCGATTGGGGACTACAAAAGTTTCAATCCCTAATAGGGATTATTTGGAATTGCAATTCATACATCGGAACGTCACGGGTAAAACAATGTGTTTCAATCCCTAATAGGGATTATTTGGAATTGCAATGGCTCGGAGCTAGAACCCTTACTATATTTAGTTTTCAAGGTACAAAGGTGTGAACCTGATCTAAAATACTATTTCAGCCGATGCATTGTCAAGAGTGAGTTGAGGCTTAGATGCTCAAATGCAGTCAGGGAAAGAGCTCCCACGATAGTGTGAACCTTATATTGGGTAAAAAACGCTCAAACCTAGACAGGGCAAAGAGTATAGCCGTAAAAATCAACCATCGTTTTCAAACACCCACAGGTTCACACCGCAAACAGCAAGTATCAAGCAAAAAACACAGTATTATCTCTGGGCATCTCACCACCGATACGCTCAATCTTGGGCTGGCAACAACGACAAAGCATATAAAAACGGATGCTATCTTCTTCGGGCTTAATGAGCTTAGAGAGACGCGATCGCAGTTTAGCATACTGAGTCGCATTTAAATCGCACTCGAACACCGAATACTGCATCCACTGCCCATAAGACTTAAGAATCTTATGAATCTTAGTACGACGCTTATCTTCAGGAATATCATACGACACAACGACAAACAACATAAATAGGGGTAAAGGGTAAAGGGGAAGGAAAAAAGGGTAAGCTAAGAGTCAGCTTTAGTAACTCCTAACTCCTAACTGATAACTCATAACTCCTAACTTTTTTACTTCATGACTAATGGTGGATATTTGTCAATTTCCCCCATTAAATACTTACCCAACAAACGTGCTTGAATTTCAAAAGTTTCTTGATAACTTTTTTGAATACCTAAAACAGGATGCTTGAATTTAATGAGTTTTTTCTCTTGATATAACTTAAGAAAGCTATGTAAACCTTCCCTAGTCAAAGAAACCGCATTGCTAACAGGTTCCGTAATAAAATAGGATGGCTTCAAAATCTTACGATTAATCGCATTCAGAACAACAGCATCCACAACCAAAGGACGAAATTCTTCCATTAAATCAAGGGCTAAAGAAGGTCTTCCATAACGCTCGACATGCAGGTATCCTAAATATGGGTCAAATCCAACAATATTTAAAGCTCCTTGAATATCGTGCCTTAATAACGAATATCCTAAACTTAAAAGTGAATTAACAGGGTCTACAGGTGGACGACGATTGCGAGTGTTGAAACTGAAATTGTCAACGCGAATAAATTGATTAAAACAGCCAAAATAGGCAGCACTCCCAGCACCCTCATAACCCCGAATCAATCAATTGTAGTGGCTTTTTCCAAGGATGCTAAAGTATTTTTCAATTGCAGTAAATTTTTACTTACATCAACATCAGGATGACTGCGCTGAATTTGTAATAGTGCATAGCGATAATTCTTAAGTTTTCCCCTGACAAAACCTTGGGTAACGTGAATCGCTTGAGGTGACTCACCCGCTGCTTTCCACTGAGCATTTCGCAAAACAATATTTTTACTCATTTCCGGTTCCAATCTAGCGATATATTTACCATTTACCGTAAGGAAAGTTAAAGGGATTTTATGATTAATCAGTTCAGAAATAGCAGCAGGTGAAATAGTCGCTCTCCCCATGACGACTAACCCATCAACTTTAATTAATGGAACATCTAAAATTGTTTGTTTATCAAATTTGACATTTAATCTTTCGTCAACTTTAGCGATAAATGCATCTTCTTGCGTAACGTAGATAGTACCCATGATTTTGGTTCTCTTATTTGATAGATGTTTTAGGTGAAATTTAAGTTTGCAAAAATTGAATGAATTTGGAGAGACGCGATATATCGCGTCTCTACATTGTTACTATTTCCTAATCCTCTCGGTATCGTCCAACTTTTTCCACAACTTTCGGCAAACATTGCTCGTAAAGACTGCAACCTTGACAGCGTTTGCTATAAACTGCTGTTGGCATTGCACCTGTTTCTAACAACTTCGTCACATCTTGAATTGTGGCAATTGTTTGTCGTCGTAATTCCTCCGAAATTTCGATTAATTGACGTTGATGAGTTTGGGCATAGTAAACATATCCAGTATTAATAGTTTTCCCCGTCATCTCTTCCAAACATAAAGCTTGAGCGCAAACTTGTAATTCATCATTATCCCATTCACCCTTTTTGCCGCGCTTATATTCAACTGGAAACCATTCGCCATTTTCCAATTCGATTAAATCTGACTTTCCGATTAATTGATATTGCTCAGACTTTAACCAAATCGCTCTAACTTGCCAAGTTTCCTCCTGATTTCCTTCACTAGTTGTATGCACTCGTTCGTGTAAAGTTGTCCCTTCAATTGTGTATTGATTATCGGTAAATTCGCCAAGGCAAAACATGCGCCAACAGCGATGCGAACAATAGGCATATTGGTTTAATGCCGCAATTGATATGTATTCAGTCATTGGTTTATAGTTATTTGTCAGTGGTCAGTTGTTATTTGTCAGTGGTCAATTGTTATTGGTCAGTGGTCAGTTGTTATTGGTCATTGGTTATTAATATTTCATCATTTCAATTCCTAACTCTGTACAGACGCGAAATTTCGCGTCTCTACATCTTCTAACTCCTAACTCTCCTCACCATCCCCATTCCCATCGGTGTTTTTCTACCGACTCCTGCATATAAAGCAAAATCAGCTAAAGTGTTAACTTGCTTAATTATTCCCGGTTCTAAGCTGCCCATAATTCGATAGCTAATTTCGCCAATACAACCAATAAATTTACTGCGCGAGTCGCTGGCAACATCAGTTTTGATATTAAAAAAGCTGGGAAAAATCGACTCGATAAATTCAAAAGAAAACTCTATTCCGCTATATTTATTCCAGCGTTGCAACAAACTTTTAAAAACTGATTCTTTTGTTGGTAGCGCTGAATCAAATTCACCTTGACGGAAAGCGGTAGGGGTGACAAAAGTTAGGTTAATAGTTCTTTCCGCATCACTTGCTTGCTCGTACAATTGAGTATAACTGCAAGCGTTTGCCCAAGGTTGGGTTGATTGCGGTGTTCCTTGAATGCTGGTTATGTACAAATCTGCGGAACCTAAATGCCAAGGTTGTTCGGGGTTGAGATTTAGCCACAGTTGTGTGAGTTTGCTAAATAGCGTGTCATCAAGTAGCGATATTCTCCACCAACAGGGAGTACCTGGAGGGATGGGTTGTTGATGCTGCCATTGTAAAATTTGAGATCCCCCCCTACCCTCCTTCTTAAGGGGGGAGAAATTAGTTACTTGTAAGGGGGAGAGGGTAAAAGCTTTTTCTGCGGTAGAATAGTGGAGCATGTCACCCAAACTTCTATCTACCGAACTAACAAGATTAAGAAATAATGCATGGTAATGTCTTCCTGTCAAGTAGTTGGGATAAATAGTTGATTTGGGGGCAAGATTTAAGACCAAACTATGTGGCATATTTTTTCTTTTTATTGGTATCAACCCTTGATTCGATAGTAAAGTTGGGTATTTCCTGAAGTTCAGTATCGCTCAAACTATACTGTTCGCAAACTAAACTTAAGCGATTTCCTGGGGTTTTGACGGCGTTGACCGAGTGCGTTAAATCGCCCTGAAAGTATACTAAACTATTGATTTGAGGTTTGATTTGCCCGACTTGACGTTTGTGCGATCGCAGTACCAATTCTCCCCCTTCCATCCCCTCCGGTACGCGCACGTACAGAACGCTGACATACGCTGGTGGCTCAATGGTTTTACAATAGGAACGCAGCGAACGGTCAATATGGGGGTCTACACGCGAACCTTCTTTTAAGAGTAAGGGATTGAGGTAGAAAGCGTTACAGTTTGCTAAAAGAGCTACATCTAAATAAGGTTTGAAAAAGGGGAATTTTTGCTCGACTTCTGCTAACCCAGAGCGTTGAAAGACGACGGAAAAACCTTTAGTAGCGATGAAGTCGCGGTTGAGGTTGTTGATAGCAAAGTAAGGACAAGCTTGGATTTGTCCGAATAAGTCGTTGAGGTAGTTCGTAGGAAAGGTGTTAGATTGTTGGCTGTAGTATTTCACAATGGGTTTGAGTAAATTATTTTAATATTGCGGGGTGGGGTCAGATCCCCGACTTCTTAAAGAAGTCGGGGATCTTGTAGCTCATCGAAATAATCAACCCCTAAATCGATATTGCATACCAGCAGGTATCTCTAAATTGCCAAACTTATAAAACTGCCCGTTGATTCTAACATTTTGAATCAAACTAACTGGAGGCATATTAACGACATCATAGCTCATCACGTGATGGGAAAACATGACATCGAGCGGATTGAGTGGATAAGGAAAGCTAAATTGTTTGGCAGAAGTTGACGATTTAACTTCTTGACTTTCTACACAGGTTACTTCCGCTTTACTCATCCATTTTCCTAATCGAATCCATTTTGGTAGCTTGATTTCCTTTTCGGAAATTACAAAAAACTCGAATTGACTTTCCGGTGCAATTTCTTTTGCCCTACCAAAACTTGGTATATTCTTCTGGGTTTTCTCCATCTCAACGTGGTAGTTGTTATTGGCATACTTCCAAGTATTGAGAATAGCAGTATGGTTAAGCGATCGCGCTGGAGTTACGTAAATTCCTTGTTTATTAAGTGGGGTTAGATGTTCCTCATATTTGGGAACTTGTTCGGGACAAAAGTAGCGGTATGAATGTTCCTCGGTAACGACGGTTGCATACTTCTCACTATCAACTAATCCAAGTGCATAACAGAGTGCGTAATTATGAATTACTGGTTCTGTTTCGTAGAGTCTGCCAATTTCACGAGTTGCATAATAGACGCTATCATGTAACTCTAACTCGCAACGATAAATTAGAGTCATAACTATTACTTAGCTTTAGCAAGTTTTCTTTGCTTTTTCGACATATTTATTAAAATATGCTTTCGCTTCTGTATCAGATTTTTGTAAAAGACTCTTGATACCAGTTTCGCTGGTTGTCAGTGTTTTGACTTCATCGAGTAAAGGAGCAAAAGCTTCACCAATAAAGTCTATATGGACAATACATTCATCAGACATTAGTAATTCAATCGCGCTTTTAGCTGCTGTAATTACATCTTCCTCATCAAGAGGGTTAGGGGAATGTAAACTATTATTATCCTTCATTAAATCATAAATTTTCTGAGTCCAACGCAAATTACTTGTAATTTCTCCATCAGCAAAAACAACACCAATTAATTCATTTCGCACGCGACCAGTCCGTGTAGTTTGCGCTCCATAATGCCGCGTTCTCAGAATATTATTAAAGACGTAAAGAAAACTTGCTTCTGTAGGGTCTTTAAGTGTGACAATACTAGGAAAAAAGACTTGCGGTCTGATATGGTCTTGTTGATTGATGCGACTTGTAACTTCTCCCTGACGGCTCATTGTACCATTTTCATAAGGTGCATTGAGAGTAAATGTCTCGTGAGATTCATCAAAAGCTGTAATTGAAAATGCCGTATCTACAACTACTTTTGATTTTTCTGAACCTGCATCACCAATTGCAAAACCGTAAATAATACAATCGGGATTATTCATTGCAAAATTTACGTTATATTCGCATTCTTCAGCCGTCATCAAGGCATAATTACGCAATAATTCACGACCTACCAAGCGCTCAGGAGTAGATTGTTTACGCTTGAACATAGAAAGACGACTGATTGTAGTTTTATCTGTAACTCCTGCTCTAACTCGGGCCTTATTTAGTTCACTGTCTGTTTGAAATAGTGGATAGGATTCAGTGATACGAACTGTTAAAAAGTGAACGTATTTACCCATCGGTTTGTATGGAATTTCGGAATGAAAAAACTTAGCGTCAACAGTTTTCAAAAATGTCATAACTTGTCTCCTTGTATAGTAAGTAAAAACTAATGTAATAGTAGGTTGGGTGTAACGGAGTGAAACCCAACATATTCAAGATTTATATTGGGTTACGCGATCGCTACACCCAACCTACGTTTAAACCGTATTAACATATAATTAATCATCCTCTTCTGGAGTAGTATGTTCAGGTACTTTTTCATCCCTATTTTGATTTTCCTTATCATCTTCCAACCGATATAAAAACTCACAAGTATCTCTAATTAAGTTCAATTGACGACCTGCTAAACGCGCTCTATCCCCTGCAAAAGATTTCTCAAAAACCTCCCCTACAAAATATCGAGCAAAGTCTAAAACAGCTTGCCTTTCTTGTTCTCGTTTGCTCATCATCCAGCGTCCATCGGCAGTATTCGCATGAACTCTATCCATCAGTTTGAAAACTTCTGCTGCAACTGCTGCAACTAATGTCTCTCCTGAAAATACGCTCATTTCGGCTTTTAAAATTGTTTCTGCCGCAATATCGATGGGTTTTAATACTGCATTGGACTTTGGATTATAGCGTTTATTCGCTCTGTAAAATAAACGATATAGTTCAGTTAACTTTTTGGGATGATTCAAGTCGGATTCTGGCATTAATTTCCATTCCTTTGATTGCAAGTTATATTCAGCATAGGGGTCAAAGCAAGGGTAGAATTGATAAGCATATAGCTTTATTTTTTCAATACGTGCTGTTTCAACTCCTTGATTCCTCACCCAACGATTGAGATAAGAAAATACATAAAGTGGGGTAGTCTCAAAATCCTTTGCAAGTTCCGTAAATCTACCCCAGTTTGCATCATAACCAGACTTTCCCGATTTGGCATTAACATCTAAGTGAATTGCATAAGCTGCGGTTAATACGTTCAGAGGTGCAGGATAAGATTTATTGTTTTCCGTCCATCCTTGAAGGATGTAGTCAAGACGAAATCTGTCTCTTCCTACCAGCGTGCGGAAAGCATGGGGTGCGCTATCGAGAAATACGCTTTCTTCAAATTCTGCACCGTCGTTAAAGGGGGGGATGGGTGACTCGGAAACTACTGTTTTAACATCTAAAATCATTGGAAAAGCAAACGCTAACCAACTTGGCATTATCCAAGATTCAGTATCGCTACTATCTCTTCCTGGTGGCATTGCCATAAAGTAAAATGTTAATGGTTGGTCTTCTGGATAAGATAACTTAAATGTTCTATCTTGCTGAGGTTGGAGATTCTCGTCAATTAAAAATGCATCTATACTTTGATACTTCTGTTTATCAAAATCAGCTTCTAAGTCCTTGCTAATGAAATGATTACGGATACTGGTATCAAAGCGAGTTTGAGCGATACCACTGTAAGCTTTTTGTAGAAATTTATTAGTTTCTGGAGTGAAGTAATAAGTTGGATAAAAGTAAAGATAGCGATATTTTCCATCTTCAAATCTTTTCCCAACTGCTTGAGTTTGATTCATTAATATTTGTCGCAGCATCATTTCTACACCTGCAATACTAGAAATATTGCGTTTGGCATTAGACCCATTCAACATTTGTTTATTGGTGTAAACCTGCGGTGTAAATAAAACTGCTGATTCCATTTGTTCGGTGACAGTATAAGCAGAATGAGAAATCGAGCAAATTAATTGCCTTCCTCGTCCTGATTTTTTCGCTGCATTGTAGTTAGATAATTCATTCAAAAAATTCTCTGATGTTTGCGTTTCTTGATTACCAGGTAACATCACAACTCGATTAACCCACAATCTCACATCATCCCAACCATCAGGTAATTGGTATTGGGACATAATCGGAGAAATCAAACTTTCAATATAATTAATAGCTTGTTGGCAACTTTCACGGACATTCTCAATCCCAGGATTTTTTTTCGAGATATTT
>QQTW01004871.1_pt1 | contig 10093 bp, 9 predicted proteins | sample 1904831 | NCBI WGS metagenome assembly QQTW01 (sample SAMN09435610, study PRJNA476489) | Subsurface metagenome, whole genome shotgun sequencing project.
CAACTTCAGTGGCAAGTAACGTTTTGGGATGCTCTGCATCCCATTGCTCTTCTGGAATAAACTCAAAAAAGCCAGCTTCAATTGCTAGGATGCTGCTATCATCGTTGAGGTCGTGATAAATACTAAAGGTGCCTTCAGCTGAGGCGAAGACTGCACCAAATACAGGGATATTGTCTAAGTATTTAGGAAATCGCTGAAAGTAAAAATTTGAGGTTCCCCCCCGTGCTGTGGCGACAAAAGACAGCTGTGACCAAGCTAGTTTGGGTGTTAACTGTCCCTCTGACTTCAATATTTCACGCAGTTGGGTGGCACGCGCTGGTACAGCTGACCATTGCTGCTCTAACAAAGCGCGAATCTCTGGTTCTAATTTCAACCAGCTAGCGATTGTCCCTGTTTCTAAGTCCTGGATCAGCTCTTCGGCATAGCGCTCTAAATAGTTGCAGGTCCGCAGGATTAGCATGGGAAAGTTAGCTGCCATTCCTCGCATTAACGGATCACGCAAAGCAAAGAGGAAGCAGAGATAGTGACGTGTTATACTATCATTTACTTTTAGAGTTTCGAAAGGGTGGGCAAACAGTTGATCGCAGAGAAACTTCCCCATCCGTAAGACTCCCGTGCTTCCCGGTCCATAGTCAATACCTCCACTGGTGCGTCCTGTAAGTTGCACGTTGTTAGTCACCAGCAGTTTGCCAAACTTTAGCCCACGTGAGCGCAGCGCCTCACTCAAAAAGCCAGTACTCGTCAGGTTAGTCCATCCCAATGAGTTCTGAAACCGCTGGGTCACCGGGATCAATTTCTGCTTTCCCGTCGAGCCACTAGTTGTATTGAGGTAGACAACCGGATCAGGTGTTAACACATTTTTTTCACCCCGGGCAATACGCTCAATGTAGGGTTCATAACCACTAAAAGGCATAACCGGAACTTGTTGTTGAAATTGCTCAATAGTTTTGATATCCTTCAAGCCATATTCGCAACCTAATTCAGTATTTTTATGAGCCTGCAATAAATTGCGTAAAAACTGCTCTTGCACAGTCAAAGCTTGGCGAGTTTTGCGAACAAAACTTGCCTTGGCCCGCCCAGCGACGGCAGTAGAAAGTGGTAAAAATAAATTAACCATCAGAGCCCCACACTAGTAGATTAACAATACACTAGATGATTAAAAGATTTATCAGATTCATCCCGCCTGAAAATTAAACACCAGCCTACAGCAGTCTTGTCCTAAATGCTTCTTGAAATCCTTCCTTCCCTTGGCGTCCTTGGCGTCCTAACGCGCTTCGCTAACGCCAAGGGCTTCGCTGCGCTGACGCTAAGGCGGTTTCCTGAAAGTTAAACACCAGCCTACAGCAGTCCTAAATGCTTCCTTGAAAGCCTTCCTCCCCTTGGCGCTCTTGGCGTCCTTGGCGGTACCAATCAGCACTGAAAAAATGTCAAAATATTCGGGTGGGTCCGTCTGAAAAGAAAAGTGTGAGGAAAAAGAGCCCATGACCACGTTACAAAGCGCATCCGTTGGAATTACCTGTTTTACTCTGGCATTTGTCCTAGCGAGTCTCGTTGAATATTGGCTACATCGCTTAATGCATGTCTCGCCTCGAATCGGTGAACGTCACCGCGACCATCACCGCCGCAATGAAGGACAGGGAGTGCTGTGGGAATTTCGGGACTATGTCAGGGGCAGCCTTGTGGTAATGGCTGTAATGTTTCTGTTCTCCTGGGAGGCTGGAGTCGGTTGGTTTCTGGGTGCACTGTTCTACGCCGCATTTTCAGCTTATGCCCATCAGCTACAGCATGAAAACCCAACCAAGTGCTTTTGGATGAAGATGCCGGTTCACTATGTGCATCATAAGTACGGCATGTGGCACCACAACTTTGGTCTGGCTGTAGATTGGTGGGATCATGTTTTCGGCACCTACAAGCCTGTGGAATGGCTGACTGAAGAGGAACGCGGTCAGCCGGCGCGAGGTTATTGGCAACTGAGGTGGTGGTAGGATGCTGAAAAAGCTCAAAAATTTTTGAGCTGAAGCTCGCTTTTGCAAGTGTCTTAGTGATATGGTTCCTACAACGCTTTGAGTTTATAGAATTGGGTGTGAGTGTAGGAGAATCGATTTGAGCTACTTCCATGAGGCTAAAGCCTACTTTGCTGCGAGTCATCAGCATCCCATTAACCAGTTTTTGCACCACTTGACTAACGTGCTAGCGTTAGCATCTGTGGTTTTTCTGTTTTATGACTGGCGGTTAACGCTCGCCTGCTTAGTTCTCACCCAAGTTTTTGCTCTAGGTGGGCATGCATTCTTCGAGAAAAATGAACCAGCTTTCTTGAAGTATCCTGTCTGGATCACTATCCCTACATCAATGCTCTGGTCCTTCGGGAACTGGTTTGGTCTTCGCCAAGTCTGGAATTATTTAAATAGCAAGCAAAGAGCCTTGAACTAAAGTTCAAGTTAAAAGCAATCCACATGGAGTGCGCTGTTAGTCGGCTCGATCTGACGAATGGATTTGGGCCGCGAATTCCTTCGCTGGCAGTTATGGTGTAAATATAATCAAGGAGACTCATGTATCAAGGTTTACCAGTAATTGATGCCGATGCCCACAAGCTAGAAAATCCTTTGGTGATGCGGGATTATTTGGAGCCTGAGTATCGCGATCGCATCGGTTTAGTGATAGATAGTCTGGGCGATCAACGGGCACGCATCGTGGACTTTAATCCGGCAACGGGTAAAAACAACTTCATGCGGATGTTCCCTCAACCTGAGGGGATGGGAAAAGGTGGCTTTCGCAACTTGCATCCAGATACAACCCTGGGTGCGATGTTTAATCGCCTACGGATTGAACATATGGATCAAGAAGGCGTTGATGTCCAGGTAATCTACGGCACGCTCAACTTGATATTCTCTAGCCTCTTAGACAAGGATTTAGCGATCGCGCTTTGCCGTGCCTATAACAGCTACATGGCAGATGACTGCCGCGGATACAATAACCGGCTTAAACCCATTGGCGTATTACCTCTACAGGACGTGGACGCGGCGGTGGCAGAAATGCACCGTTGTGTTAATGAACTTGGGATGATTGGCGTCGCAGTCGCTCCAAACATGCCAATCCCCCATCCCAAAGCGCCTGATGCATTCCCAGACATTCGCTCTTGTAAGACAATTAGCCATCCTGACTTCCGCCCCATCTTGCAAGCCGCTGTAGACTTAGACATTGCTCTTGGTATCCACGGTGGTCCAGGTTCTTACATGGTGGGTGGTATCTCTGACTACACCGAAACCTTTGTCCTCACACATATTTTTGTGCAGCGGAACCAGCAACAGTTAGCGATGGCTCGCATGGTCTTTGACGGAGCATTTGAGCAATTCCCTACACTCAGAGTTGGCTTTTTAGAAGGCGGTTGTGGCTGGGTGCCGGATCTTGCCCATTCTTTTCATGAGCATTGGGAAAAACGCATCCGCGACTTTGATCCGAAACATCCCTATCGCCCTTCCCTGATGGAATTCACCAAGCTGATGATTCAGGAAAGAGGCACCCACAACAATATCAACCTGATTAGTCAGGCGAAAAACCTCTTTGATTTGATGTGGAATGCCCAGCATGACCCCACTCAGATCGAAGACGATAGCTTGTATGAACACTATGATCTTCGCCACCGAGACCCACTAGATTACTTCAAACGAGGTCAAATCTTTACCTCTTTTGAATCAGATGATCCAGGTCCTGCTTATCTTCACGTAGCTATGGGTGAAGTAGGCAAACGGCTAGCTTGCTTCTCTGGCGATTATGGTCATTGGGATGGCGTACTTCATGACTGTGTCAAAGATGCTGCTCTTGTCGCCGACTATGACCGGGAGCATTTAGGACTCCTGCTTGGAGGTAACGCACTAGCCCTCTACGGCGATCGCTTACGCCAATCCCTACCTACTAATCTTACCGTCCACGCATCGAGTCTAAACAGCATAGCTGCTCAGCATTAATTTTACGAAGAACGGGGTGTAAGGGGTACTACACCTCACACCCCACCTTGTACACCTGTTGACACAGAGTGGCGTAACATTTGGCTGAATTATGTAGATTCGTATTCATAGACACAAGTTGTCTTAATACGCAACCAGTTCTGCTATAGAATTTGGTGAAACAGTAAGAATTAATTTCTTAATTAGTCGAAGCGAAGTAAACGTAAAATAGTCAATCCTAAGCTGTGGGTATAGGAATGTATTTTCAGTTTATTTAAGCTCTGCTTAATTTAATTAGTGTGAGGTTTGGCTCCGCATGCGAGTTTTACTCCTATATCCCCTTTTTCCTAAATCATTCTGGTCTTTTGACAAAGCGCTAGAACTGATCGGGCGTAAGGTTTCGCTTCCCCCTCTGGGCATGATTACAGTCGCGGCTATCCTACCCCAAGCCTGGGAGTTCCGCTTGGTAGACCGCAATGTTCGGTTTGAAACAGAAGCAGACTGGGCTTGGGCAGATCTAGTAATCATCTCGGGCATGATTGTCCAGAAGCCCGATATGCTACATCTAATTCGCGAGGCAAAGCGGCGCGGCAAACCGGTAGCGGCAGGTGGTCCCTATGTCACCTCAGTTCCTGATGCAGCGCAGAAAGCAGGGGTAGACTTTTTGGTTTTAGATGAGGGCGAGATTACTCTGCCACTTTTAGTTGAAGCTCTAGAGCGAGGGGAAACTTCAGGGGTGTTCCGGGCATGGGGCGAAAAGCCGGATGTTAGTACCACACCCATTCCCCGATTTGATCTGCTGGATCTAGAAGCCTACCTTGAAATGTCGGTGCAGTTTTCGCGGGGCTGCCCTTTCCAGTGCGAGTTCTGCGATATCATCGTGCTCTACGGGCGCAAGCCGCGTACCAAAACGCCTGAGCAGTTGATAGCTGAGTTGCAGGCCCTTTATGATTTAGGTTGGCGGCGCTCTGTCTTCGTAGTTGACGACAACTTCATCGGCAACAAGCGTAATGTTAAGCTTATGCTGCGTGAACTCCAGCCCTGGATGGCAGCCCGCGGCTACCCATTCCGCCTCTCAACCGAAGCCTCGATTGACTTGGCACAGGATCAGGAATTGCTAGAGTTGATGGTCGCTGCCAACTTCACCTCAGTATTTTTGGGCATTGAGACACCGGATACGGATAGCTTATCCCTGACTCAGAAATTCCAAAATATGCGCAATCCTCTCGTGGAATCAGTTCAGATAATCAACCGAGCCGGTTTGAGTGTGATGGCAGGTTTTATCCTTGGCTTTGATGGCGAGAAGCCAGGAGCAGGTGATCGGATTATTGAATTTGTAGAAGCTACAGCTATCCCCAAAGCTATGTTTGGTATTCTACAGGCTTTACCCAATACAGCCTTGTGGAAGCGACTCCAGAAAGAGGGTCGTCTCCTGGAGGGGAGCCAAGAAACGTATGGACATCAGATGACGCTGACTAACTTTATCCCCACCCGCCCTCCGGAAGAACTAGCGCGTGAGTATGTGAGATGCTTCTGGGAGCTGTATGAGCCGAGTCGTTACCTGTCGCGAGTCTACCGGCACTTCATGGCAATGAAGCCGTCACCTCACAAAACACAATTCCGAATGCTGGAATTGATCGAGATGCGAGCGGTGTTGACTATTTGCTGGCGACAAGGAATAAAGCGTAGCACACGTTTCCAGTTCTGGCGTCAACTATTCTCAATCACCCGACGCAATCCAGGTGTGTTTGTGCCTTACTTAAGCAATTGTGCTCTGGTTGAGCATTTCATCGATTATCGCCGAACGGTACGCGACGAAATCGAGGCACAACTTGCTGAGTTTGTAGCAGGGGCGAAACTTAAAGCTCATAATCACGAAGCAAAACAGCCTGCTGTTCTGTGAAGCTGTTTAACGGTGCTGGGAGGCTTATTATAGTTTGGCGCTCCCAGCTAGAAACTATGTTACCGGCGGCTCTTCTCCCTCAACATACATTGGAGGCTCAATTGCAAAGTTGTTTAGCAAGCCAGCCTCGTCGATAACATAGCCATCGGTAGTGGTATAGTCGCCACCAGTTTCCTCTTCCTCTTCCTCTTCAAAAGCTTCGAGTTGTTCTTCGCTCAGCTCTGTGGGGGCATTAGACGGAATTATGGCGTCTGGAGCATTCACTGCAGTTGTTTGTGCAGTTTGAACGCCGATGTGGTTGTCCCCTGGAGCACCTCTGCCAGGCTCAGCTTCACTTGGATCTTCTGGCAGCACAGGCTTTGGCTCGTTAGTCATATGACGTATCCTCAATGTTTGCTTTTAAAGATTTAACTGCAGTCTGTCGAGAAGCAATCTCGAATCTCTATAAACTAGCTTTGCTAGTCAGTTATTCGATCTCTGAACATAGAACATACCCCAATTTTTAGAGAGCTTGTCTCTTTCGTGGGGATTAAATTGCCAGGGCGCAAAGAGGAACTTTGCCTCAAGCATCATTTCCCGGCAGCAAGCCACCCAAAACTGTTGCAATTCCCAGTGCCGCAGCTGCTAATACACCCCATTTAAGCGGCTGATTCATCTCCAGCCAATCAGTAAAGCTTGGTATCGTCAAGTTACCAAAGTCCCCCTCAACTCGGCAGTCAGTTGGAATAGGCTCGTAGAGATTATCTGGCGCATCTACAGACTTTGGCTCATTGGTGCGCTGAAACGGAAAGGCAACGAGTAGCAACAAGCTATCTACTAACGACGGCGAAAGTCGTTGTAACACATCTAATACCCTGCCAACATCCCCAACAATGAAGTCACGAGTTGGATGCTCAGCGACGTAGAGGATCGCATCAGCGACCAGGCTAGGCTGGTAGTATGGCGGTATCCCTGTCGGCTTCACACCTAATTTCGTGCGATTGTTGTTGTAGAAAGGCGTGTTGATGACTGCTGGCAATATACTCGTCACACTAATGGGTATTTTCTCATGTTGCAGTTCGACGCGCAAGGACTCAAGAAAACCTTCAACGCCGTGCTTAGCGGAGGAGTAGGCACTCTGGAATGGTAGCGAACGCCTCCCTTCCATCGAGGAAACGTGGATCAGCGCGCCGCGCCCCTCACGTTTAAGATGGGGTAGTGCTGCCATTGCGCCATATACCTGCCCAAGTAGGGTGACATCGATGACCCGTTTAAATTCCTCTGGTGTTATATTGTCGAAAGTGGCAAAAACGGCGGTGGCAGGTGCATGCACCCAGGTGTCAAGTCGCCCGTAATGCTCGACTGTTTTGTCTGCAATCGCTTTTACCTGCTCGAAGTCGCTGACATCCGCGACTACAGCGATTGCGTCACCGCCTGCTTGGAGGATTTCTTCTACCAAGGAAGATAACCCTGGCTCACGGCGAGCTGAAACTACTACCTTTGCCCCTCGCTTAGCAAATCGAAGTGCTGTCTCACGCCCGATACCGCTGGAAGCCCCAAGGACGGCAACAACTTGCTGGTTGATTGGCTTCAGTTGAGTCACTGTTACTCCTTAAATTACTTATAACCAATTCTTCCCCTTTACAAGTGAAGGGAATTAAGAAACATTTGCTCGCATCAGAAGCGACAAAATGAACATTTATTAAATTAATAATAATTCAGGGCAAACTATGCCTACATCAGTCGCAAGGTTGACTAGATGCCTTTTCGACCTGAGTAACTTGGGCGCGATATCGGGACTTCAGCAACCTTCCCCAGAGCGTATCATAGGGGTGTACAAATGTGGTGGGACGACCGTCTTTAAAAATTGGGCGTCCTTCGTTAGCCCATTGGAAGAGGCTACCCTCAAGGTTGTAGACGTGAGAGAATCCCGCCTGTTCTAACTGCTCGGCAACTCTTGCACTTCGATAACCGACCGAGCAATATACAACGATCGGTGTATCCTTTGAGCTTGCGATCGCTACCAAGTCAGGACATTTAGGATCGATGCGCTCAGCCTCTTTGATATGGCTGAGTACATACTCTGCCTCACCCCGGGCATCGAGTACTATAGGCTGCGGCTTGACGCGATCATCGAGCCACCGTGCAAACTCTTCAGTAGTAATCCACTTAACAGCCGGAAATTTGCGGGTAATGAGGCGCTTAATTGTAGCAAAAGCAAGCGAACGTCGGCTTAAAAATACTATTCCAGTTCCTAGGAGCAAAAATATCACACTCACGGTCAAATTAGGGTGTAGGGAATGGAAGGAAACCGAACTTCTGGTTCTCCACAACTTAAGTCGGGGGCTTGTACAAAGAAGGGGTGTGAGCATAAAGCCTATCCCTACACCCTGTTCTTGTTGCAAGCCCCTCTTTTCGCCTATGGTTAAATCACAGTATTTAGAATCAAACAATGTTCGACTTTAATACTTTAGCTGAGTTGTCACGCACCCATTGCATTATCATTTGTGCATTTCTGGTGCCAGCCAATTTGCTGACAACGTCGATGACAATGATTCTCGCCGTACTACGTCGCCCTCAATCACAGGTATGGAAAGCCGCTGCAATTGCTAGCACTCCTGCTCTAGTAATGGTATATCACGTATTTACTTGGTTCATGGTTGGGGTGGTTATGGTTCCCACCTACGTGCTGCTATGTCTAGGAACCAGTTGCCTGCTAACTAACCTAGGGGCAGTAGCGTATAACTACAACACGGTTAGCCTAGGAAAACGTTATGAAGACGCCATTAATTAGATTGCATCTGGGCAAAATGCTCTCGCAGCAAATCATGAATGAACCGATAACGCCCGCCAACTCTTTGCAGAAATACTCGCTCCGTAGCATAGTTGAGGAAACGGGCATAGTTCCAGGGAATGTATCCATTCTGCCAAAGAATCAGGCGCAGGGTTAAATGTTGAAGACAGGCAGTACCTGGAACTACCCCACCAATTAACACACCAAGCAGCCCAGATGAAATCAACGCATAAGCATCTATATCTACCCTAGCAACTAACCACTTAGCAAGCACAACAATCAGTCCAAAAATCAACCAGCCCACAAAAGCAAAATTTGCAGTATTAACTGCTGAGCGCCAAATCCCCTGGTTTGGAACTGTTCTTTTTTCTATATCAGGGCCACTAAGTCCACCAATCAACGCACCTATTAATCCACCAAACAAAGCAAAAATCGGTGCATGAAACAGTACTTGAGTAAACTCAACATTTGAAGAATGAACCAGCGCAAAAATCGGCCAACTAATTAGCCCATAAATCAGCCCATAAATCAGCCCATACAGCCCACTTCGTACTTTCATCCCAGACCATTTTACGGTCTCAACTGGTTGAATTTTTTGCCGAAATCCGATAATCAGCCCACTCATTAGCCCAATAATCAGCCCAAAGATCAACCCATCTCTGTGGTCATTAGAAGTCAACTCAATAAATAGCCCACCAATTACCCCAATAAACAGCCCACCAATTATTCCAGTTCCCACATGATATATTTGCTTTTGAACGCGAGTTCGTAACCAATTGGGCTGCATTCTCTCAATCAGAAACTCTTCACTTGAGACATCTTTAAGCCTTGAAGCCAGCCAAGATAGCCAATGCTTAGTTTCTTCTGGGCTTGGCTTGCCACTAACATACCACCGATGTTTGATGTCCCGTTTCAACATTCGTTCAATGTAAGCATCAAGCAAATATCGGCAACGTGACTCAGGAGAATTGCGCTTTTGCCATTCCTCAATCGATATCTCCTCAGCAGCCAAAGTCATGATGCTCAGCAACAGGGGTGTCTCAACCAACTTTAATTGTTCAGGGACATTGTTAATACTCTGCCATAGCTCCGGGCGTCCTACATCCATCAGATAGTCGTGAATCTGTGTATAAGTCAGGGGTTGCAAACACACTGCCCCATTCAGCTGCAGCTGGGTATTACTAAGTTCGTATTCATCCCGACGACTGCATACAACCAGATTCTTTGGACAATAGGCTTGCTTCAAGAACTGATTAATTGCCTGCACACAGCGCTCTTGCCGGTTCGACTCCAGTTCATCCAGACCATCAAGAAGCGGCAAGAGCTGATGATTCTGGAGCCAATGCTTGCCAATATCGGTGCGGACACCCCACTTATTCTTGAGTTCAACCACCAGCCACTCAGCGATCGCTTGCTTATCGTCCTTCCAAGTTGACAAGTTGAACAAAGCTGGAATTGGCTGATTCGGGTCAT
>QQTW01004872.1_pt1 | contig 10092 bp, 12 predicted proteins | sample 1904831 | NCBI WGS metagenome assembly QQTW01 (sample SAMN09435610, study PRJNA476489) | Subsurface metagenome, whole genome shotgun sequencing project.
ACACTTAGCCGCAACATCACTCATCTGGAACAACTTTATACCCAGGTTTTGGAGCAGCGGCGGGTTAGGGTAGGGTGTTAAAGAGAGCTGAGGGAGCAGGGGAAGCAGGGGAAGCAGGGGGAGAGAAGAATGTACATACATACAGATAGTCTTTCTGAACAATTCTTCTCTACATCCATGCACGCCATGATCTTCTACTCTCTTTCTCCCCCCTGCTCCCTCAGCTCCCCCTGCTCTCTTCTCAGGGGCCACCCTAGGCGTGTCGGCTGTTCGTAAACTCGCTTGAGGGTGTTAATGTCTCTGGGAGAAATGGATGGTGGGTTACGAACTTGGGAAAAGTACAGGGCATCGCTTGCAACTGGACTATGCCCCCAAATTCCCAATGCATGACCGATTTCATGACGGGCAGCTGCTTTAACGTACTGACTTGTCTGGCTGGGACTCAGCAAGATTGTGCAGTGGTGGGACAAAACGCGTGTAGTCGTTGATGTGTTGCTTATATATAACTCATAGCGGGTTTCTGCGGAACGCACACGGGGAATGTTGCGGGTGGGGGAGGCTCGTAGCGGCGGAGCCGATCGCAGGATATTAATATCAGCCTTCTCCTGCTGCTCAACCACCTCTAGAGGGACGTAAACAGCCCACTCTTGTACCGCCTCTAATACAGCTCTTACCCACCTTTGAGCGACCGTCACACCGCTGTCCGCTTCAGATTGTTCTATATAAACCCGAACGGGAAACTGCGACCATACTAGGTAGCCTACTTCTGTTGGTCTTACTTGGGAGAAGTAGTCGCCGCTTTTCGTGGCATCTTGCCAATGAGCTAGACTCGGAGGCAGGGGGTGGGGCTTTGGGATAAGCGTAGCAGTGGCACTAGACTGGACGTGAATGAGAACGACGAATATCTCGGCAAAGATAGCTAATCCTAAAGCGACCAAAAACCTCTGAACGCGCTTATCTATTGCCCCAGCCAATTTGCGCTCAAAACCACAGTCAAGCCTAGAAATATCACCGTGAGCGCCCAAGTGACTCGGTTCAAAGTTGATTCTGCACTCTTAGTGCTGCTAAACAGCTGAGCCTGCCCTCCAATCGCTCCAATTCCATCTCCCTTGGGGCTATGCAACATCACCAAAATGATTAACCCTGTGGCGGAAAATACCCAAATCGCTTCTACAATGTTAGAAATCGTCATAGTAGCAAGTTATCAGACAATAAGTGTGAGCGGGAAATCTTTACAGAGCAGCTCCCAAAGGAGTGCGAGTATTTTGAACTTCATATCCAGCTGATTTTAGCAGTGACTGACCGGTCATCTCCCTCGGTTGAGGCAGCTGCAAAATCTCTAGGATTGTGGGGGCAATGTCAGCAAGACGACCATTGTCTCGCAGGGCAACGTCTGCACCATGACCGGGAATTTTGGCTGTTTCTCCTTCAACCAGAATTAGGGGAACTGGGTTAGTAGTGTGAGCTGTCCAGGGATTGCCCTGTTCATCTATCATAGATTCTGCGTTGCCGTGATCGGCAGTAACAATTGCCGTACCCCCTACTTGGCTAACACTTTCGAGCAGACGCCCTAAACAGCGATCAACGGTTTCAACTGCTTCAATCGTAGCTGGTATGCTACCGGTGTGTCCTACCATGTCTGGGTTGGCGTAGTTAATCACGACCAGGGAGTAAATGCGTTTTTGGATGGCTGCGGTGACTACGTCAGTTACCGCTTCAGCTGACATCGCCGGTGCCTGATCATAGGTCGCCACCATGGGACTCATTACAAGCTCCCGATCTTCTCCCTCAAAAGGCTCCTCAATGCCGCCATTGAAGAAGTAAGTGACGTGGGCGTATTTCTCCGTCTCTGCGGTACGAAACTGCTTTAAACCATATTCTGCAACTACTTGACCCAAAATTTTATTCAAGTTCTGAGGCTCAAAAGCGACCGAAACTGCCAAGTTTGATTCGTACTGAGTAAACGTCACCAAAGAGAGGGGGAGGATTTGCTCCCGCTCAAAGCCGTCAAAGTCTGGACTGACCAAAGCGTGCGTAAGTTGTCTAGAGCGGTCTGGGCGGAAGTTAAAAAATATCACCCCATCCCCTGGTTCTATAGCTCCGGGAGCAATCCGCGTCGGGATGACGAACTCGTCTGTCACTTTTTCGGCGTAGGCGTCTTGCAAGACTTCAATCGCAGAGCGACCATCTCCTGGTCCGTCCTGAGTCATGACATCGTAAGCGCGTTTGACTCGGTCCCAGCGCTTGTCTCGATCCATAGCGTAGTAGCGACCACTGAGGGTGACAATACGCCCAACTCCAACGTCGTTAATGTAATTTTGAAGAAGCCCAATTGCTTCTACACCCTCTGTTGGGCTAGTGTCACGACCATCTGTGAGCGCATGAATGCAAACCTGGGAAATTTGCTGTGCTTTTGCTAAGTCAAGTAATCCTAACAAATGGTTAAGATGAGAATGAACCCCACCTTCGGAGCAAAGCCCTACCAAATGCAGCTTACTATTTCGAGCACGGACATCCTGGCAAATTTTTACCAGTGCTGGGTTGCGCAGAATTGAACCGTCTTCAACGGCATCTGAAATGCGAACTAATTCTTGCGGTACTACTCGCCCAGCGCCAATATTCAAGTGGCCAACTTCGGAGTTGCCCATTTGACCTGCTGGTAACCCAACCGCCTTTGCAGATGTGTGGATGAGCGTTTTGGGATAAACAGCCCAGAGGCTGTCCATCACTGGTGTTTTGGCAGCAGCGATCGCGTTGCCATCTGTCTGTTCACGGTAGCCCCACCCGTCTAAAATGACTAGCACCACGGGAGCAGCAGGTGCTTTCGTCATAGTAAAATTGCCCTTTTGTTTATTGTGTATTTTTACCGCAATGATACCATTGGCATTTACAGCCGCAAGGGTATTTTTGCGTATTGCTTTTAATATTTTTACAGCTGAAGAAGGTAACTTTTCGAGATTGTCAGCGCTTTCGCCTCTAAATAATGTCTACGTCTGCCCCCCTGCTTAATAGTGCTCCTCTGCTTAAGAGCGCCCCTCTCTCCCCCCTTTGCCCCTTCTGCCCTTATCCCCAGAGGGGAAGAGCGAGTCCCCCCTGCTACTCTTCATTTACGTTTGCCTGCAGCCTTAGCAGCTTTTTTAGCAGCTTTCTCGGCAGCTAACGCCGCTAACCTAGCCTCCTCCTTTTCCTCAGTAATTTTATCCAGATAGTAGTGATAGTCCCCTCGGTAGATGCGGAATTCACCGTCACGGACTTCCACAATTTTGTTGGCAACCTGGGAAATAAAATAGCGGTCATGGGAAACCACAATCACCGTGCCATCATAGTGCTGGATTGATTCTTCCAGCATCTCTTTAGCCGGTATATCTAGGTGGTTAGTCGGCTCATCCAATATTAGTAAGTTAGCTGGACGCAGGAGCATTTTCGCCAAGGCGAGGCGGGCTTTTTCACCTCCGCTCAAGGCTGCCACTTGTTTAAATACTGTGTCGCCACTAAACAGGAACCGCCCTAATAGCATACGGACTTCTTCATTTTTCCAGTCAGGCACTTCATTATGGATTGTTTCCATTACGGTGAGGTCAAGCTCCAGGGCTTCCGCCTGATTCTGCTCAAAGTAGCCGGGGAGGACGTTGTGGTCGCCTAATTTGACCGTGCCTTCTGTAGGCTGCTCCATGCCCATAATCAGGCGTAGTAGGGTGGATTTACCAGCGCCATTGGGACCGAGGAAGGCAATGCGATCGCCCCGTTCAATCAGCAGATTCGCTGACAAAAATAGAATTTTGTCGTCGTAGGTATGCACCAAGTCTTGGATTAGCACTACCTCTCGACCACTGCGAGGCGCTGGGGGAAAGCGGAAGTGCAAAGTTCTTAACCCACCTGTAGGGGCTTCAATCCGTTCAATTTTGTCCAGTTGTTTCTCGCGGCTCTTAGCTTGGGTGCTGCGGGTGGCACTGGCACGGAAGCGATCGACAAAGGTTTGCTGTTTTTCCAGTTCTTTCTGCTGGCGTTCGTAGGCGCTGAGTTGGGCTGTTTGCGCCTCGGCTTTTTGTTGTAGATAAGCGGAGTAGTTGCCCAGGTAAGTGGCGGAAACGCCGCGCTCGGTTTCCACAATTTGGGTACAGAGGCGATCGAGGAACTCCCGGTCATGGGAGACTATTACCATCGGGGTAGTCAGCCTCTTGAGGTAGGTTTCCAGCCACTCAATGGTTTCTAAATCCAAGTGGTTAGTTGGCTCGTCCAGCAGCAATAAATCAGGTTTTTGCAGCAGAATCTTGCCTAAACTCATTCGCATCTGCCAGCCGCCGCTGAAGGCACTGACGAGGCGATCGCCATCGACTGGCTCAAATCCCATTTCTGGCAATATCTTCTCAATCTGTGCCTCTAATCCGTAGCCATCCAAAGATTCAAACTGCCGCTGCCAGCGATCCATTTGATGAATCAGGCGGTCTAACTCCTCTGGATTGGCACTTTCCATGTCTCGATGTACCTGCGCCAGGGATTGCTGCGCCTGGTTTGCTTCGGTAAATACAGTCCAAAATTCTTCCCTTACGGTGCGGGTGGGGTTTACCTCAAACTCTTGGGTGAGGTAGGCAATGTGCAAACTAGCAGGGCGGATAATTTCCCCAGCAGTGGGTTCAATTTCCCCAGCAATAATTTTGAGTTGGGTTGATTTGCCTGCACCGTTGACGCCAACTAAGCCAATGCGATCGCCAGGCTTGACTTCCCAGTTGACGTCCTTGAGGACTTCACCTGTGGGGTAAATTTTACTAATATGTTCGAGTCGCAGCATCAAGTGTCTCCAGGGTGGGGATTGGTAGGCAAGGCGATCGCTGTGGTCGATTCAATCTTAACAAAATTTAACTACAGATTAGCACTGTCAACGCCCTGGAGACAGATTGAAGATTTTGGGGGGCGATCACTTTTTGTCTGGTAGCATCACTCTGAGTGCTGATTTTGAGCTGCCTGCCTCACTTGCTCGACCTCTAAACCTAACGCCTCTGCTACCTGCTCTACACTCAACCCCAATGCCAAAAACCGAGATGCAGCTTCTAACTTGGCCTTCCGCTCACCTTCCTGTAAGGCTTCCTGATAAACTCTCGTTTGCTTTAGATCACTCAATTCCAACATTGCCTCTATCTCCTCTCGACTCATGTTCGGCAATTTATAAACTATAATCGTCTCTATTAATTGTAAGTATTGTTGTTTGACGAGTTCATCGGCTGTCTCTTGCCTTACTCTGTCCATCAAAATCCTTGCTTGTTCAACTGCTCTTGCTTCTGGCGAAATCACTAACTTGACGGCTCCAATGCCAATCGATTGCTCAGCTGCTTCGCCTAATTCATTCAAATAGATGCGACTGACTCGCTGACTTGCGAAGAACTCACGGTAATGTCTTATGTCTCCTGTGTCTACACTCTGGCTTGGGTATAGAACAACAGCACGCCAGTCGTTTAGTGGTTTGTTCTGACGCAGGTATAAAAAAATTTCAGCAAAAAATCGAGAGTAAAATTCTGCATCTGTTTGAAACTGGACTTCAACAAAGTAGATGGGGTAGTCTACCCCTTGGACAGGGAGAAATACGCCATCAATGCGGAAGGCAGTTTGTTTGATTTCAACAGATAAAAAATTATAAGTATTAGCCTCTGTAGGCGGATTGCTGATGATTTCAAAAAATATGCTGGGGAATTCTTGAAACAGTCGATAGAAGATGCTGTCAGTTTTCACGCTTGTTGAGAGTTCTCAGTTGCTGGCAGAATATGCTTGATTTTATAATCTGATCGCGCTTACTCTCCCCAATGCAAGCACGTCTGAATTATCCCGTATTCGCGCTCGTGCTGAAAACTTTCAGCGTGAGTAGCGATCGCTTTTCTGAGCTCAGTTTCTAATGCTGGCAGAGGCTGCTTGATTTTACAGGACGATCGCGCTTACTCTCCCCAATGCGATCGCTTTTCCTGTTTTCAGCACAGCCGGTTGGCTACTCCTCTAGTAGGCGCTCCAGCATGGCATAAATATCCCCTCTGTCACCCTGTCTGCGGAGTCCAACACCTACCACGAAAACCACTACCTGGTCACGGTCTACTCTATAGACAATGCGGTATCGCTGATCCACAGCACGCACACTGCGATATCCCTTGAATGTGTCTGTTAAAGGCTTGCCCTGCTTTTCCGGCTCAGACTTGAGTTTTTCGATGCGATTCATCAAGCCTTGTCTGTGGCGCTGGTTGTTAACTTTAGCCAGCATCTCTAAAGCTAAGCAAGTCAGTTCAATGCGTTACTCTACAAGGACTTCTGGCTCAGTCACACACCTAGCCGTGCTTTGGCTTCTTCCCAGCTGATTGTTTTTCCTTGATCAGCTTGAGCAATGCTCTCCTGTAGCCGATTGGCAAATTCGGAATCTGAAAGGATGTCCAGCATTTCCACCAGAGAGGCAAAATGCTCGTAGCTGAGTGCAACCATGACGGGTTTACCCCGCTTAGTAATGATAACGGGTTCATCCGCCAACTCATCAGGCAGCCCTAACATTTTTTGCCGAGCTTCGGTAATGGTTAGGTACTTGGGCCTAGGTAAGCGTGCATTTATGGGAGCATGGCTGGAGGCGTTATTGAAATTCAGCTGGCTGCTGCTTTATCGCCTGAAGACTCAGCAACTGCAGCAAATCGCTCCACAGCGGCTTGAGCAATCATTGCCACTTGAGATAGAGGCATGACCTTAATTTGTTTGAGAATCAGGCTCAAATCTGAGGCTTCTGGTATCAGCTTGCCCTCCAAGTAGCCCAGGATATCCTCAAGTTTGTAACCGGATCTAGCTGCTATCTTCGCCAAATTTTCGGTGTCCGGCACGTTCACACCCTTTTCCCACAACTGAACAGCGGTAGCAGAAACTCCCAAAAGCTTGCCAAACGCTCGCTGACTCATCGAGCCACGAGCTAGTTTGATCACTTCAATCAGTTTCTCCCTACCCTCTATGTTCACTGCTCAGTAGCTACTCAAATGCCTTTATAAGTTTACTTGTCAATTTAAAAATATGTATTTATAGCTTGACAATTTTAATTTTCAGTCTTGACACGACAACTAAAATTGTCATATACTGACATCTACACTTTTAAAAAGCAGGACTAGACGGCTAAACTGAAGGTCACAAGCCGCACAAATATTTTTTTTGGATGTTTTCCGGGCGACTAAATTTCTGGGCATCAGCTCAAATAACAGGGAGAGTAGCTCATGGCTCGTAAAGCTCGCAAGATTCGCCAATATCGTCAGAAAGGCCAAAGCCTGATATCTGCGAATAAAATCAGCCCCGAAAATTGGCACCTTTCTGACGAGGAGATTAGGCAAGCACTTAAACCACTTAATATTACCATCAATAAGGTCAAGAAGATACACTACCTCAAGCATCAGGTGTGTATTTCCTGGTGGGATGAACAAGGCAACGTGTGCAGTTCCTTTTTTAGCTATCGCATCTTTGCCCGTTGGCAAGCGGAAGTAGAACGGCTAATTAACGCTTGCCATACCCTAAAGGAATTTTACATAATTATGGGATACATCCAATATGACGTGGAGCATTACCCGTATCCTTTGGAGATGTCAGATGCGATCGCGAGCGCTATGGAAAATCGTGAGTGTCAGTTGAGAGCGGCAGCACGAGAGGCAGCATTGGCAGCATAGAGCAAGCATATTTTCTCTCTCTTGCTCTGCGCTCAAAGCGGTTCAAATTCCTTCTCTATCCTCCAGAGCCAGAACCCGCCAACTCTGCCAAGCGCTCCTGCTGGTCTTGAGAGATACAATCTTGAATCAATGGGTCTAAATCGCCTTCAAGAACAGGGTTGAGCGAATAGTTCTGATTCAGGCGGTGGTCGGTGACGCGGTTGTCTTTGTAATTATAAGTGCGAATCTTTTCCGATCGCGATCCCGTACCAACCTGCGATCGCCGTACCGAAGTCACCGCTTCCTGTTGTTCACGTAACTTCATTTCATACAACTTAGCCCGGAGAATTTGCATTGCCCGTTCTTTGTTTTGCAGCTGACTGCGCTCTTCCGTACAGAAAATGCGAATGCCGGTCGGTTTGTGGAACAAGTCAGCCGCTGTTTCCACCTTGTTAACGTTTTGTCCTCCAGCACCCCCAGAGCGAGCCGTAGACATTTCAATATCCTTGGGGTCAATATGTATCTCTACATCATCCACCTCCGGCATCACCGCTACCGTTGCGGTTGACGTGTGAACTCGACCCCCAGCCTCAGTTACTGGCACTCGCTGCACCCGATGGACTCCAGCTTCAAACTTCAGCTTGCTATAAACTTGGTCGCCATGAATTTCTAAAATCGCTTCTTTAAAGCCGCCCATCTCAGCTAGCGACTCGCTCACCAGCTTCACCTTCCAGTTTTGGGTTTCGGCATAGCGCGAGTACATCCGCACCAAATCTCCTGCCCAAATACTCGCCTCATCGCCGCCAGTACCTGCGCGAATCTCCAGCATGATGTTTTTGTCATCATTCGGATCGCGAGGTAATAGCAAGACCGTCAAGCGCGTCTCTAGCTGCTCGAGCTTTGCCGCCAATTCTTCTACCTCCAGCGCTGCCATCTCTTGCAACTCTGGATCGCTCGCTGCTTCCTTAAGCACTTGACGAGCCCCCGCTAGTTCGGACTCGGTAGTTTTCCAAGCTTCATAAGTATTGACCACTTCTTCGAGTGAAGAGCGAGACTTCGCTACCCGTTGAAACTCCGTATGATTAGTGGCGATATCGGGGTCGGCAAGACGGCGGTTTAATTCATTGAAGGTTTGCTCGACTGATTTTAGTTTGTTGAGCAGGTAAGTTTCAGCCATGGCAGCGATCGCTCCATCAAGATAGTAGGGAGAGTCAGAATACCGCACTCTTGAGAGCGGAGTGCAGCACGGGTTTTAGATTTCCGATTAAAAAAATCTAAAATTGACAAACTGAAGGCTGACCGCGCTACTGTTTCTTAGACTCAGATTCGTTGGCTTGCGATTCGTCGGCTTCCATCATGCCGTATTTGCGTAGGAAGCGCTCGACTCGCCCTTCAGTATCAATAATTTTCTGAGTACCAGTGTAGAAGGGGTGGTTTCCAGACCAGACATCTACGTGCAGTTCTGGCTTAGTGGAGCCTACGGTCATTACAACTTCCCCGTTGCAGTAAACCTTAGCTTCTGGATACCACTTGGGGTGAATATCAGGTCTAGCCATTATTTTCTCCAATGAATTTCTTGAACTCATACCTATTGTAGCTTTGGGCCAAATGTTGGGGTGTCGGGTATCAGTGTTTTGAAAACCGTCTGTGAAACCCGATCCCACCAAACGCTTCTAACGCTTAGAGAACTGAGGTGCCTTCCGGGCTTTGTGCAAACCGTATTTCTTCCGCTCTTTCGCCCGTGGATCGCGGGTAAGGTAGCCCTCAATTTTCAAAGGCGAACGATTGTCTGGGTCTAGCTGGCACAAAGCGCGGGCTACTCCTAAACGAATCGAGTCTGACTGTCCTGTCAAGCCGCCACCGTGAGCTTTGACTAGAATGTCATATTCGTTTTCTAGTCCCAGAGTTTCTAGCGGTGCTTTAGCGACTGAGAGGTAGCCCGCGTTGAATTGGAAGTACAAGTCTCCAGGCTTACCATTAACAGTCAGGAGACCGTTACCTGGAACTAGGCGTACCCGTGCTACCGAAGATTTACGACGACCAGTGCCCATGTACATGGCGCGACCGGCGGTGGTATCTAGTGCTTGCATTATTTAGGAGCTCCTGGAATTGTATTAATTTTTAACTCTTGAGGTTTTTGGGCTTCGTGGGGATGATCGGTTCCAGCATAAACTTTAAGCTTGGTGAACAGTTGCCGCCCCAGGCTATTTTTTGGCAGCATACCCTTAACTGCGCGTTCAACAATCCGTTCTGGTAGACGCGCTTGCAGATGGGCAAAGGTTTCCATTTTCATACCGCCTGGGCGCCCGGAATGACGACGGTAGAGTTTCTGGGTGCGTTTTTTCCCAGTCACTCTCACCTTCTCGGCATTGACGACAATCACAAAGCCACCCGTATCCATGTGCGGGGTATATTCGGGTTTGTTTTTCCCTCTCAGGATCATGGCAAT
>QQTW01004873.1_pt1 | contig 10092 bp, 25 predicted proteins | sample 1904831 | NCBI WGS metagenome assembly QQTW01 (sample SAMN09435610, study PRJNA476489) | Subsurface metagenome, whole genome shotgun sequencing project.
AAGAACCTGAGGTTTGCTCCCCCCTGTCACTGCGCATTTGGGCAAGCGCGTCATGCTAACATCATACCCATTGCGTGCTGCCATTGTGCACCAAGTAATCTGCAACATCCAGTCGCGCTCATGGCCTGGAGTTCAGGTGTTAAGAGGCATAGGGCAGGGAAGAGGCTCGTCTCCCATGCAATCATGAAGCAGTGGCTCTTCAGCTGCTAGCTCAGGATACCTATGTGTCAGACCAGACTGCAGGTGCTTGAGTATACCCCCCTGGGCGCACCTGCTGGGCGCACACGGACAGCACGTCCAGATTGATGCGGTTGAACTCATCAAAGCAGCCCCATAGCCCGCTCTGCGCCAGGCCTTTGTATATCTTGCCCATGCCCTTGTAGTCCATCTGGTCAGAGCAGTTGAAGACGACCACGTACTTGCCCAGCGTGTTGCCCAGGTCCTTGGTCGTCTCTGTCTTCCCCGTACCTGCAGCAGTGACAGGGGGAGCAAACCTCAGGTTCTTGCAACATGGATCATGAGCTGCACTGGTGTCATCATGCAGCTCACCCAGGTCACAAGACATGATGCACAAACAGGACATGCATTGTTGACCCACTGAGGGTCACACAATACTGCACCCGGAGCAGGCTTGCGACAACTGATAAAGATGCGCACCTGCAGGCCCTGCAGGAGCCCCGCCCAGGAACATGCCCAGAGCCTGGCTGAGCGTGACGTAGCAGATGTCAGTGAGGGGTGTGATGACCAGACGCTCCTTAACACCCAGGTACTCAAAAGAGTACTCGAAGTCGACGTCACAGATGGAGATGATGACCGTGTCTTTGTCCTCACGCCAGTAGAAGCGGCACTGTTTCAGCCATTCGAAGTCGGTGGGATCACGGATCTTCTTCTTCAGCAGGTCCTCAGTCGACTCCTGTGGCATGCAAAGTAAGCAGCCAGGTCAGCAGCTTGACCGTGAACGCAGGCTGCTAGCCGTTTGGTCACGGTCGCTAACATGACACGCAATCACTGTGCCGTTCGACACCAAACTGTAGCTAGGTAGCTGTCACTCTTCTTTTCCAAGGGCAAGGCCAGCAAGCTTGCCAAACGATGTTCAAGATAGTGACCTCTTTTCCCCTGTAACGCACCTTCTGGTGCATGTGGACGGTGATGCAGGTCTCCAGGTTGGTGCGCTGGATCTTGGTCAGGTCCGTGCGCAGCGTCAAGCCGACCATCTCACGCAGGATGGCCTCCGTCTTCTTCATGTTCTTGCTCATGATGCTCTTGTCAGTGCGTGCCGCGCTGAGGGCCGCCTGCACAGTGCGCATGGTGATGAGTGAAGCCCCATGGCTCGCCAGGGTCATGTCTGTCAATCCATGAGACTGCTGCAGCTACAGAAACACTTACCAGCTTGCATCGATGCCCTCAGCTGACACCTGGCACAAGCACTGTGGCTTCCCACCTGTGTGTCAGCCGTCCACTGGAACTGGATGCCCAGCAGCGCAATCTGCGCGGGGTGGCTGAAAATGAAGTCCTCAAGGCCCATCTCATTTACGTTCTTGTTTGCAGCCTTGATGATGGACTTGACAGTGCCCTGCATCCCGTCGACCAGCTTCTGCAGCCACACCTCCACCATGCCTGCAGCAGCGCGGTGTTCAGGCAAGTGAGGCGGGTGCAACCGGCCATGCCTTATGCAGTCGGCACAGTCCCAAAGGCTGCATGCACATGCCTCAGGGAGGGTTGCCTGGTCTGAGGTGCCCTCCTGGTGTTGATGCCTACGTCACTGTGCTGACTCGTCATTACTGGATCCCAGCAGGTCCTTTGCTCCATGTAAAAGGTCCGTGCACGGATACTACAGCTCCCTGATCATGCATCACGTACCCTTAGCCTCCACGGCGTGCTCGAACTCGACCTTCTCACCCTGCTGGCTGAACATCTCCAGCATCTTGCCCTTGTCTGCCTTGTCGAATGACACGTTGGTCAGCGAATCGAACAGACCGGACTGGAAGTGCGGTACCTGCGTCAGCACAAATAGGCCAAGTCAGCGATTGCAAGTGGCTGCTGGTGCCATGCAGGTCTGCTGGTGATGTAACATAGGCACACGCTGCAGGCGAGCTATGATGCATGACATTTGGAATTGATGATTGGTGGATGAATGTAGCATGAGCTGATGCTGCCGTGTTTGTGCCAGCCATTTACGCACCACGCTGGGCGGGTCAGAGCCGAGCGACAGGATCTCCAGCAGCGTGGGGTCAGAGACGAAGTAGAAGCGTGGGAACTCGGCACGCTTGGTCTCCAGGTATGCTGACAGAGACTTCTGGCAGAGCTCTAGCTGCTCCAGCAAGTGTGGTAGCATGGTCTTCATCAGCTCGTTGCCATAGCAGGTGGCCACCACATTGAGCGTCTCAGCCGCATTGGTCACGATCTGCGCAGCATATCAAAGATAGGCACCTGGTGCTAGCACCAGTGGGGTTTCAACAAGACCTTCCCCATCATCTCCTATGCCGTTGTGCTGGTTGTTGCATCACCACAGCAGATGTGCGACATTGTGGTAGAGGCATGTATATACAAAAGCGAATTCTGCAAACGCCAAGGGAGGCCATGGCAACACGGTCACCTTGATGTAGTTCTTGTCGATGTTGGCGAAGCGCTTGGCCTCAGCCGGCAGCTGCTTGACGATGTCACCACCGCTGAACACAGCCTCCATGTACATCCACATGTTCTGCACCATCAACCACTGCTCGACCATCTCGCTCACAGTCGCGAGCTTGACGATCCAGGCGTTGACCTCGTCGCGGAAGGGCGTGGAATAACGGTTAGAGGCCATGCTGCCCAGCGTCATCTGGCTGTCCTCCAGCCGCTCCACCAACTCGGCAGTGTCGGCGCTCTGCATGGCGTGGCGTGGCACAGCATGCTCAGAAGACGACACAAGCAACAAACAGTGCTGCCCAGCATCGTTCCAGCCACACTGACAGCTGGTGATGCTTGACATGCTGCACAGCAAGTACAGAAGTCATCAATTGGTTCTGATAGGCTTATGCAGGGATGTGAGCTATCATGGTAACATAAGACACCTTGAGGATGACGGCACCACGCGACTTGTAGTCAGCGAAGGCCAGGTTGGTGTCGGCCCACTCAGCCGCCAGCGCCGCCAGCTTGACCTCAATCTGCTCCTCCTTCACCGCCGCATTGCACAGCTCCTCCACATCCTCACGGTGCTGCAGAAGGTGCGCATCCAGCAGGTGCTGCAGCTTGAACGCGTCCTCAGCCAGGTTCAGCTCCTTGCCCGTGATCCGCATCACCTCCTTCCAGTGCCTGGCCAGACCACAGCGATGCCGTGAGTCTAATGCAGCACTGCCATGTTGGCACGCAATGCTTGGAGCCAGCTAGATGCAGGCAGCGGAGCCTGGGCGCCGCAGGGATGAGCGCGAAGGGCCAGCAAGGGCAGTGGCAGGTTGGGCAGCCCCGCAACGGCCCTCACCTGGGTCGCATGGCCTTATGCGCCAGCTGCTGGAACAGCGGCAGCTCCTCCAGGAAGTCATCGATCGTCTTCTTGCAGTCAATGAATGCCTGCCACTCTCGCAGCGCCTAAACAGCAGCGTGTTTCAGCATGCAGCATATCTGTGCAGTGAGTGAAGGTCGCGTCTGCGACATTGCAACTCACAACCTGGTAGAAAATGTCTTAGTAACAAGCTATATGTAATCGCCACTTTGGAGCCTTGCATGCCCCTCTGATGAGTGGAGGTCGCCCTTGATATGACTGGCTAACACTACATATAGATATGACTAGGCATCTGACATGGTGTAGCGGCCCACCTTTGGTAGCTTCTTGGCCTGGTTCTGGAAGTTGTTGACCTGCTCGGTCATGGTGTCGATCTGCTCCACCACATCCACCCAGAAGAAGTCGCCGAAGCCGCGGATGGTGGTGATCACGTTGACGTACAGGCTGCGGGGCGCACAGCAACACACTAAACACCAGCATTCAAAGGCAGGAAGGCATGCAGCATTGCAACGCTGGGTCCAGGTGTGCAACCTGGCAGACAGCTCATGCATGGCCGCTGGGGATGTAGATGTTGGCAAGTATTCCCGTATTTGCAAGGCTGGCAGGCACCTCAGCCAGAGCTTGATGCAGTAAGCCGCGGCAGTTCGCTGCATTGCAGGCAACATCATTGCCCCTGCTTGTGCCTCATGCGCACACCCATTCAAGAGCATGGGCGACAGCTGCATAATCAGCAACCATGGCGGACCTATAGAGCCTGTCCAGCATGGCAATCTCCTTCTCCGTCTTCTCCAGGCCCTCGTACACCGTGACGGGCAAGCCAAACAGCTCCTCGCCGCTGCAGTAGTTGTCCCACTTGCGCTTCCGCACCTGCACATAGGCCAGGCAGGCAGTGGCATCTTGTTGGTACCTGAGGCTGTGAGTAAAGCCGTCATGAACACCATGCTGGTGGGCACACTAAACACGAGAAGAATGAATGGGCTCAAAGGGCTCTTGCCCCCCTCCCTCGCTCACCGTCGCCTCAGGTATAGGGCAAGTATTGTCCATTGTGGATCAAAAGGGTCCCAGTGACTTGGGCTGCCAGCAACCTGGCACCTATGCACCAGATCTCGGGTGGACAGCACAGCATGTACTGCGACATCCCCTACCTCAAACATCTGCTGGAACTTCTTGAGGCGGTCCACGGCATCCATGGGGTCCAGGCCGGGCAGCATGGGCCCGCCCGCCTCCCAGTCGGCCCGGAAGGCCTTTGCATCCACCTTGAACGCCTCCACCTCCTTGATCAGCTCGCGCTTGAAGCCGACCTGGCATTAGCATATAAAGCCCTTGTTGCATTGCTCCATGCCAGTGACAATGGCTGACACACACGCTTGAGGCCTACAGCAAGTCTGCAGCAAGTGCAAGCACAGCTGCAAAATTTGCTTGCTAGGTCTCATGCTGTGCAAGCACGTGGTTGCCGGTCGACGAGCCATGCCCGCTGCTGCGTGGAGCTGTTTAGGGCGTTGGCACATGGGTTGTTATCACATGTGTTCAGAATGTGAGAAGCACTGTCAGGGCATGGACGAAACAATTATTGGCAGTGGGATGGTCCGGTCACCTGGAGGCGCGTGAGGTTGTCGGAGACATCGGTGGCCAGCTTGCGCAGCTTCTTCCAGGAGTAGCGCAGGTCGCTGACCATGTCCGTCTCCTCCTTGGGCACACGGACCTCGTAGCGCAGCAGCAGCGCGTACATCTCCTCGATCGGGTTGATCAGGTTGTCAATGTTGGCCTCCTTCTCGCGCACCTGCCCAGGACAGCCATGGTGGCTTAAGGAATGTTCGGAGCAGCGAGGGGGTCACAAGCGGGTGATTGGTGGCCCCGCATTGGACAGCTTTACTTGTGTTGGGGCTTGATGGTAGCAAGCATGCAGCAGATTGCATGCCATCACGATGGTTGACAGCGAACTGCTGCAGTTGCTGTGGTTGAAGGAGTGTTGGCCTCATACCTCCTTGAGCACGTTCATGATGTAGCGCACATCCTCCAGGTCCTCCACCTTGCGGTTCAGCTTCAGCGTCGTGTCACGCATGTACGTGTCAAAGGCCTACCACAGGGCGCAATGCACAGGATAAGTGCGTTGAGGTTGCTTGGGTCAGACTCAAACTCCCAGGTTGCGTGCTAATGCAAGTTGCGCATCTCGTGCCTATGTAGAACATCTTGGCCAGCACAGCCTTGAGTGTGCAAGCCGCTGCAAGTGGCACTCTAAAGACGATGATAGTCGTAGCAAAGGCTCCGCAAGGACATGGCCCACCTTGAGGTCCTCAGCGCCCTGCCGGTGCAGGTTCTTGGCAAACTGCGCCTTCCAGGAGCCTGCCTCGCTCTTTAGCGAGTACTTGAGCGGCTGCGTTTCCAGTGACAGCGCACCAATGCAGTGCACTGGCGCGATCAGGCCGATGGCCGTCTCAATCGCCATGTACTTCTTGAGCTCTGCCTCAAACGCCTGCACCACAGGGCTGGCATGAGGTGTTGGCCCAAGGACTGTACCTGCTCACTAGCAGATCTGCTGACTGACTGGCACATTGCCTATTTGCAGGCGCACAATGGTCAAAAGTGTATGCATTGCGTGGTGCTCAGAAGCAGACCCCCAAGCGAGGCGAGCAGTCTGTTTCCCCAAGTGACATGTTTATTGCTTGAGAAGCAGACCTAGCCCCCAACTCAGAAGTGTGAGCGCACCTCCAGCGAGGGGCTGGTGGACATGAAAGCGGCATACTCAGTGGACAGGTCCTTCTGCCACAGGAAGGAATACTGGTTGAAGGTGGCGATGTACTCCAGTACGCCCTGCTTTGTGCCCTCGATGGACCCCGTGAGCAGCAGCACCACTTTCACGATCTCCTTGTCACGGGCGATCATGTCATAGTAGCTGGTGGGGCCGCCTGGCTCGCCGCCCCAAACCTTCAACTGCTTTGCGCATCCGATCATCTGCGGCAAAGGTTGGTTCGATGTTAGGGAACATGTCCAACCGTGGTTGGCCAGTGGTCATGTTGATGTGAGATAAACCGGGCGGACACCATTTTCAGCCTGTGCGCACCTTCTTGGCCGTGGTGTTGATGGCGCCTTGGATATCGTCCAGGTTGGGGTTCATGGTCACGCTGGGCACGCTGAGCTCCACGTTGACGTCAAAGAAGGGCCGCTCAACAAAGAGGAAGCCACCTGAGGAGCGGCTGCCGAGGCGTTTGCGCATGACACTGAAGCTGTGCTTTGTGGCGCCCAAGATCGCCTGCGCGTCAAACGAGGGTTTGCCTTCGTTTTGCCATCAATTTAGTGACCACAGGCCCTGCAAGGCTCGCTTGCACTACCCTGCCAGGCTTGCCATGTTCCGGGTTAGCAGTGACAATGACCAATGAGATGACCAGTAGGTGCTGCTGAGGCTGCTGGACTTTAATAACCTACCCGGCCCTGCAGCATATGCCTGTTTTCCTCACCTGGTACATCAGGCGCGAGTAGTGGCGGCGGAACATTACGCAGTCGTTGGCGTCCAGCTCCATGTCGGCGTTCTCGCGTGGGTAGGTCTGCACCAGGCGGATCAGGTCCTCCACCGCCAGCCGCACCTCCTCGTTCCTGCCGCATGGGACAGTTGAGGCAGAGGTGCGCTACCCTCAACAGCATGCCGGCTACACACAGGGACGAAGGTGCCAGGCATTCGGGCTTTGACAGCCGCACTCACTTGACCGCCAGCAGCTCGCCCTGCTTCTTGATGAAGCGCGCCTGGCTGGTCACAAACTCCTCGTACGTGAAGCTGCGGTCGACCGGCAGGTCCACCAGACGCGTGCGGCTGATGGCCACCAGGTTGGCCTCCAGCCGGTTGTCCAGCAGGTCCGTCAGCTTGCGCACCAGCTCCTCCAGCCGCGCCAGGCCCTGAAAATCACCAAACGTTGCACAAGGTTTGAGGCCGCATGTGGCCCAGACATGGCAGTTCGTGATTGAACTGGTGAAGTTCTGTGACGGTGGCTGTGGGTTGATGGCATGGAGCAGCTTTCGCACGGGTTCCTGAACCCACCTGGTGGATGTGATGCAGGTAGCCGTCAATGTTCATGGAGGTCCAGTTGAGGATGTAGGCACCCGGCTTGATCTTCTGGTCCAGATCATCCAGGTGCGGCCGCAGCAGCGGCTTTACCACAGGCGTGATCTGCCCCATCACACGCTCATGCTCCTGCACACATAGCATGTTTTTCATGGGCTGTTGATGTGTTGCATGTCGATCATGAGCTGCTGAACGTGCAGGAGTTGAGGAAGTGCGGAGAAGTGAAGCAAGCCCAATGACCAGCATCCGCGCAGCACCAATCATGCTGCATGGGTAGCCTGGTGTCAGGTCGTTGGTGTTAAGCTGGCTGCACCTGGAGGGCGTAGGTAAGCTGGTTGAAGTAGTGCTTGAACTTCTCCTCCTGCAGCAGCACCATGCGCGCAGCCTCTGGCACGGGGCAGCCCATGCGCTGCAGGTACTTGGCCTCCCGCATCAGCTGCATGATGGCCTTGTCGAAGTTCACCAGCAGCTTCCCTGCGCGATATAACATGGACATGTGGGGCGAAAGCAGCCTTTCGGTACTACTCAAGCAGGCAATGCTCAGCTAAGTCGACATGTCGGGCTGGCTGGCCACGGTCACAACTCGTTGCAGCCCACCTGTCTCCGGATGGCGCACAATGAGCGCGCTCTGCAAGCCGGCCTTGGCTGCATCAATGGAGCGCATCCAGGCCTGCTGCCAGAGTAGCTCAAACTCAATGAGCGCCTTGGCAACGCGGTTGTATGTTCGGACAATACGTTTGCTCTCCTTTGTCGCCATCAGCGCCTTGTTGGTGGCAAACCTGCATGGCCAGTGACCCAAGTCAGCAACAACTCATAGCTTCTGAGTGCCGTGCACAATGGCGGTCAGGTGGGCATCACAAGACCTCATACTCCAGAGCTGGCAACATGCAGAGCGTGCAAAAGGATCCTGGCGGGCAACAGACTTCCGCCCTTGGCCATATCAACCCGTTGGTCTGGTGCCACAGCATCAACTGATACATAAAGCAGTTCTGTCCCTGCTATGCCACTTTACATGTGCAGCATTGCTTATGATCATATGCCACAATGCAACCACATTGTAGCCGCACCGCTTCATAGGCAGCTCAATGCGGCGCAGCAGCTGGCGTGCCCACATGATGTTGCCAGCAACCGGTGGCGCATTGCGCGGGACGGGCGGCGACGCCTTGAACTTCTCGTAGATCTTCTGCACCGCGTCCAGGTCCAGGCCATAGTTCTGGAAGATGACCAGGTACTTGGCCTCCAGGTCAGCCTGCAGGTGGGCAAATGGGCTGGGTCCCAAGATGTATAGGCTTGGCATTGGCTGGTGAGCAGGCATGACATCTGTCACAGCACCACATTATGGATGCAGGCATGGCAGGAGCGAGCAACTCGGCAAAGTGTGTTCCTGATTGTGAGCAAGCAACACGAAGTGCACGCTTGCATCACCAGGCTGAGGCTGCTGTCTCACCTTGAGCGTGTCACGCTGCAGGATGGCCTGAAACTGGCGTAGCAGGTTGAGCGCATGCTCCGTGGATGTGATGTTCTCAAAGGACGAGTTGATGAAGCCCTGTACCATGGGACATGCGCTTAGCTATCATGTGGTGGAAGTTAGCGGATTGCTGGGCATGACAACGCCTTCCAGCGCTGTGCAGGAAGACCAGGGCAATGGCAGCATGATGCAAGTGGCCAAGACAGGTAACCAGTTCATGCCCACCTGCAGCGCCATCTCCAGGTCATGGATGTTGACATTGAACTCCAGGAAGTCGCGGTCAAACTGGTTGCGGCTGAAGTCCAGCAGGTCATACGGCTTTCGCTTGATGTCGTCCACAATGTTGTAGAAGCTCTTGATCATCTGCTCAAGGCCGTCGATGTGCGTGTGCGCCGCCAGCGAAGAAAACTGGTGCACCGTCGTGAACATGTTGATCAGCTTCTTGCAGCGCTTGGCGAACAGGTCGAACTTGCCAAAGAGCTTAGCCTCGTCGAAGTCGAAGGCGTTGCCATTAGCAGGCGCTCCCGACGCCCGGTCGCGCACAGTGCGGTACGCCTCCTGGTATGCGTCGTTCAGGCGCACGGCTGCCTCCAGGGCCCCCAGCAGCACCTATGACCACATTGCAGGTTTGTATTGCCATCCATGGGGTTGAGCACGAGCACAGAGTGCAATCGACCCACTTCCATAGTAGGGGCTGCATCTTGCAACGGCTGTGATGCGCAGCCAGAATCTTAACTGTCCAACTTCATTGCAAGGGAGCCTATGCTGTCCACGCACCGGCTTGTCCTGGTCCCATAGCTTGCCGCCTGCCAGGATGTGCTCGCGGCAGTTGCGGATCATCTGGTTGGTGACCTTCTGGAACAGCGTCGTCATGCGCTCGGACGTGTTGTAGTAGCGCGCGATGGTGTGCATCATCTGCGCATCGGCCGCAAAGATGTGGCCCTGAGTTTCTTTTGCTCTTGCTGTTTTGGGCCAACTACAGGCTGCACCTTTGCATGCTTGTAGTATAAATGCTGCGGGCTGAGTACGAGACAAGCTCCTGCCATGGAATGACCAGCCCTGAGAAGCATTGGTCCTGTCCATGCTGCT
>QQTW01004874.1_pt1 | contig 10091 bp, 7 predicted proteins | sample 1904831 | NCBI WGS metagenome assembly QQTW01 (sample SAMN09435610, study PRJNA476489) | Subsurface metagenome, whole genome shotgun sequencing project.
CTCCCAAAAGAGCCATGGGCCTCACATCCTTCTCTTCTCGACACCTTACGCCCGTCAACCCAACACCGCTCTCGCTCCACTAACAGTACCTCAGCCCTCGCCTACAAGGCCGTGCACCGACGCTCCCCACTCCCCCTGCCCGTCTCCGACACCATCCCCTCCTATGGCGCCGCCGCAGCGGTATCCTCCATCCTCTACGAAACACCCTCCATGTCCAAATCCCCACCTAAAAAGCATATCCTCAACTGCCTGGTCCAGAACGAGCCGGGAGTCCTCTCCCGGATATCCGGCATCCTAGCTGCCCGAGGTTTCAATATTGACTCCCTGGTTGTCTGCAACACCGAGGTAGAAGACCTCTCGCGCATGACGATCGTGCTGCGTGGGCTGGATGGCGTGGTCGAGCAGGCAAGGCGGCAGCTGGAAGACCTCGTGCCGGTGTGGGCGGTCTTAGATTATACCTCCGCCGCCCTGGTGCAACGCGAGCTCCTCCTTGCGAAAGTGTCGATTCTCGGCCCCGAAGTCTACGAAGAGCTTATGGAGCACCATCGGGAGATGACGTCCGAATCTAACGAGGAAGCGGCCATGGCAGAGGAGAATGCCGAGGCTAGACTTCAAGAATTGGAGGCGCGACAACAGGGACCGTCAGGCGAAGAGAAAACTGGGCTCATCCAGCGAGCGAAAGAGGCGCTTGGCCGGGGAGGAGATTACCACCCATCGCGACTGGCTGCCAGTCAAGCGCTGAGGCACAAACACGAACATCTCGAAGCAATCACACATCTGACCCACCAGTTCGGAGGGAAAGTGCTGGATATCAGCACGAACAATTGTATCGTCGAAGTGTAAGCCCACCTCCACACACAAACCACCACTTTTTCCGAAACTAGTGCTAACGATCGACATTCCCAACAGCTCCGCAAAACCCTCCCGAATCGACTCATTCATGAAACTCATCACACCCTTCGGCATCCTCGAATCGACGAGAACGGGTCTGATGGCTCTCCCACGCTCCCCTCTCTACGGACCGAACGAAGAGCTCGAACGAGACGCCGGGGATCTGGTGGATGCTAGTACGCTGCCCCCGGGCTGAGCTCCCCATCTACAGTGGTATATGGAGTGAAGGTGGGGGGGCTTTTGGTACATGGATGTACATATATTCACTTCGAGAAGTTCGCGTGGGGTCATAGCAAGAGGATTGTGCAGTCGCCCTGATTCTGCATAGGCTTTTTGGAGGCCTCGTGCAGGAAGAGAGTGCCTAGTCGATCTGTTGGAGGTATGCATCATAGCAAAAAATCCACAGTAATACCTCCAGAGTCCGGCACCTTCGTCACCTCATGGCTCCTCAAACTCATGTGGCGTAAACAAACAAATGTTCACACTGCCACCGCATGTGAAGCACATTGAAATTAAATCTCCTGCCACGTTTTATATGAGCAGAGCGTTCTGCAATCCCGTCAACACCATTTCACTAAAGCAAGCCCGGAACCACCGCCCCCCTCCCGGCTAAAGCCCTCTTCCCAAACTTGCCCTCATACCAGCCACACCCACCCACCGCCCTCGGCGCCATGACGCCTATCTCATTGATCACAAACCACATTGCCGGCGTACCCCACCAGCCTAACCCCGCCAGACCACCCATCAGCCAATACCCTGTCCACTCCACCCACTCGGTCGTATAGTGCGGGTACATCACGTACCTGAACCACCCCTTCGGCTCGGGGATCACGTAGACTTTATCGTAGGAGAGGTTGTGGAGGGGTTTTCCTTCGGATTTGGCGCGGCGGAGGGCAGCGCCGCGGCGGAGAGCGAAGAGGGTCGTTTCGGAGGAGATGTTGGAGTAGAGGCCGAGGCTGAAGAGGAGGACGCCGAGGAGGGGGAGCGGGTTCATAAGGAGTGTGGAGAGGAGGGATGATGGAGGAGCGGTTGGATGTGAATTGGAGAGCTTGGAATGTGCGTTGTAGACGAGCCAGCAGGCGAGACAGCTCGAGTTGACGAATTGAAAGACGACCATCAAGAGCGCGACTGGAGCTGCGATGGGAGACATGCTCGGCGCGAGGAAGAGCGGGGAGATGATGGCGCGGTTGAGGTAGTGGAGCAGATAGAGCAGAGCGAGGAGCTCATGGTAGAAGAAGGGCATGCCGGTGCCGAGCAGGGAGGCCGGCGAGGCCGGCAGAGGCCGTAGTCTGGAAGGGAGCGTGTAGATGATGAAGAGCATGTTGAGTGGCCCGACGCTCTCGGCCAGCGCCCAGGCGTAGCGGCCAGGCAGATTGAGGCGCGATTTGCCCGACGACGTGTGGCCCATCGCCTGGAGACTGGCGATCTGAGGGATCCATAGGAGAAGAGATACCTGCAATCAGTGTCAGAGGATCAGGTTTTGCCGCCCCAGGACGAGAGTACGAGACGTCGGCAGAGTGTTACCGGAAGAATCGCCTGGAATCCTCTGAACAGCAGGTTGTAGGCCTGGGGAGTCGGAGGGAAGAAGTCAGCCATGCGTGGAATTGCTACCAAATAAGAGGCCATGACGGCAGAGTCTCGTGGCTCGGAGTGCCTTAGCAGACGCTCAACTGCGATCTCTCCGCGCGAGTAGACATGGAAGGCAAGTTTATCGTACTACGTACGTTGGGAAGAAAAGACTATCAGGGGATACATCAGTCAAGCGTGGCTCCAACGCTTATAGCGCTGACCTTTTAGCGAAGTGTAGTGGTGAAGATGTGTCACGTACGTTGAACTTCTCTCTTTTCACCTCCCATGACGCCTTGACTTACCCCGGATCTAGCCGAGATCTTACCGTACCTGTCGATCCTTGCCCAATGGGGCGAATGACCTGGACGATCGTGAGTACTCACTGACAGCCCGGAGGAGGTTAGACACGAAAGATGCTCAACCTCTGTCGTGTGTTTCGTGTTCAACTCGTTTCTAGTCTCCTTTGGTAACTACTACTAGTGTTTGGATGGTAATGAAAACAAGTAAGAGAATATATAAGGATAGATCCACATTCTGTCAGAACATTTTGCATTCTGGATTTTTGATAGATATTCTGTCCTAATTGTGATTCGAAGCCCCCTTGGGAGACCACCGTTGAAAACCGCTACGGTCTTCTCTACTGTTGAACACTTTTGTCTAACTAGCTCATCCTTTAGAGACCCGAAACGCCGATGTTAAAATCGAGGCGCTATGCCCTCTCATCTCGGGTATCTTCGAATGTTGAATCACGCTGTGGACAGCATCGTCCATCATGGCATCACTTCATTGCAAAAACCAGGTTGACTGGTTGAGCAGGACATACAGAGATATCCTCTAGTACTGGGAGCGGAAGTACTTGGCAGCATTCACCATGTTGGTGAGAGCGGCCTTTGTTTCACTCCATTGCCTTGTCTTTAAGCCGCAGTCTGGGTCAATCCAAAGCTGGTCTGGCTTGAGAAATTGCAACATCTCCTGAATTCGGTCCCTGATCTCTTGCTCGCTAGGCACACGTGGCGAATGGATATCGTAGACACCTGGGCCGATATGACGTGGATAGGCTTCGTCAACGAACACCTTGAGGAGTTTAGCATCAGATTTGCTGTTCTCGATCGACAAGACATCCGCATCCAAAGCAGCAATAGCATAGAAGAAGTCTTGGAATTCCGAGTAGCAGAAATGACTGTGGATCTGGGTTCCATCCTCGACACCAGCAGTAGACAGACGGAAAGAGTTGACGGCCCATTGCAGGTACCGCTCACGCTCCTTCCCAGCACGAAGAGGAAGACCCTCACGCAAGGCCGGCTCATCGACTTGGATGACATAGATACCAGCTGCCTCGAGGTCGACGACTTCATCTCGAAGGGCAAGAGCCAATTGCTGGGCCTGCACAGACTGATGAACGTCGTCCCGAGGGAATGACCATCTCAGGCAAGTGATTGGACCGGTGAGCATTCCCTTCATTGGCTTCTTGGAGATGGAGGCGGCATATTTAGACTCCTTGACAGTCATGGGAGCTGGTCGAGAGATGTCTCCGACGATGATAGGCGGCCGAACGCAGCGGGAGCCATAGGACTGAACCCAGGCATGGGTAGTAAACTCATACCCATTGAGACGCTCGCCGAAGTATTGGACCATGTCGTTCCGTTCAGGTTCACCGTGAACGAGGACATCGAGATCTAGCTCTTCTTGGACCTTAACTACATCCTGGATCTCTTTCTCGATAAACTTTTCGTACTCTTCGGCAGTAATTTCGTTCTTGACGAATTTGTTGCGTTGGATGCGGATCTCCTTCGTCTGGGGGAAGGAGCCAATCGTGGTGGTGGGAAATTTGGGAAGATTGAGCCTCTTTTGTTGCTCTGCAATTCGTGTTGGGAAAGCCGAGGCCCGCTTGTGCATATCTTCTGTAATCTTGGCCTGGCGATCTTTGACATTGGGATCATTGGTGCGAGGCGACGAAGCACGAGCCTGCATGGATTTCGCATTGGCTTCTAGGGCTGGTCGGACTGCTGCAGGGCCTTCGTTAACGGCCTTGGCAATGATAACAAGCTCGTCGGCTTTCTCAACAGCAAAGCTGAACCAGTCTTTGACCTCAGGGTCAAGCTTTTTCTCACTTGCCAAAGTATGAGGGGTGTGTAGGAGCGAGCTTGAGCTGGAAACGATGACTCTGTCCTTGCCTAACTTCTGGACGATGGTTTCAACCGTCTCGATTGCACGTTTGAAATTGGTCTTCCAGATGTTCCGGCCATCGACAACACCAGCAGAGAGAGTCTGCTCAGGGCCAAGAGCGCCAAGAACAGTGTCCAGTTGTTCAGGATTGCGAACAAGATCGACATGGATGGCATAGAGTCCTTTCAGTGAATCCAATACGCCAATGTTGTGAACGATGTCGCCGAAATAGGTGGCCAAGACGATCTTTGGTGCCTTGCTGCCGAGAGCACCAATTTTTTCGTAGGCAGGTTTGAAAGCATTCTTGACCTTTGTTGGTATATCGAAAACAAGAACTGGCTCGTCAATCTGAACTGATTCTGCACCGGCGTCCTTGAGCTGCGTCAAGACATCTTCGTAGAGGGGTAGCAATTTTTCGAGCAAGCTGATGGGGTCCACAGACTGGTCTCGGTCTGCCTTGGCAAGTGCCAGAAATGAGACGGGACCGAGAATGACAGGGCGGGTGATGATGCCGGCGTCTTTGGCTTCCTTGAACTCAACTACAGGTTTGGCGGTACCGGAGAGCTTGAATGTCTGATTTTCTTGGAGAGTCGGCTTTACGTAGTGATAGTTGGAATCAAACCATTTTACCATTTCCTTGGAGTCATCAGCTCAGTAAGGTTGAAGCTGAAGGCGATTTATACTTACCAATGCCGGAACGTCCACGGCGGGCTCGCCATCTTTCTCCGGTCTCTGCAGACCTCTTCCCATTGCAAAGTATTCATCGAGGTCCGACAGGTTGTACTTGGAATACCGTTCAGGAACGACCTGGTCCATTGTCAGTACGATTTTCCTCTTACAACAACGATAGACTTACCCCAAAAAGGTGGATATGGTCCAAGACCTGGTCGTAGAAAGCAAAGTCATTGCTGGGAATGATATCGACGCCAGCCTTTTTCTGCAGTTGCCAATGTTCGAGACGCAATCTCTTGCCCTCGCTCAGCAGCTCCTCCTTTGGAATCTTTCCTGCCCAGAACGCTTCTGTTGCTTTCTTGAGATCACGGTTCACACCCATGCGTGGGAAACCGAGAATTGATCTAATATAAAATTTAGCCATAGTTTCCTTCCGAGTGGGCGTTGGTCAACGTACGATTGCACCATCTTGAAATAGTGGCGGGCTGAGGAGAGAGAAACAAGACTTAGGAATTGACGGAAAGGTAACGTTGATGTTGTAGGTGCTGTGGGGAGAGGAAGGAGGGGAGCTTCAGGATACTTGAAGAGAAGAAAACAGTGGTAGAAGAAGAGGATGATATGTCAATTGCGGTGAAGGATCCCAAATACGAGCTTTAACTTATGGTCCGGAGGTGCTCCGCTGGTTTCAAGTGCAATGAGTTGGAGTTGGAATGGAGGGGCAACTCGGCTCCCGGAGGCTTTTCTTCTTTCGGGCCGAAGCTAGTCCACTAACTCAGCACACATTATGACACAATTTACGACTGAAGCATTTAGCAAAAGTATCCCACCATTAGTGCTAACAGGTGATAAGCTGGGCCTTACGGAGTTGTGTTTTCAAAATAGTTGACCGCCATTAGACCATGGCTCAGGGGCTAGCAGTCATGGTCCTAGCTGTGGGTGATTAGCCTTGCCAGATCACCTAATTCTTAGCAGGCTCAAAAGGCAAATAGCAAGAGGTATAGGGCCGAAGGGCCTAGGACATCGGGCCTTCCACTAATATACGGTGCCTCGAATGCCTGTAGGGATAATCACAACCTAGTGAGTGAGATGGGCCAGGTTAGGTACTGACTCCTTATGCTATTAGTTGATGGGTCAAGCTCTACTAGAGCTAAGAGTTATTAGCAGCGTCACATCATTCCGGGGTCCAGTACTTTTGAAACACGACTACCTCCTGCTGTGACTGTTTAATCCCGAGGACACAACTCGGGAAGTTGTTTGTCGGCATCTAACCTGTAGTATCATCGTAATTCGCGACAGTCCACTTCAAAGTGTGCTAATATTGCATATATCGTCTGGTTTCCATCCGAAGCTTGAGACAGATCTCGTCGGAAGCGTAAAATCCAACCAAGGTCTAGGCTCTCCAGCACAATGTCCGGTCTCAAGATTGGGGGTTGATCTAGCATCAGCTTGTTACGATACGACGTTACCTATCTTTATTGGTCACGGGGGCATTGACTGATTCAAGAGCTTTATTTATAATAAATATAGAAATTGTTTGTAAAATTGCGGGACGAAGTACGCCGATCTATCAATCGGACTTCATTCGAGTCGAATACGAAAAATGCTTGAACCACTGATGTGGTGCCAAGAAGTTTCCCCTTTCTGTGGGAGGTGTTCCGCTGCGCGTGCTTCTGTTGTTTGACACGTGCTCCCCCGGTTAAACGTCAATACTGTAAGGTCTGGAAGCACCTCAACAAAGGGATTTATGAGTATGAGATAGCCATGGCAAAAGGGCGAAAGGGTGAGGAGCCCGTCGATCTCGACTTTACCCTAAGAAGAGTCTTTGGAAAGCAGTCTTTCAGGTTCGAAGCCGTCATCATGGATTTGTCCTGAAGCTAAGCAACCAAAGGCCAATACAGCGCGAGGTCATTTGTGCAACCATCGAGGGTCACGATGTCTTTCTTCAAGCAGCCACCTCTTTCGGAAAGAGCCTATGCTTTCAATTGCCAGCTGTTATTGGCAGCGGCAGTACGTGGTCAAAAGTCCCTCTGGATACGCCATTTCTGAGGGCTGTACAGTTACTGTAGTTGTTTCGCCCTTGTTGGCATTGATGGTGAGGCAGACTATGGCGTCTTTGTCGACCATGGCTCTGACCTGACCGCAAACTAGACAAATCAAATCAATGCTGCTCGAGACTGTGGTATTCCAACAGAGACCATTTCTTCAAGTACTACATATACCGAACGAAAGCGTATCGAGAACGACCTGAAGTGTGGTCACCCATACACGCGCCTCATCTATGTCACACCAGAGCTTTGTGCAACACAGAACTTCCGCAAACTGCTCACTACCATACACCAACAAGGCCAACTAACCCGCATCGCCATAGACGAAGCACATTGCATTTCAGAATGGGGTCACGATTTCCGTCCAGCCTACAAAGAACTACGCTGGTTCAAGCAAACCCTGATCCTGCCCAGTGTCCCAGTAATCGCGCTTACAGCCACAGCCACCCTTCGCGTCCGAGAAGATATCCTCACCTCACTCGGCCTGGACCCCCGCCCCAGCTCCGAAGGCGGCACAACGAAATTCTTCTCGACCACAACCGCCCGTCCAAATCTGCACTACGAGGTTCGCTACTTTTCTGAATCCTCTCCCCACCATTCGAGCGGCGACGACCTCTTCCCCAATCTCCTAAACTGGCTAAGCTTCATCTCCACCCGCCGCTCCACTCGCCTCTCCTACCTCCACCAACACTCCCCAGCCAGCATCACATCCATTGACCTCACCCCAATCAGTGGCATAATCTACGTCCCCTTTCGTAGCACCACCGAATCTCTTTCCGCCCGCCTAACCTCCAACAATATAACTGCATCCGCCTACCACGCCGGACTCGACCCGACCACACGTCAAGCCGTCCAAGAAACCTTCATTCACCCTCCCCAACCCCCAGATCTCCAAACCGCCCGAACCCTAGCTGGAAGCTTCAACGTCATAGTAGCCACCACCGCCTTCGGCATGGGCATCGACGCCCCCAGTGTTCGCTTCGTAGTCCACTATGGCGTCCCCCGCGGCCTCGAGGCCTTTGTTCAGGAATCTGGACGTGCAGGTCGCGATGGCAAAGCAGCTAGTTGCGTTGTGTTTTATACGAGGGAGGAGAGGGATAGGGTGCTCTATCGCGTCAGCTTGGATGTTAGCCGTGAGCTTAATAAGAGGAGTTACAGGAACAATAATAGCAGTGAGGGAGGTGGAGGTGGTGGCAAAGCCCAGGCAGAGGCGAGGATGCAGAGTCTACAGAAGGCGATAGAGTATTGTGAATGCACGAGCAGGTGCAGGCATGAGCTGATTTCAGAGTATTTTGCTGCAGGAGGTACCGAGCCAGCCAGGCTGGGAGAGGAGACGAAATGCGACTTTGCGTGCGATTATTGTAAGGAGGGGGGTGCGAAGTTGAGGAAGAGGATGGAGAAGGGGTTGGCGGATGAGGAGGCTGCGTTCGAGTTTAGTCAGAGGGAGAGGTCGAATGGGTGGGAGGGCTATGAGGATATTTGAGCGTGCTGGAATCATGTTGGCCTTGCTGCTTGAGGCGTTGGGAGACTGGTGAACGCTACCACCACATCAAGATCAGTGGCTCTTGCGAGGAAGAGAAAAGGCGCAGGGAATAGTGTATCCACGGAAAATATGATACATGATAACGAGCTCGCATGGCAAACAGAGATATCACTTCACCAAGATAGTAATTCGGGACAACTGGTTGTCAGTGTTTGTGACAACTGAAGTGACGGTCGACTGTACTTCCCTGCAATTCGCTTTTCGATCCTTGGCCGTGCACTCTGCAAGATTCGGCATAGAGAACAATCAAGGCGTGCTCCTCCTTATGCAGGCAAACGTTAAGCAATCACAAAAACAAGACTCTTTCCTTACATGCCAGGTGGAGGCGGTACTGCACCATAGGTCGCCCCACCCGGCGGAGGAGGTGGTGGACTCCCAGCACCAGCAGGAGGTGGGGGAGGCACGATCTCACCACCCGGCGGAGGAGGAGGTGCCTGACCTTGTTGTTGTGCTTGCTGTTGCGCATAGTACTGGTAGTATGCCACATAATGCTGGTACCCACCGTACGCTGCATAAGGATCAGCACCTGCGCCATACAGTTGGGCATATTGAGCCGCATAGTCGCTTAGGGAGTGTGCGGTCCCCGGGGGTGCAGGTGTGGAAGCAGCAGGAGAGTACGATTGTGCGTAGTTGTCTCGGGATTGGCTCGAGTAGCTTTCTCGATCTCTTCCGCCACCATACGAATCGCGACCTCCATAGTAGCTTCTGCCGCCACCGTATGAACTGTTGTTCGCGTTTGCTCCATATCCATCTGTGTAAGACTCCATGCGTTGCGGTGGTGGGTTCGCTTTGAATCGCTCGTACTGTTCTCGGACATTGCCAAGCAGATCTTCACAGAGCTCTTTCGCTTTTTGCACCTCTTTCGGGTCGGGTCCTGCAACATGCAAGTACATGGGCTCATCGCTCTCCGCTCCTGTGCTGTGCTCCATAAATCCCGAGCCGCGGCCTTTGATCTGTACACGACATCGCGTCTCTTGCTGGATGTGCTTCACATAAGATCCTCCGTGACCGACAACTTGAGCGCGCAAATTAAAGCCAGGAATCGGTTCCATGTCAATCGGAATGCGCTCTTCTGGCCATTTGCGCTACGAAAAAAGTCAGTGAATATACCTCAACGAAGAGTTATTACTTTTTGCATACACGTCCAAATTCGTCCCTTTCGAACTGGTCGGGCTCGCGGCGACGGAAGCGCCGTTCATCGACAA
>QQTW01004875.1_pt1 | contig 10091 bp, 9 predicted proteins | sample 1904831 | NCBI WGS metagenome assembly QQTW01 (sample SAMN09435610, study PRJNA476489) | Subsurface metagenome, whole genome shotgun sequencing project.
GTTGCTGATCATAGTCATCTGGAGGAGTTGGGCACTGATCAAGCACTATACCTCTGGGGACCCAGCAGGAGCAACGCAAAGGGTAGTGGTCGAACAACCGTCGATGATCGACACCACTGCGCGGCATTTCTCTGACCCGGGAATTTGCCTTAACATTCTCAAAGGTACCACGTACTCATCCGACGAAGCGCTGGGAACCAACAAACTCTCCCTCTTGGTGTCCAGGGCTATTCCCAACCAGCGGCTGGTGCGAGCATTCGGGATCGATAACGGTTTCACCACCTTCGACCCAGAAAAGCGCGCAGATTTCCTAAGTGAGGCTAGGGAGCGGCTCGCCGAAGTCACCAGATATGGTTGGGAGGGGATTGCCTCTACAGCCGAAGATGTGACCGAAAAGTATGTTGAGAAGATCTCGCCAGGAAAAGGAGAAGGCTACCTTGAATGTATGGTGCAAACCATCTCTCTAAAGGTGATCTTTGAGAACTTCCTTGGCTTTGACGCATTGCGACTTCGGGACGGCAGTATGCTCGATGTCGCTCGGGGGATCAACAAACAGTGGATCGCATCCAAGTCAGGCGATAACAGTGACAAGCTTAGTATCTCGCAAATCCAAAGTGTATTTCAACGTCTCGAAATCCATACAGAGGACCCTCAAAACACCCCTCTCAATATCTTACTTCCGGTCTATGAAACGCTCTGGAGAGTGGTGCTTCATTGTCTCATCGAAGTCTTGTTCAGACCATCATCAGACCTCGAGTGGCGCGAGATCCTGCAAGCCTTCCTCCGCAAGCCTGACAAACAGCAATTCGAACAGCGTGGAGCTGGCTTAGATAGCGTGTCGGTCCAGTTTCTCGTCTATGAAGCGCTCCGTTTGTATCCGCCTACGAGACGCATCTATCGCCAAATGCACATGTCAACGATTACCGAACCCGAGCTTATTGCAGCTGATATCGAGGCATGCCATCGTTTGCCGGAGATCTGGGGCGATGACAGCCACCAGTATCACCCGGGAAGATGGAACTCCGTCAACCGACATATGCGCAAGGCCTTCATGCCATTCGGTGGCCCACCATACCAATGTCCGGCTAGTGCCAGCTTTGGTCCCATGATGATCGGCGTCTTGGTTGCGGTAATAGCATCAAAGCTTTCACCAACCGTATGGCGGCTAAGTTACGGAGAAGAGAGGTCAGTGTCCAGGGTCCTTAACGACGAGATGGAACTGAACCCAGGCCGATCCGAGAAGACGTCATGGTTTCTTTTGCGTGAGAGTCGAGATATGGGTTCCCATGAAAGCCATAGCGATGAATGAGGGCAACAGGATTCACCTCTGCATTTGCACTCCAAAGCTTTCACTTGTGAATTTCGGTAGATGGGTCTTGGCTTTTGTTTGGCGTTGTTCTGTGAGGGAATGTTGGAGGAGAAGAAACGATTCGTGTAAGCGATGCCAATAACTAGCTCCACATACCTTGTTGCATTTTGAATTTCGAGCCTTCTTGCGCACAGTGGCGACAACATTGCACTGCCTCCGATGGGTGATGATTTCAACAGGCTAAACAGATTCCATCTCAATTGACCAGGGGTTGCAGTTCTCTCGCCCTATGACTTTCGAGCCTTTACGCGCTTGTACTGGCAATCATGATGATGCGTTTTCGTGGCGATTGTTCCCATCATGGGCTCTTTAGGGTGAGGACTCTTTCCCAAAGATGAGCTAGGATGCGTTTAAGAAGAAAGACCTTGTATGGTAGGCACCCTAGGATCTGCAAAGCTCCATCTGCGATCGACAGGTAGGAAATCGGTGGTATATTCTGGTGGTCCACACGGCACTGGCGAGAACGTGCCAAAAGTAGAATGAAGTATGAGGCGAATATGTTGTTATCTGTATGTTCTATTAGAGCGCAACGTTGTGCTGGTTATGCCAGAACGGCCCCCAAACGCTCAGAGTGGACTCAGGCAGCGATATCATGGCTATTGATGTCTGATATTTCAAATTCCGCTGGTCCAGTCTGTCTCTCATTAGCGGATCCAGTCTGTATTATCTCGTCTGCTGTCTTATTCGAATCTTCCCCTGCTCGTGCATACCGGTAAAGAGGTTCCAGCTCCAGGCCTTGCCGTCGTCGGATGTAGTGATCGATGCACCAAGGGAAGACCTCCTTGACCTGATAACGCATATGCTCGCGTGTTGCTACGCCAAAGACGTAGCTCATTTCCTCCATGGTCGCAACCTGTCTTTCCGTTCCAGGGACGAAGAGCCATACTAGGCAGAGAGCAACTGCGTCAAGTCCTCTAGGCAAATTAAGTATATATGTACATATCCGTCTTAACCTGACATACTTACGCAAAGAGGCATAGCAGACCTGTTTGACCGAGTTCACGGATAAGTGCTGGCACGCACAGATCCAAAATACCTGCGCCCATCCAACTGACTGCTGAGGCCCATGCCATCCCGACTTCTGTGTCTCCATAGTCAATGCCACGTTTCTAATTAAGCAAAGTCCTTTCGAACGGATTTGGCTTACCTCTAAGCACTTGTGGAAATATCTCAGAGCTGTAAAGGAAGGGCACAACTCCAGCTCCAGGGCTATAGGCCTAGGGGTTTCTAGATTAGCTTAATGGCCAAGCGAGTGTTTTGGTCTCTGGCCGGGTCTTTGTTCTGCTATCTGGAATCATTCACAGAAAGGCACCCACCATTGTATAAAGCACCAGGAAAGTAGCAACAAGGCCATCCTTCGGCGGGTTATCAGCCTCGAAACTGAATGCGGTGGCGAGGAGGAATGGAAACATAGCGGCCAATGATAACATGAGCAGCCACCTGCGGCCCTTGCTGTCAATATAGAAGTATGCGATCATAGAGGATCTGGCTAGATTAATCTTACAGGTAGATAAATGTCTCTTGTCCTAGTACTCACAAGAAGTTGGCAGCCCCAAAACCGAAGAACAACCACAGACTTCCTCTCCCCGGTTCATGCTTACCGTGTTTGAATAATGTAAACGCGAGGAATGCAAAGACATTTACACCCGACATTTGCTGCGCCATCATGACTAGGAATGAGGCTAACGTGGCTCTTCGAACTCGGGGGATCGTGAAAAGCTGCGTGATGCGTCTTGCGTATCCGAGAAGCCCTATTTGTCGACGATATACATCTGGGTCTAGGTAAGGGATTTTAGCGTCTTCGAGGTCGATGATATCGTCGGCTGTACGTATAAAAAGCGTCGTCTCCAGTTGTAGCTGAGCCCAAATAAAAACTAGATCCCTGGCAGCTAATAGAGGGTTTTCACGAAGACGCGACAGGACGATGTACGCTTCGTCGTAGCGCTGCTTCTTAATAAGCCAACGCGGGGATTCCGAGCCTACAAACACCAGAAGAAGCAGCGCAAAGGCGGGTATAAACGAGCTCGAGATTTGGAACCGCCAGCTACGATAGCGCCAGAGATTGCTATCCCTAAAGCCGTACCCGTTTGCCAGGAGTTAAGGATCTGACCTAGACCGGTCAGTATGTTGAACTCATATATATATATACGAGAGCGATATACCTCGCAAGGGCGCTGGAGAGACCTCAGACTCTGGTGGAACTTTAGCTAACAAGTTTAAAATGTGGGCGATCATGGTTATATTCACCATACACGGGTATTACTGAAGACTTGGCCCCCATCCCAATACCCAAAAGACTTGGTATTATAGTCAGGGATTGCAATAACAGGTCTACGTACTGACGCACTTACAATCTGTAAGCGAACAGGGCCTGCCAACTATAAGTGAAAGCTTCTCCAATGGATGCCGTGAAAGTGAATAGGCCAGCAACGAAGATGGCACCTCGCCGACCGACGAAAATCTCTGTAAGAGGATCACACAAGAAAGCTCCGACCGAGCTAGCAGCGAAATAGACAATGGCGTTCGTTGCGGAGAACAACCAGATATCTCTGCTTGAGCCACCTGGCTGCGTAGGTCCATTGGTTGGGGTAAGGGTCTTCAAGAGCGCTTCCGGCCACGTCTGGTTTGCGGCAACGATAGCACCCTGGGACTAAAGTGTTTTGAAATCAGCATAACCGACTTTCGCCATGTGATCTGTCGACACGAGATCTCATGATGGGCGAGGCGACATCGAAAACGAAGGGCTTCACTGACCCAACCCTGAACGATACTGCCGACACAGCAAGTGAGAAGGATTATCTTGATTTCTCTGCTCTCGGACCAGATGGTTGTGCTTTTTTCTTTCTTCAGCGCGGCGGATTCGACTTCGGTATGGAGTACGAAGCGAGATATGAAGTCTTGTTCAGATGTGCAAGTTGGTATGGACAGCCCGGAGGAAGTTGTAAAGGTCGGCCTGCGGGTAAAAAGGCTGCAGTGCGCCTTGGACTGGCATTGCAGCCTGCAGAACATAGCCTGACCAGAAAGGCAGGAGGTGTCTTGTTGGAGCCCTCATGCCGGTATCTTGTTGAGCACTCACCTCTGTATAGGCATTTCGCATTCCGTAGGGTGCTGCCAAAAATCCCAAGAGAATTATATATCCTGGAATTACGACAGGTTCCATCAATTCTTCTAATTGGAAGAGAGCCTGAGAAGTAGTAGGGTAAGGTATAAGACGGTGCGGCTTGTCGCCTGGTCGTTTGAGTTTCGTTACCTGCAGGCATGCAGGTGATGGAGGTGGAGGCATTGCCCTCATTCGCCACCGCCTGCCATGATGTGGTCGCGCCTTTTGTCATAGCCTCTGGTGGTTTTCTATCATTATAACCCAACTTATTCACCTCTGCCGTAGAATCAAGACATGGGAGGACATGTCCGAACGATGCCGATTCCAACATTAGAGGACTCTTGCCTGAAGTGACCGTCTGCCATCAACGGAGGATGACACGTTTGGCTTTATGCTAGCTGTAGAAATGGATGTCGCTGGTGAGGCTCAATACTACCCCGGCCTTCATGCCCTACCGCTATCAGATCGTCCATGCTCACTTTTATCTCCTAGCGAGTACCATTACAATTGTTAAAACAGCCTGGACTCTGGCCTAGAATATCAAACAGTTCATTGAAGCATCAAAACACAAGACCATAAGGCCAAAGAGTTAGTGGATAAGTTCGGCACGCTCACTACAATCCTCTCACTGGCAGCCGACGTGTACGGACAAGATGAGAGCAGGCCATACACCTCACGCGAGCAGCAGATTCGGCAGGATATCAGAAAGGTTGTTGTTGGTTGGAAGGAAGACCTCGGTCGATTCCAGCCAACGTTGAAGAAGCTTGTAAGCCACGGCAACTGGGCTTCGGCCTGGAAGCAACAATGGGCCGCCTCCGCTCTTGCTAGCATTGAGAAATCGGTATCGGAGCGCCAGCAATTCCTACAAGTGCAGGTCCAAACCTTACATTCGTCAGTCGTCACCTCCGATTTTGGAAGATCCAAGGACGAAATACTTCGAACACTTACTAACGAACATCCCGATGACATTCATCCAACCACTATACTTGGGGATAATGTATGAATAACCACCCCCAACGGAGAAGCGCAATCACCAGACAGTGAGATAGATTGGAACGACCAGGCGAACGGTACGCTCGTTGGCGAAAACGAGCCGGCTAGCCATGAAGATATGGAGTGCAGCCGGAATGGGACATTGTTACTGGAAACAATCGACAAAGGGCAGCATGACCAATTTCAACTGCTCCTCCTTGACCGTTCAACAAGCTTGAAAGTGATGGATGCCAAGGAGCGCACCCCCTTGCTACTAGCAGCACACCTAGGCAAAATCAGTATGGTCAAAATGCTGTTGTCCGTCATCGCCGATGTGGAATATAACGATGACTCTGCCACTCTTGCCTCATCGTCCTCATCAGAGATCCACACCGACCCAATCGACACTAGGACCACTAGGCACCGTGAGGTTGAATTCGGTGCGACAGATAGTCTCGGCAGGTCTGTCCTTCATTACTGTGTAGAATTTGGCATGTACGATGAGGCAAAAATACTCCTGGATCGGGGTGTCGACGTTAATGCCCGGGATAATAGCGGCTATCCACCTGTCTACTACGCCATAAAGTGTCGGAAATATTATATCACGAAGCTACTACTGAACAAGGGAGCTACAACGGACTTCGAGCAGCCAACGCGAAGCTCTCGCGAGATCCAGAACCTGCTCGAGAGGGTTTCCAGTAAAGAGTGACGAACAGCAATACCTACCAATGGTCCTTAAGCTCCCAGAGAATTCTCTAGGATGTTATTGAAAGACATACTTATCGTCATATACCTGCTGCAAAACCTCCACAGGCCTACAGGTCGAGCCGAGGATTGATGATCATCCCCATTTCGATTGGAATAACCCCAGATAGGAACCCCCGGAACCTGAGTGCTCCTACCTCGACTCTAATCTACCTCGAACAATTACCTGGACCGCCGACGGCACGCCGATCCCCGCGCATATTTCAATACTCAATGACTCTCATGCCCAGTCTGCAACGTCACGAACAGGCTAGGAGCCACACTGCACAACAAAAAGGGATGTGATGGATGCGTGCTCGGCTTCTAGCGCTGGGCAGCCCCGCAAGTGCTGAGACTACATTGATCGTAATGGATACAAAAGCTTAACACCAAGCGCATGTCTATAGCCGCTCCACTATTCGTCGACTAGATCAAATGTTTCGCTAGACGTCTGAGCTGTATGCAAGCCCAATCCTAGCCCGCCGGGCCAGGGGATGTAGGGAGAAGGTTTCATAGAGCAAGATCCTATAAACAATAACTTCCCTAGTGTCATCTGATGCGTTCAAATCCAGCCCGTAGCAATTTGGAAGCACACATTACAGTCAATGTCATCCAGTCACTGTCTCGAGTAGGAGTCTCCGTCAACCCTTGAGAAAACGTGGTGGTTCTTCCTTCCTCTCAAACGACGTGTCTATCCCATAGGCGGTCCAACAGCCATCTTGCGGGATACTGATAAGGCGAAACGCAGGACGGAAGTTGCAAATACCAGTCATCGGTTTTCAATGAGGACATTGTGTTGGTTACTTTGTTGCATTCGAAGTATTCGGGATAAAATCCACTCATTTCCCAATCTATGAGTCCGGTGACCTTAACTTCGCCGTTATCTTGCAAACGGACCATGATGTTCGCTTTTCGTAGATCTCCGTGTGTGAAAACGCATCGGGAATCCGAGTCGGGCAACAGTCCGCGAAGGAATCTGACGTAGGTTTCACCGCCGAACGTGGGCTTCGAAAACAGAAAATCTTGAAACTGTGAACAGTTGTCGATCCGTGAAGTGCTAATGCGAGTATGTCGTCTGGTATCTTTGCATCCCTCTCCAGATGTTCCTCCGAGAGGTATATCATGGGGACGTTGATGTTGCCTCATCTTGCCAAGAATATCGTCCAATTGTCCTGTGACAGATCTCTTTTAGGTTGGTGTCATGTTTAACCATGCCTTCTCTAGAGTTGTGCCTTCGATCAAACTCATGAACATGTATGAGAGCCAACCCATTTTGATAAAGCCAAGCGGCATTGGCGTGGGAACGTCTCCTATGTTGTTGGCAATGTATTGCAAAGTAGTGAATTCGGTATAGTCTTGCATGTTTGGGATGATCTTAACAACGATCTCTGAATTGCACTTGACTACGGCATTGGCTCGACATGTCTCGGACTGCCAGAGTACCTGACCACTTCGCACGACTCTAGAAAGACTTGTTGATAGGTTGCAAGAAGTCCGTTCGTCCTCGCCCAGTTTGGTTTCCAGCAAATCATACACGGTCTTCGACAGCGGGAAGATAGTCTCCGGCAGGTGCTCTGTTGGGGGGTGGACCATGGGGATCGCATCTGTTTCTGACACTGAAGGGGTGGGATCAGTGGCTTGGTCTGCCAGAGAAGCTTCTAGTAAGCATTAGCTATGCCATCGGTCTGAAGCCCCACCGACTTGCCATTTTTCTGGTGTTTCCTCGCATTCAGACGCTCCGAGTAATTCAATGGGAGGACGGAGGTCAGGTCGACTTCGGGATTCGCCTCGAGGGCTCGCTGAAGCTTTCTGATTGTCATACGATTGAGTTTTGCAGCAGCGGTCAACGGGTCCAAAGGGTTAGGGACCTTTCCCTCGTCATCTACTATCCGTTCTGTTGTGAACATGGCGGAAATCTTTATAATGGACGCAAAGGGATTTGTGTTTCGAGGATATTTGCGAAAAAAGACCTCCGGGTTAGTCGCGTGGCACAGGCGAGATGGATAGAAGATGCGGCAAAGAAGTAATCTGGTGTTCCGAAGTACAGTACATGTGAGCCCATGGCAACAGTAATGTGTTGAAACCCTTAAACCAAACATAGGCATACCAGGCTAGCACAATTGTCAGGTGACATTCTCGGCTGCAGCGTCACTTGTGTTGAATACTGAACCTACTCAGCTGGACGAGGAAACACCGGACGAGGATAGGGACCGACTTTCCAAGTCAGGCGCTCCTGCGACAATCTGTATAGACAGTATATGCCGTTGATGGTTAAGATAGGTGATCTGCTGCATAGCTATATCTCCGATATGCTTCAACGGGAAAGATTCCTTGGTTCGACGAACGGTCAATATAAGACGGATCCGACGAAGCCTTCCACAACATGCCCTAAGGTCGGGAGCTAGAGGGCTGATTAGACCACATGATTTCACTAGCGACCTCAACAGTGGAGATCGCTATCCTATGTGACGCGAGTTATCCGAACGAAGCGTGGTGATGCCGATGCAGGAGAAAAGAGCACGGCTGATATAATCAAAAAGATCTCAGCGATATTGTCTGCCAGAGTACCGTAATGTGAACGCAACAGACAGCTGTCGTACCGGGTCATTCAGGTACATTACTCAAGCGGTGGTTGTAAGGTTTCAAACCATGCGCTCCCATGCAAAGATGTGTACAGGGCACTTTAAGGGTATATTCATGGACTTGACCAGCGTCTAAGATCACGCAATAGTACTCGGCACCGAAGTTGATTCATTCAATTGCTCGGATCTCTTCGAAAGCTCGGTTTGGCACGTGGATCATTGTTCCCGGTTGTGTCAGGGGCCTGACACGCAGGCATTTCACATATATTTCCGGTTCAGGAAGTTTCGTGTTGAATTTCGAGAGGCATCTTATGAGGCTTAGTCATCTACGGCATCTCCAGCTGAGTAAAGCGTAATCAAGGGAGTGTCTGCGGCGACAGTTGTCAGCAAATAAAAGATTCTTAGGGACTGCTATTTATTTAGGATACCGGGCTGTTAGGATCACTATGGAGACTTGAAAAGCCTACGGATCTACTAGGTCTTTCTTTTTGCGAGGAGGTATATGCTAACCATCCGGAAGTACTCCTCTGGCAGTTTCTTGCGGCCGCACACCAAGATCACAACATCCTTTGCCATGAATAATTGTTGCAAGGTCTAGAGACGACCGAACCAGGGACGCCTGAGAAAATTGAGCAGGGATATTCAAGCGTCATTCCATTGGCTGCATGCTTTGTCAGGTCGTGGCCGTCGAAAAGGGTTTTCTACGCCAGCGGGCATGGTGGTGGGGTTTCCAAAATTGACGTTCGATAGCCGGGCCAGGAGCGCTTAAAGCCTCTATGACCGCAGCACTGTTGTCAACTTGATGGCCTACCCAGATGAATTTTTTTGACTGATGACTGATAGATGTCGGCCATTCTTACAACTTGCCTGTTGCGCTACTCGACATCCTTTTGGTTGATACAGACCGCGTCGGCCCATAGCTTCCGAGTAAGGAGATGCTTTAAAGCAGGGTGCAAATTTGAAGTGACTGCCACAGATTCGCATTTTCTATTGAATATGATGCGGACGGTACCGACACTGTTGGGACTGTCTTGGGCATAGAAAAGAGCGAGATAAACAGGTAGATGATTCGCAACCAATACAATAGAAGCAAGGCTAATATAGTTATTGTCTTCGATCCGTGGGAGTAAACCATAAGCCGGATTCCCAGACCTAACAACGGCATATAGCTGTAGTGGTAACCCGTTGCTCTGTGCCTAGGGGAACCAGACCGAGGAATAAGGTCGTCGTCTGGATATCGCAGGCAATACTGGTTGGAACAACACAGATAGGTGCTGCGCCGATGTTTCTAGAACTTACAAGGTTTGCAGATCCATCGGATCGA
>QQTW01004876.1_pt1 | contig 10090 bp, 14 predicted proteins | sample 1904831 | NCBI WGS metagenome assembly QQTW01 (sample SAMN09435610, study PRJNA476489) | Subsurface metagenome, whole genome shotgun sequencing project.
TGCGGAAACTAAGCCCATGGCAATCCGTCGAGCCACATCGAAGGCTGAGTATGTGATAAAATCCAGTATCTTCTCGACGGGAAAGGACGCATCGAACACTGGCGTAGATTCCAGTACCTCTTGTCCAGCATCTTGTTGATTGCGATCTGCTGTTGATGGTTGAAAAAGCCTTGCTGAATTTGACATGGGCTTAGTTTCCGCAGCTCTCGACTAGCATGCTGGTGGTCGCGACCCACTGTCGACGGTCGAACAATGTCGATGGATGGGGGGTTTGAGCTTCTGTCTCTTGAGCGGTCGATGAGCAGGCCAGGACATGATATGGATGGTATCGTCGCTGTAAGGGAAAATCTTTGGCAAAACAGCGAAGCAGTAAAGCTGCTCCAAACAGAAGGTTCTCTCCAAGTCAGAGGCCAGTCATGTACCAACCGCGATGCAGACTTTGGCTCCGAAAGCTAACCTTGTAGGATGCTGCAGCGTGTCAAGCTGGAGAAAGGACTTTGTAGTCGGTGTTAGAACATTGATCTATGAGGCTTCCACATTGTCGAACAGAAAGATTGCGGAAGTTGATATTATCCATTAGGTTTGCCTTTGTATATTCATTGGATCTACCCGATGGAGGTAAGACTCTTGCAGGGGCGGCTTCGAAAAGAAGTCTAACATAATCACCTTGGCTGGTTTTGAGCTGACGGTTTCATCCTCATCGGAAACGAAGCAATTGATGACAAGAGATAAATTGAGCGAGTTGAGGTATATGATTCTAGAATTTGGCTCGAACATTCGCAGATAAAGGTCCGAGTATTGGCAAGCTAGCGACCCCAGCATCTCCATGACGTTTGTCATGTAAAAGGTCAATAACACGGTGCGACCAAGGAAATGTTTGTATTATGAGAAGTATAGATTGAATGAACGAAAACGATAAAACTGCGGAAGGATCTGGAAATAAAATACAAAGAGCAGATCATATAATATATAAGAAAGTCTAAGAGTCTCAGCAACTCAAACCTGACGATTCCTAAACCGAGACATGGTCAGGCACAGAAAGTAATAGGAGATGATGGAAGAAGAAATTTTGAAAGAGAGGGAAAGGAAGCTGTTTAAGTACCTGTTGGGATCTCAACGTCCCATGGAGAAACGAGAGGTCACACCCTTTGGATTCGAGGATGAATGATAGAGAACCAGGGAAGGGAGGGAAGAATAACAGATGAATCTCGATAAATATACTGAGGAATGAGATGAATGATGGATGTCCTATGTGAGTTGGGATGAATAGACTGAGGAAGGATGATAGAAAGCATTGTCATGTGGTGGAGCTGTGGTCATCTCGAATTTCTACATGCTAGCATGAGGGATAGGCTTTCCGGACTAGAGACGGTGAAGAAAACAATAAGTGTATGGGGTAGATACTGGGATGCTCACTAAAGCGTTGTACATAAAGAACGAATAGGGGCTCAAGGACCTTAACCAAAATGTCAATTACACCTTGATAAAGAAGAAGGAAGAGGAAGATGGAGGCTTCATAGAGAAACGATGAAGTGAATAATGAAAATACGAAAGCATTGATGAATGCCCTCAAGAAGTGGTAGGAAGATTTCGCAATGCTTCCCTAGCCGCGAAATAGACATGGTGATCTTTTATTCGTTGATCGATGATCGGCAACGCTCCGCTTTAGCGTGCAGGCGGAGCGATTCCCCACGCTGTTAAAATAAAAATAAACGGCTCGTATTGCTTGACGGTGTTGCCTGGGTAGGTAGCCGTATCTGCTTCCACCAGTGATGATCCCACGTAGGAGCCGAGAATTGGTTCCGTTGATGAGACCAGGCGCCGTCCTGAAAATGCCGTCGTCCGCCACGACACAGAGGAGGCGTCCTAGAATCTAAACAGCGACAACGTGATTCTCAATGACGAGTTCCAGCACACTACTCGACCCCACCGAAGACACCGCAGCCGCGTCTCTTAGATCCCGCGCTTCGTCCATCGTCACTACGACCACCAAATTCAGTCTCGAGACCCTTTCCGATGATCGAAGTTCCATTGGCGCCATACGACAACGACTGGGCATCCATAATTCCGGAAGACCCCATTCCATAACCTCAATTGCCCATCCAGCACCTCCATATACTGAAACAACACATCCAACCCTCCAGCTACCCACGCACCACAACGGCGACTTCCAAAACCTCCTTAGCCGCCTAGCAGAAGTAGCAGATCGTCCCGCCGAAGCAGCATCCCTCAACGAGCCCCTAGCCCCATCGACCATCGCTTCAGGAAATACAACACCAGCTCCCGACTCTCCACTCGACCCTGAACTCAATCCTTCGGCGCAAGTAGCATACTACAGCAATGTCGTCCGTACCCTTGACTCGAACTACACAGCAGAGTTAGAACGGCTGCGCCAGAAACACGCCCAAGAACTCGCCGTGACACGGCAGGAACATGCTCAAGAGCTCGCATTGACAAGACACGAAATCGACGCTGCATACCGCGCGCAATGGAAAGCCCAGAACCGTGAGAACGAGAGGATCCGAGAAGAAGCGGCCAGGGCGAGGGATGAAGAGGTGCGGCGGATCCGAACCGAGAGTGATGCGAAGGTGAAGAACATGGAAGAGAGAGTGATAGATTTGGAGAGAGCGTTAGTTGTGCAGGCGGAGGAAGGGTATGAGGAACGGGAGAAGGCGGTTGAGAAGGCGAGACATGAGGTTGAGGATTTGTGGGAGAAGAGGTGGAGGGATCGAGCGAGGATTGAGGAAGAAGAGAAGGAAAGAGCGGCGATTGAGAGGGAGAAGGAGAGAGCGGAGGTTGAGAGGGAAAAGGAGTTGCGTGAGGCGTTCAAGAAGACGGTCAAGGAGTGGATGTCGTCAAAAGGCCAAGGGGTTTGAGTCGGTTCTGGGCCGGCTTTTGATCAATGAGTAATGGGGACCAAGAGGTGTGGATGTCCTTGGATGACAAGTACGTCGTTCAAAGTCAGATATGAAACGACACTACAATAATAATAATGACATCGATGACTGGATGCCTCAACGATTTCCCCATGGAGGACTACCTCACTTTTACCACGTCTGCCCCAGCTGGCTTGCACAATGAGTATAGCGGGCAGTGATAGACTTCCCGATGCTTCAATAATGCAATTAGTAGCGATAAACCGCTATACATGGACTACGAAATAACAAATTACGTGCTTTCAAATTCTTCGCCTAGCTCTAAGCGCTGAGAATCTCAATACTCGCCCTCGCCTCAAAAGCTCCCTACTTCATCCACCTCCTCCATCATTACAACCCACTCACTACCCGCAAAACACCCTACACCAACCCCTCCCCACTCTCCATCTTCCCCCTCCCATACTTCTTCAACCTAATCGCCTCCACATCAATAAACCCCCCCGCCGCCGCCGGATCAAAATCCCCAATATCATCCATACTGCTCTCCTCCATATCATACAACCTGCTCGTCTCACTCCACCTGCCCAAAACGCGGAAACTCCCCTTATAAGCGGCACATCGTACGGTCCCGTTAACGTCTTTTTGGGATGCAACGATGCTGGCGTGTAGGTATTCGCGTTGGGGGCTGAAGTAGTGGCCGTTGTAGAGGGCACGGCCGTAGGGGAGGGTGACGTGGGCGTCGCGGAGGGAGCGGACTTCGCGGTCCATGGTCAGGCCTTCGAGGTCGAGGTGAGAGAGGTGGAGGAGGGTTAGGCCGGGGGTTTCGTAGCAGCCTGGGGGAGATGGGGTGTTAGCAAATTTTCCAGACGCGGGTTGTTATTCGAGGTATGTCTTGATATGATTCTTTGAGTTGGGCATTTTGGATGCAAGAGCTTGATCTGTGTCGTGATCGAGTGGCGCAGGCCTATGTGATAACTTGGGGTGGGGGATACGAGGGCAAGTAGCTGTGAACGTCTCACCTCGAGATTTGATGCCTATGAATCGGTTTTCTACAATGTCGATTCGGCCAACGCCGTTTCGTCGACCGATGGTGTTTGCGGCTGTGAGGATATCTACGGCGTCTGTGACTGCTTTGGTTTTTCCATCTTCGGTGTATTGGAGCTTGCTGGGTATGCCCTGTTTGAATTCGACAGTGAAGAGTTCTTCCTCGTCAGGGGCTTCTTTGGGGTCAACGGTCAATTTCCACATATCAGCTGGTGGAGTGGTCTGGTGAGTTTCGATGTTAGCATGTCTTCTTCATACGCAATATCAGAGGTATGAGACAGGTCTCAAATAGATATAGATTTTTGTTCACGTCTCGATTCAAGTAGAAGGGTTGGATGTCTGAAAATGGCTTACGTTAGGGTCTTCTAGGATACCAGCTTCATACGAGCAATGGGCGAGGTTCTCGTCCATGGACCATGGTTTTGATTTGGTTGATGTGACTGGAATACCTTGTTGGCTGGCATATTCTAGGAGGGAGTTGCGGCCCCCGGCGAATTTTTCTAGGAAGGCTGAATCTCTCCATGGAGCAATGACCTTTATGTCTGGTTGTAGTGCTTTGAAGGCCACTAATGAATCGGGTCAGCCTCTCATCAAATCATGTTGAGGAAACTCGTGACGGGGCTACTGCGCAGAAAAGGGAATTTATATTCTTGACTGGTGTTGCATCCTTAATACTATATTGGTTTCTTGGAGGAAAAGAATGTAAAGTGGATGGGATAAAACATATCTACTTACGCTCAAATCGGACTTGATCGTTGCCTTTCCCGGTACACCCATGGCTTACAGCGAAACAACCTTCTTTCTGTGCAACTCTGATCTGCGCTCGTGCAATAGGCGGTCGTGCTAGCGACTGTTAGATCTCAGTCAGCGTCTCGTTGTCACTCAGCGCGGGATACTCGAGAATTATCAATAATTCAGGCAAGATGACCGGTGCCTTACAGTGCCCAGGAGATACAACGTCTCGTAGTTGGCATTGCACTGGATGGCTGGCCAGCAGAACTCCTCAACAAATTCTTTCTTAATATCCTCGATATAAACCTTCTTTGCGCCGACCTTCAAGGCTTTCTGCTCAGCAGCCTTAAAATCCTCTTCTTGTCCGCAATCGGCAAGGAAGCCTGAACGCAAGTCTCAACATAATTTGCACAGATATACGGCATGGGTCTAGCCGCAACTCACAGATCACATCGTAACCCTGATTGATGAGCCATTTGAGGATACATGAAGTGTCAAGGCCTCCACTGAGCGGATTTTAGGTCAGAAGATCCATACTACAGAAACATAGTTTATGTATACCTGTAAGCCAAGCATACTTTACCCTTTTTCTGGGCAAAGTCTGTCATAGTCACGATATTCCAAAATAGAAGGCGGCTTTCCAATTGACTTGGCGACAATTGGTTTATGTAGGAAAGCAGAAATCAATTGTCTTCAATTGGCAAAATAATTGGCAGAGGGAAGAAGATCTACGTCTAGAATGAGGAGAGGGTTCGAGGTTCATAGGGCTGATGGTTCCGCTTCCGCGGCTTACCCCTTTTCAGGGGAGGAATCTCTCTGCATAAATAAATCTCCAACCCGTGAGACAGACTCTCCTTCAATAGGTTTATTTCAAATTATAAGAGTTGAGTCTCGAAACGCTCTGTGTACGGTTCTTTGTGGTCTGAGAAGTACACATGGTTGCTGCTCACGATATTGCACTCTTCAATTGATTACGAGCACCAGTCGTTGTTGCGACGTTTCGATCCCACGACTATGGGAAACCACCGGCCTGAAGCGAAGCGATGAATCCATCAAGCGGAGACGAGCGATCGGATTCAGTACTGTAAAGGAAAGACTGGTGTAGGGAGATTCGAGACAAAGGCCCAGCTATCGAAAGTTTGTTTCGATGGACCGCTTTTCGTGTTTCTGCCATCCCACCTGGACGTACAGGATGACCACACAGAAGTTTCTTGAGCCGACCTTGTTGGACTCAAAGGCATGGTTTCTTCCGGGATGGAAAATTCCAAGTGGAAGCGGGCAGTGACACGCCGAGGCAGTCGAAACGAGCATGACCAACGACGTCACTGTTGAGAAGAAACCACATCCCACTACAATTGAAGCTCTTACTCATCCAGAGCTGTCGACTGCCCCATGTAGGACTGTCACTCAGCATGCTGCTACTTCTCACTCTGCCTATTGCTCAATAACATGGCCAACCCACGGGCCGCATTAAATTTCCGCAGTGGTCTTTCCATTCCCAAGCCGAAATCCACTTCAAACATCCTTGCTATCGGCACTGACTTGTAAAAGACCGCATTCATCCAATGAAATATCGTCATGCTAATTTTTTCTTAGACTCCGCAACATCCTCTTTCTCCTTTTCCTCCTGCGATGGACCCGCAAATCCGTCCTCCAGATACGCGGACGAGGTCCATTCGGAACTCTCCTCGACGCCTACACCTCTCTTCGACGTTTTTCCTACGTACTATTCCTACGTCTTCCAGGGGTACGATCTCAAGTGAAGACTCAGGTTGCAGAAGCAATCCAAAAGCTAGAGGTCAAGCTCGTTCCTCAAGGGCCAGGCGTCAGTCGATTCTTGACTCTGCCGAAAGAACCATGGAGCGACCAACAAGTCCGCGGCGAGTTGGAAAAGCTGGGAGAGATGAAGCATACTAGATGGGAAGACGGTCGGGTGAGTGGGGCCGTCTATCACGGGGAGGATACACTCATCAAAGTGCAAGTCGAAGCCTTCCAAAGGTTCATGGTAGCCAACCCAATCCACCCGGATGTCTTTCCGGGAGTACGAAAGATGGAAGCTGAGATCGTTGCCATGGTACTGGCTTTGTTCAACGCTCCACCAGGAGCTGTGGGTGTGACAACGAGCGGTGGCACCGAATCCATTCTGATGGCTTGTCTGAGCGCCAGGCAAAAGGCATATACAGAGCGTGGAGTCACTGAGCCCGAGATGTGAGCATTTACAGCTGCTCTCACTCTTCGTCCACACTAGCTGACATCCGATTCAGAATAATACCTGCTACCGCTCACGCCGCCTTCCACAAAGCCGCCTCTTATTTCAACATTAAACTCCACCAGGTCGCCTGTCCCTCACCAAATTACACCGTCTCCATCAAAGCAGTCTCTCGTCTTATCAACAGCAACACTATTCTCCTTGTCGGTTCGGCCCCAAACTTCCCCCACGGCCTAATCGACGACATCGCCGCTCTCTCCCGCCTTGCCCTCCGCCGCCGCCTCCCTCTACACGTCGACTGCTGCCTAGGATCCTTCCTCATGCCCTTCCTATCTCGCGCCGGCTTCCCCACTCAACCATTTGACTTCACCCTCAAAGGCGTTACGAGCATCAGTTGCGACACCCACAAATACGGCTTCGCACCAAAAGGCAACTCCACCCTCCTCTACCGTACAGCCGCCCTGCGGACGTATCAGTACTTCATCTCACCCGACTGGTCCGGCGGCGTTTACGGCTCCATCGGCATCGCTGGCTCAAGACCAGGCGCTCTCATCGCCAGCTGCTGGGCTAGCCTTATGTCCGTCGGTGAGAAAGGATACATCGATTCCTGCCATTCAATCGTAGGCGCAGCGAAGAAGATCGAGACCACCATCCGTGAAGACCCGGCATTGAAAGACGACCTAAAAGTCATGGGCAAACCGCTCGTCAGCGTTGTGGCGTTCGATTCTCCTACACTGAATATCTACGATATCGCCAATTCGATGTCGGCGAAGGGATGGCATCTCAATGCTTTGCAGAATCCACCGGGTATGCACGTGGCTGTGACGCTGCCGATTGTGAAAGTGGTGGATAGGTTGCTGGAGGATTTGGCGGCCGTGGTGGAGGATGAGAAGGAGAGGGAACGCGTGAGGATTGTGGAGGGGAAGGGGAAGAAAGGGATGGCGAGAGGAGATAGTGCGGCGTTGTATGGGGTTGCGGGGAGTTTGCCGGATAAGAGTGTGGTGGTGCAGTTGGCGGAGGGGTTTTTGAACACGCTCTATATGGCTTGATGGGTTGGCATGTGGATGATGGGGCTGTTGTTACGTACTCCTTGCGAATTCAGAAACAGGTGGGTATCATACAGTAACGACGACCAGTGTATCTACGATTTTGACTACTCAAAATTGCTGTAGGAATCCAAGTCCAAACCCCTTATGCAAAAAGCTGATTTTCCTACTCCTGAATTCAATAAAGAGGCTCCTAACCTATACATAGTCACCTACATCATGCACGACAAATCCGCCCAGCAACCCCACATCCATCTTCCCCAGACCCCTGCTTACAGGCAAGATCTCGATAAGAATTCCCCCGTATTCCCCCGTGTTCACCCATCCTCTAAACCCCTTCCAGCCATTTACTTGCGAAACAAAGCAGAACACGGGCGCAGACACATCCGGTCCTCAACGGAGCTAACCCCCGAGATCTCGATTCCAACGGAAGCTATTGGCCGCTGTTGCAATCGATCTGAGATGGTTGATGATGGGAATCATGATGTCGATTGAATCTTGCTGATGTGGATATGATATGTCATGTCTATGCTGATGATTGAGGGGTTATGGCGTCGAGTTGGGATGTGCCCGTATTTCATATCTGATCTCGGATGTATGTACCAATTTGCAGCGCACATATACTGTGAATAATCCCGTCTGTGTTACGTGACGTCGCTGGTTAGTGGGAGCCCCTTTTTTTTATGTGGATCGTCTTTCTCTTGCTTGGGAAGGTATATCGCTGTTGTGATGCGGTCTTTGAAAGCACTGGATGTCTCCTATTGCTGTCCTGGGTTGCTCTTGCAAAGTAATAGCCATTGGGATTGGTCGGAGATTTATGTTGCTGCTGTTGAGGCGTTCAGTAGGTAGTTGGAAGACGATTCTACCGCATTTGGTAGGCGGCGGATGGGGAGTCGATGTATCGATGATTAGGCAATGTATCAACTAACCTGGGATTGATGGACGGCATGCCGGCTTTCAAGAGTGCAGGCATGCGAGGTACATCGAGCACTCGAGCCATAGCTGTTTCTCAGCAGCCGGGTGCGCGCCGCTTCTCAATTTCCATTCAAAGATGAGGTTTTCCAAGATTGGCTTATTGCCATCGCAAACGATCAGATTGCCTGCATAGACGACAACGAAGATGCTGGTCAATTGGGATATCTCACCCGGTTTCAACAAGATCTCAAACCCTTGGTCAGTCCCAAGTACATGGCGCACGCTGTGACCGAACTGGATGCTCTGCGTGACGGTTTCGTTGACTTGGGTACCCACTGCATTGCCACTTTTGTCTCCCTCATCTTCAACGTCGACTTCCGATCAACAGTAGCCGACTTCTTCACCACAAAATGGTATAATGAGTACGCGATGAAACGCATCACCACCACCTTCGATGACTATATCGGCGATTACTCCAAAGTCCTCCATCACAGTCTTCTCGACATCCTGATCGAAGAACTCGCAGACGAACTACTTGTCTACTATCTCTCCTCCGTCCGTAATAAAGGTGCCAAATTCCGCCGTACCGACCCCTTCACCGAGAAATTCAAAGACGACATCCTCACCGTGTTCGAATTCTTCCAAAACCTCAATACCAGAGCTGATCTGGCGAACCTGGTCACCGTAGATTTCGCGATTATCAAGCAGAAATGGAGGGTCGTGGATAAGATGGTGAGGTTACTCGAAGCGGACAGGGCGGGCGCTGTATTGGTTTACGAAGAATTCAAAAGGGAATATTGGGATCTGCAGATGAACTGGGTAGAGGCTGTGTTACGATCAAGAGATGATTTCGATCGAAGTATGCTCAGCGGTGTCAAGGCGAAAGCGGCAGAGGTGTATGTTGAACGGGGTCCCGAAACGATCATGAGCAAGGTCAAGTGAGAGAACGCTGAAGACCAAGGACCCATTACTCTGGGAGAACCTCATCTTTGAATGGAAATTGAGAAGCGGCGCACACCCAGCTATTAAGAAACACCTATGGCTCGAGTGCTCGATGTACCTCGCATGCCTGCCCCCTTGAAAGCCGGCATGCCGTCAATCAATCCCAGGTTAGTTGTTACGTACTCCTTACGCATTCAGGGACAGGTGGGTATCATACAGCAACGACGACCGATGTATCTACGATGAGTGGATTTTGACTACTCAAAATTGCTGTAGGAATCCAAGTCCAAACCCCTTATGCAAAAAGCTGATTTTCCTACTCCTGA
>QQTW01004877.1_pt1 | contig 10090 bp, 8 predicted proteins | sample 1904831 | NCBI WGS metagenome assembly QQTW01 (sample SAMN09435610, study PRJNA476489) | Subsurface metagenome, whole genome shotgun sequencing project.
ATGGAATAGAAAGCGGTCACGGCGTCGAAGGTATCCGCGGGAAAGTCCAGAAGCGTCATGTCCATGGTGATATAGTCCGCGCCCGGAGCGTGCTACTTTGCGAGAGCTATCTGCGCGGCTGAGCAGTCGACCGCCACCACACGAGCATGCTGCAGCAGTATCTGGGTGCAAGGAACGCCGGCGCCGCAGCCCAGCTCTAGCACGTTTGCTTCTTTCGGAAGGCGATCAATCAAAGCTTGAAGATATCCCATCCGCGCTGGTGAGGGAACACTCCATTCAAGGTAGCGAGACGCAATCTGGTCGTATCCTCTTAACACGATCTCCTTGGGATCCTTCTCGGTGCGATCCTGGGCGGGATTCGTGTCAGAGACGGGTGTGACTGATTCTGCGCGTGGCTCCATGTTTTCTTGTCCGATATACAGATTCTCAAGCGTCCGACGTTCGTCCAATGTTGTGGGCTACTCGACAGATGTCAGTATTGCCGGAGAGTCACTCGAACGGTGTCCGGGAGCCACTCACCGTCGCCTAAGTATTCCTGTAATTCTCACCCTCGCTCTTTTCTTTCACTCAACGCCTTTTCAATCTATTTGCCAAGAGACGTCCGATGGAGCATCTCCCAGGTTATCGACTCTTTCCAGCAGGTTATTCGCAAGTGACATGGTATACCAATCGAGACGCAATCCTATATATGTGTGTGAACAAGTGGTTTGCCTGGTTGATATATCCATATCAAATGAAGATCCAAGCTTGGAAACTTGTCTTGCCTTTACTCTTCATGCTACGCAGCGCTCTGATTTACAATGCATCAGAAGATGGCGTGTCAACTCCGCCACATGTATCAGATCATTGTCATCTTTTGATATATGGCAATGGCTGGACCATGATCAAGCCAAATGCTTTCAATGGCAAAGCAATATAGTACACGACAACGTGCTCTTTACATACCCAGGTAGACTCCACCATCTCGAGCTTCTCTTTTGAGAAGCGGCTACCACTTTGGCGCGGAACAGAGAGACCTGCATAGGCAGTTTGAGGTCAGGCTCCCAACAGGCGGAGGCAAATGTTAGGCTACTGTGCGGCGATGAGGCTCAGATCAGACAAAGATTGAGCACAGATAGGTAGCAAACAGTGAGGCAATAGCAATGTTCTCTTTACTTGCTGTATGACTGAAGTCTTTGCGTAGTATTGGTCTGGTCAAAACATAGTCTCACAACACTTGTGGAATAGGTAGCCTGCAGATGAAGAAGATCCGTCGAGCCTTGGCACTAGATTTCCATGAGATGGAATGCTCTCGCTCATTACCTATGCAGAAAATTTGCTCACGGACGAGTTGATATCGTCCCGTCCGGCGAAACCAGAGCACCGGAGCCAACATTTATTATGCCCATGTCGTGAGTTTGTTTCGTGCGTCAATCCTCCCCTGAACGTGCCAATCGTGTCCTCACATCGACGACCGCCCAGATGGCGAATTCGATGGTCTCAGCCGAATGACCGACTCCAGCTCCTTCATCATGTTCGTGTTGGCCTCCCGCCTCTCCCTCAGGGAAGCCTGCCTGACGCGCTCGTTTTCCATCTTCGCCTTGCGCTCCTCGCGGCTCATGGCATGCCGATGACGAGGAATGGCTATTGCCTCGAAGACCTCCTCGTCCGAGGCCGAAGGAGAGACGCTCGAGGTCGGCGATCGCAATGTCGCGTCCCCGTTCAAGGCCCGTAGAGCATCCGTGGGGCTGCCGCAGTCCACAGCAGTGGTACCGCCAAGGCTGGTGGTAGGGGAGCGAAGCCCGTTGGAGGACTGCGAGATGCGGCGGTCGTGACGGTCGATGCTTACTGCCAACGAGCTCTTTCCCGCTTCCCAGGCCTGCACCAAGCTCTTGAGGTCCGCGCCGATAGACTCATACTCGGCAACGAGGCTAGGTACTGGGTCGGACGCGTCGTCGGACTCTTCAAGAGTCTTGTGAGTCTCTTCACGTAGGAGCTGCATCTTCGCCTGCAGGCCTCTAATGCCCTGTGATAGAGAGCCCAACTTATGGACGTGAGCTCTGAGTCGCTCGCGTCTCGGAGTGAGCGGTAGCTTCGAGGTTTGGGGTAACGTAAAGACTGCACTGGTTAGACACAGACCGAAAACGGGAGTGGTGAACATACGCTCCTCTCCAGTCAGTATTTCGTTCAGGTTTTCACTAAATACCCCCACGTTCGATGCCAAGAGCTCTAGTATCCCGATCACATTTTGCCATCGAATGAAATCGAATCTGCTTCCGTCCGCTGGGATGGCCAAAAATGAGCAAAGCACAATCCTTCTGAGCGTACTGAAGCGATATGCAAAGATCCGTAACGCCTTCAGGGTCTCTCCGTCGCCGACATCATCCTCCGAGTATCCCAAAAAGGCTTCTCTAGTATCCTGGTTGTTAATGTCGTATATTTCATAGTATTTCTCAAGATCGCTTTCGTCCTCTATCAAATTACGAATTGTTCCGATTGTCTCAGTAAGTAGCGGGATGACTTTCGCATACGCTGTTCGAAGGCCTCGCCGAAGCCTCAAGCATCGCTTGGTTTGCTCCTTCTCTTCAAGCCTCGAAATCGGGGGTAAGGGACTGCTACTGCACAAAGCTTAGTAAAACATAGTCTGGGTAAAGACAAATGTAGAGTCTCACATGCGATAACCTCGCGAGACTAGCTCCACCTCCTGAATCAACGTAAGGGTGGCGGAAGTGGAAGCTTCCAGGGCATGCAGATTGGTGACGAGTGCGGACGCCGCCTCAACGGCCTGTTGCCTGATTCTTTTGAGCCGGCCGCGCCGTGCGTAAGCGTAGACAGACGTCGCCACCGTGACGAATGCGGCGATTGCGAGACTGACGCGCCATGTATCAATTCCACCACCATCAGTCCTGCTAGACCAATGGAAGAGCCAAGCCAAGCCGAACGCGATAGATGTTATGAAAATGGCCCCGATAGCACTTGTGGCGGTTGCATCGCTGTCATTAAGGCCAGGGGTGCCGTCCGAGCGAAGACCACCGAGTACATTCGGCTTGAAGGAGCCATGACCGGGGAACTCATCCAAAAGCTGAGACGCGATGATAGTATAGCGAAAGTGTTCCAGAAATCGCACGTTGTCAGCCTTGCCGACCCTCGAGTTCACCGCGCGCTACAATTGACGCGTCATGGTCAGCTCCGCCTGTTATCGGAAGACTCTGGACAATCCATACCGACCAAGCCGCGTGGATCCTCGAAAGCGCACTTGTCTGGGAAAGATTGATTCGCAGTGGTTGGCGCAGTCTCTCCGCGATCCTGGAGGACAGTTTTGGCAGGCCATGCGGCGCGAATGAAGGCAGCGGAGAATGGTGTGAACTGGAAGAAGCCGCGTGTTCTGGGGTGACGTAGCTATGCTCGCTCTTTCCTTCGCCTGGGCATTCAATCAGCAACCTATAATCGAGATACTATCACAATATCCAGTGTTGAGGAACATAGTATGCGCACCTTCGAGGTATGCCGCCAGCGGCGATTCTTGATAGATGACATTCTCCATTAGCCGACGGCTGCTCCAGTCGCATAGTCCATATCGCGTGGCGCATGCAGGAGCGGACAGCTGATCACGGCGACGATTCACGTCTCGACATCGCAGAACCAAAAAGATAGCGGCCGAAGGTGTTTATGCAGTAGATAGCTGAGACTGTAGCGTCACCGACGTTCCAGGGTTACGCGCTTTCCTGGGGCTGAATGCTGAATTGGTCGTTGTTTGCGGTCAGTCGGCGCCAATTTTGTCCGAATAGCCGACGACAAAAACGGTCTCGCTTAAGTTATGCCAAATCAGGGTATGACGACACCCGCGGACCCTTTGACAGCCCGAGAACATCACCGCATGCCCTTTGACGGCTCTTTCTCCATCCATGGATGCAATAATGGAGTGTTACTAAGCTTCAAGGACTGACCGGAGTCTGTTGATGGCAAAGCTGCCTACTCGATACATCAGCTTCCGGCCGGGCGCTTGGGGCCAGATTTCGGATTCTTCCAAGGTTCTCAACGTACCTTGCGCGAAACTTGATTCATAAGAACGGAGATATGAAAGGCGAAGAGCCATAGAGAACATGGAAATAACCTTGAAGTGGAATTTGGAAGGCAAGACGCGTCTGACTAATTGACGTCCCGCAACAATTAGGTGATTACACATCAAGGTATTCCCTTCGATCGTTCTCACATCTCATGTTCGTAGATATGCCCCATCCATTCTGTTCATCGAACCGGGACTTGAGTGGCCAGTTCGGAGTAAGCGTTCACGGGCAGCATTCTGCGCCACCATGCCGCGACCATAATGTCGTAGCGGCAACGCTTCCGTGAGGCCTTGGGGCAGCATACTGCATGGTAGGTGTCTGGTATCTCCTTAAGGGCCAGCAAATATGTTTTCGAGTCTTGCATCCTCTGAATCGTGCCGCCCGTGGGGGTGCGCGTAGGCTCTGATTACTGTGATAGATCAGGCTAAGAGCTTGGTTATATTGAGGGTTATATGGAGGGAGTGCCATATCTTCTTTGTCTCAGCTTCGTCTTTCCTACGACACTCATATTCAATATTCTCGGAGGTCTTCCGCTCATCTGCCCGCACTGAGTGGTTATTCATCCTCTTCTTGACGGTGAGCATCGTTCTTTGATACGCGCTGCTTTGTTCCTCTACCACTCTTCGGGCTTCATGTCATCTCTGTTATGGACGTGCAACGATTAACGGAGATACGTGCCGCTGTGAGGCAGATTCAAGATATGCTGTCGTCTCACCCCAACGATTGGCAGAGCTACCTTGGCTCTGCAAGAGACGTGTTGGCCTCCATCGATGTCACTCAGTTTATGAGGTCGACTTCACGCACAGAGGAACAAGTCTGGCTTGTGAACAACCTTCAGAAACTGGCATATGCCGAGCCGGACAATGGCAGTGTCCACGATATTGCGGCATGGTGTCTGAGACAGTGGCTCACGATCCTGGAATCGCGGCCACAGAACGTTGCAGCACTCCAGGGTAGGTGACGGCTTTTGTATCCCAACTTGCTGCATTTCCTCGACAGTGATTCGTTTCAGCTGAGGTCAAATTCCTCTCTCGATTATTGTACGCTTACATATCACAGGAGCAGGTCATAATTGGCTTCTCAAGGCTCAGCCTGCACTTGCGAGGATCCATGCGCAAGATGGTTCATCTTCATCAAGTAGTGGTGGGAGTGCTAGGGCTGCTGCTTTTGCCATCTCAACCGGGAGCGAAGAAGACGACAACCAGACATCCCAATATGCAAGAGAAGCGGCCCTCCGCTTGCACACGGCGGAATATGTCGAGGCTCGCGGGATTCTATTACCGGCTGTCGATTTCCTCACCCAAGCAGTCGCAGCAGCGGAGGCGCAAGGTGTCATGAGTGGCGACCTTTTGGTGATGGTGAGCCTGTCATCTGTCTTTCGTTTTTGCACAACTAATTCGTATCCGCAGGCGGCGGAAGCCAATATGAGTTTGGGCAATGTGATGTATGCGAGGACGAATGAAACTTATTATCAGCATGCTATAGGCTATCTGAGGAGGACTACGGGCATACCTGGTTATGACTTGCCTCATCATCTACAGCGGTAAGTCTCTTGTATTAGCAAGTGGACTACCTTAATAACCTCAACTTGCAGTTACCTCGACGATTACGGTAGGCTGGTATGAAGGGCCACCTGTGCTAATGTTACACTCCTGTACAGATGTTACTCAATCCCCCCTGTTTAGACTTCTACATTGGGTCTTATGATGGCGCAGAACACCGCGTATCTTTCTGGCTGTAGCCTGTTTCACGAAAGCGTGTGTGACTCACTGTATAATGGCTCTATCAAGCATGTATATATTATCCTAAGAACTTCACTCTGTTGCTGGATCCACGTTCGAGATCAAAGGCTAAGAAGACGAATTACTAAATTATCGTGGCTGTTCGTCGTTTCATGCCTACCTGCCGTGCCTGCCTGTGCAGGTATGCAACTTCTTGAAAGCCAAAATGAATTTCTGCTCTCTCTTGTATTAGCAACGGAGTGATACCGTAGACCGGTGTCATGCTCTTTCCTCGCTTGTGCCCCTGCTTTGCTGGAATCACTAATCGGTTGATACTCAATTACCAACGTCCAGGGTTGACCAGCTCAGAGCAATCTAGGTGTCGATAGTCTTGTTCATCAATCGAGATCAGGTACGACGAGGAAAACAGCCATATCCGCTTGCCAAAGGGTATGCACTGTCAAGGTACCCTCGAACGTCTCTTCAGAACTTTAAGTACCGGCGTGGGCCAAGTAGGGGAACTTCGCTCGGACCCCTACATTCTTCACAGCCCCTTCGATCGGGATTCATATTCCGTAGCTGTGAACACCTAGCGAGTACTCTGCTACAAACTTTACTTTTGCACTCATAGCCAACGTAGCCGGCCCAGTCGTCATAAAGAGCAGAGGTTAAGACTGCTGTAAATACTGCAGAAGAGCGGATAGATATGGTGATTTAGTCAGTATAAGTAAACTCGGATAACCTGGCCTTTGCATAAGGCAGTACGTCTGACTCTTGAAGGATCGCGCCATGGTCTAGGCAGCCAATATGGTCGTCGTATGCTCATTGCAACGAGCTATTTTTCCCGACTTCACGCATGTCGCTCCCTCAGCAGTGGGGGCGGCGTAACCGGTGACATATCTGTTAAATAAGTCATGAGCATCAACTGGCCATAACTTGCCTTTAGTGCGGGGCGAGTCAGCTCACGAGCAAGGCCGAATACCCTGGACTGTACCGGATTTCACCTGCCGCGAGGCAACTCCACATGTCGTCCCCCGTGAAATCGTGCTGCTCCCATCTCTTTCCATCAAGAATCCAACCGCGAGCACGCTAGCGACGCACCAACGCCCAGACAGCAAAGATTAACTGGAGGCTTGGCGGATATGTTGTAATCAAGCTGAAACTTTGCCGTAAAAAGTGTCATGTAACGCACTGTGCGTATAACCATATTCCCATGGGTGTTCCTCTGTTCGAATCATCAGTACAGACGTATAGGAGTCGATAGCGTCAATATGTGAGCTGACTCTGGACACTTGTCCATACTGTGTCGTAGGGTTCGTGAAATCCTCATAATAAAGAAACGGTCCAGGTTGAGACGACGGCCCGACGCGACGTTCCCTGGAGGACGAGGATGCGGAGCGGCGCTAGGCTGTAGGTGTACTAGCGCCCCCCGTTGCCGAACACCTCATCAGAGGCTGGTCTCGTGTACTTGGGTACCGGGGTACTTGGTGACTTGTCGCGCGCGCTCTGTCTGCTGTCTCACTGATTCACTCTCGGCCTTTCATTCTCTCAATCAAAAAGGGCACTTCCGCCCGCTCCAACACCGTTGCCCCCTCCACCTCTAGCACTCTCACACCTGTGAAATTCAGATCAACCTTCTCCTCGCGGATCTGAGTCTTTGTTCTCTCTTGCGTACCTGTCGAGACACCCCTACGTGACTTCAATGCTATCTTGATACTCATTCCGCAAAGGCGCCTCGGTCTTGAGGCGCGGTCTGCTCGTTATATCGCCTGTGGGCCCAGGTGGCTTTCGGGGTGGGAGTCGTCAATCGTCGACGCTTACCTGTCGAAAACATCACTCCTCTTCTCTATCGACACTGATCTCCCACTAATCTCATGGTTATTGCGCTTCAGAATGCGGACGGCGAAGTTTCGTCTTTTAAAGCAGTGAACCAGGCTAGCATGCCATCGGCAAGCAATGGGGAGATGCCGCACAAACAAACGCCCGGTCAGACGCAGGAGGCACAAAGCAAGCCAGACAATGCATCCGCCGAACCTGCCGTCGAAGCCATCCCCTCGTGTGAGGCCGTATCGCAGCCGATGACCTCCAGCACGTCGACTTCCTCGCATCAGTCGCAGAAGGATGCCGCCGCGGCAGCGGCAGGACCTTCACCGTATGGCACCCGCTCACGCAACCGGCCAGGCGTGACTCGACCGAACTATGCCGAAGACACCGAAATAGACTTTGAGCTTTCCGCGCCGCCGGCCAACGGTGGAACGGGCAAAAGCGCCGTGCACACCGACCGGACATCAAAAAGTCCACCCAACGGCAACGGCATCCAATCTTCGAATCCTGTCGGCAAACGGAAGAAAAGCATCGTGAACGGAACGCCAAACTCCGCTGTCAGCAAAGACGCGGACATACCGGGCACTTCGACGTTCTCCGCGATGCCCGATCCTAATGCCGGCCCTACGAATCCCAAGAAGCGCAAGGCCGCCCACAGCCCTAGTAGTGGCAAAGGTCACGCTGCTGCGACGCAAACCACGTCCCACACAACCACGCGGAGAGCTACGAACGCAGCGGCAGTCCACGCCCATCGGGAGACGAACATGCTTTTCTTTGGAAAATGCAAAGGGTTGCTGAAAGATGGGAAGCTTGAAGCTGACGATGGCACTGTCCTTGCAGTTAACGGTATGCTGTCCATTTCTTGATGCGGCTGTCTACAGCCTGACGATATTTTCTCACTCCTGTCCTTACCATTTTTGTTGCCTAAGCACAGGTTATCTAACCTTATTGTCTTCCAGATCATGTCTATCTCATCTGTGAACCACCCGGCGAGCCCTACTACCTTTGCCGTATCATGGAATTCGTCCACTCCGAACCTGAAAATCCGAAATCTCCTGTGGAATGCATCCGGGTCAACTGGTATTACCGGCCTCGCGACGTTCTCCGCTGTAACAATGACACTCGACTCGTGTACGGGACAATGCACTCGGACGTCTGTCCTATCACATCGCTTCGAGGGAAATGCCACATACTCCACCGAAGCGAGATCGAGAATTTGGAGGAATTTCGCAAGAGAAAGGACTCGTTCTGGTTCAATCAGATCTTTGATCGTTTCATCCACAGATGGTACGAGGTCATTCCCACCTCGCAGATCATCAACGTGCCGGAAAAGGTGAAGAAGGCTCTTGACGAGCGGTGGAAGTACATTGTCGTTGAGACAAGTCGGGTCAAGGAGTTGACTAGCGCGGTCAAGCTGTGCAAGAGGTGCTCCGGTTACTGTGCAACGTGAGTTATCCATTGTGATGTGCTGTTCGGGCACCTCTAACACGCGATTTTCAGAAACGAGTCAGTCGAATGCGCCGTTTGCCACAATACATACCACATGAATTGTGTCAGACCGCCTCTGCTGAAAAAACCATCGAGAGGATTTGCGTGGGCATGCGGACCGTGCAGTCGCGCCCAGGAACGCAAATTGGAAGCAAGGCTGACCCCGATCATTGGAGAGACTGCTGCGGACGCTGAAGAGGAGGAGGTGTTCGAAGAGGAAGAGGAAGAGATCGTGAGCGGTGCGGCTAACACGACCGCTCCAAGTCCTAGCAGCTCGGATGCTCAGGTCGATCTCCACCCCGGTACTCAGGCGGAAATCGCGTTGGCGAAGATGTGGCCCATGCGGTATCTGGGCATACATTGTCGGGTTGAAGATGCTCTACAGTACGATGACCGAGCCATATACCCAAGAGCAAGCTCTCGGCTTGGGCCTCGTCACCAGGCGAATGTTAACATCTGGCATGGGCGGCCTGTGGAATTGGTGAAGCCAGCAGACATCAAGAAGCGTTACGTCAAGACCGGCAATTCAAAGAAAGAAACGAAGCTCTCCAAAGAGACTCTTGCAGCCATGGAGGCTGATCGGGCGGAAAAAGCACGCAGACCGAAATGGGTCCAGGATGAGCCACCTGGCTACATCCGCCGAGGTGAAGACATTGACAACGATGATCCCAACAATACCGCCAAGCTCCTCTTCTCCATGGCTCCTTCCAGGAGCTGCTCCACCAGAGGTGAGAATGACCATCCGAAAATGCCATCGGAGGAGATTGTCGACGCGTACATGGAGCGTGCCAAGGCCGTCGCCAAGGACATCGGTGTGAAACCGTTCTCGACGAATTTTCTCGACAAAGCGCTGGAGCTCTTGAAGAACAACTCGTTCAATCCCGAAGCCGCGCTCAAGCAGTTGAAGAAGGTCGATCGGCGGAAAGACCTTCGGGAGCCTGAGCTGAGCAAGGAGGAACTGAAACGATTTGAAGAGGGGATCGCTCGCTACGGGTCAGAGCTACGAGTCGT
>QQTW01004878.1_pt1 | contig 10087 bp, 10 predicted proteins | sample 1904831 | NCBI WGS metagenome assembly QQTW01 (sample SAMN09435610, study PRJNA476489) | Subsurface metagenome, whole genome shotgun sequencing project.
CAGGGGCGCTTTCCTCGAGCGCCGCCGCCAGCCGCTCCGGCGTCCCGGTGAGCGTCACGCCGAGCGTTTTGTCGTCGCCGGAGACCTCGGCGTAGGTCGCGGCGGCGATGTCGGCGACCTTGACGAGCGCCCGCGTCCGGAGGGCGTTCACGGCGTCGCCGAGTTCGACGAGCCGCTCGGTCCAGACCACGAGCGCCGGGTCGGCGTGCCGTAAGGCGGCGTTGCGCTGCTCCACGACTCGAGTATACTCACGGTGCAAAAGGGCATACCGTACTGAGAGCTTGCTCAGCAGCGTGTCGAGATACCCTCGCCGGAGCGACGGCGCGCCGTGCACGAGGTCGGCGTCTTCGGGCGTGATCAGCACCGCCGCCGACACCTTGGCGAGCTCAAAGGTGCGGACCGTCTGCCCGTCCAAGCGGATGACCTTGCGCCCCGGGGCGAGGCCGATCTGGGTCGTGACGGTGCCGTCGTCGCGGTCTAGGGTCGCGCTCACGTAGCCCTCGGTTTCACCCAAACGGACGGTTTCGGCGATGCTCCCCTGCGGCAGCTCGCCGGTCAGCCCCAGATACGCCGCCGTCAACAGGTTCGACTTCCCTGCCGCGTTGCGCCCGACGACCGCCGTGACGCCGGGGCCGAAGGTCAGCCGGGGCGTCGTCAGGTTGCGGAAGTTGAGCTGCGACAGGGCGCGTAAGAGCACGCCCGCTAGCTTACCGCGCTCTCAAAGAGGCCTGCACGCAGATTTTGGATCAGGTTCAGGGCCGGGTTCTAGCTCACGCTGCCGACGAACACCGTTGCGCCGGACTCGAGCCCGCTGTCCCCCGCCGCGTCGGCGATGGCGGTCGCGAACTCCTCCGTCGTCGGCAAGCCGCCCGTCTGTTCGCGCCGCGCTGCGATGAGGCCGGGAGCCGTCCGCTCCAAAAGTTTCGGCGTGATGGTCCCTTCGATCAGGTCGCCGCTCACGACGACGAGGCTTATCCCGCACGCGCCTAGTTCGGGAATCAGCGCCCGCAACGCGTCTTCGCCCGCGCGTTTGCTCGCGGCGACCGGTTCGTAGCCGGGCAGGCTCGGGGCTTGGCCGTAGAAATGGGCGAGATGGCTCGTCACAAACACGACGCGGCTGCCTGCGGGCATCAGCGGCAGCGCTTGGGTCAACAGCTCGAGCTGCGCGTCGCGGTTTAGGCGCATGGCGTAGTCGGGGGTTTTGTGCTTTTCGAGCCCTCCCGAGGCGTTCAGGAAGAGCAGCTCGAGCCCGCCGAACGCCGCGTGAATCTCCCCATACATCCGCGCAACGTCTTCCGGCACGGTAATGTCGGCCTGCACGAGCACGGCGCGGCGACCCAAGCCTTCGACCCGTTCGGCAACGGTTTCGGCCCTTGCCCGTTTATCTCTGTAATTGAGTGCGAGGTCGACGCCGCGCCCTGCCAAGACCTCAGCTAAAGCCGCGCCGACGCCTCTCGAGGCCCCGGTAATAAGCGCACGTTGGTCTGTCAAATCGCTTTGCACGCGCCACCTTAGCACAGGGTTTTATCACAGGAACTCATCGACCCGTTCAGTGTAGGTGCGTACCATTGGGAACATGGCCAAAGATTATCTGGACGAGCACGAAGCGGGGTATCGGCGGATTCAAGCGGAAGGCAAGACGAATTGGGACCAACTCCACGAGCTTGCCAGTTTCGATGATTTTACGATGCGACCCACGCTCGAGTGGGCGCTGCCGCGGCTAAAGTTTCGCGTCGCTCAGCCGCGCACGCTCGAGTACGGCTGCGGCACGGGGCCGGGCGCGTGTTTTCTGGCGGCGAGAGGTTTCCGAGTGGACGGCATCGACCTCTCGCCCGTCGCTACCGAGATGGCGAAGGAACAAGCCGCGCAGCGCCGCCTCGACATTCACTACGCGGTCGCCGACATCTGCGAGCTGCCCCCGTCAGACGCTATTTACGACCTCATCGTCGACAGTTTCTGCCTTCAGTGCATCGTTACCGATTCGGACCGGGCAAAGGTGTTCGCGGCGGTGCGCTCACGGCTCGATCCCCAAGGCTACTACCTGATTGGCACCGCCATTTTTCGTGAAGGCAGGGATTACGGCGACCAAAGGTTTGACGAGCAGACCGGCATTGTTTACGCGAGGCTCGAGCACAACGAGGATAACTTTGAAGACGTAGTAGAGCGTCCCGACGGTCTGTATCTGCCGAACCGCAGGCATCTGAAGCCGCACGTGTTGATAAGGGAGCTCGGGGAAGCGGGTTTCAGAACGCTGTGGCACCGCGAGGAAGGCGGCGGGATGGGGCCGATCTGCCAGCGCACCGGCTGACAGGCGGTGACAGGATACGTCCCTACGCCCGACCGTCTACGGCTTACACGCTGTCGCTCGAGCCCCGGTTCGTCGCTCCGGTTGCCGGCAGATAAGTTGGGTCGTTAAGGCCGGTTTTGGGTGAAGGTTGGCGCTCGAGTCGCCCGTACACCGCCACTGAAACCGTCAGCACCGCCCCTGCTAGCCCCCACGCCGCCCCGACCGACACCCGCTCCGCGAGCTGCCCGAGTACCACACTCCCGGAAAAGAACCCGGCGTAGGTCAGCAGCGACCCGACCGACAACAGGGCGGCCCTGGCGTGGGTCGGTAGCCGCTCGTTTAGGAGCGTCTGCACGGGCGACCCTGCCACACCGAGGGCTAGATAGACGAGCCAGAACAGCAGCGCCGCCGGAAACGCCCGCGTCTGCAACGCTAGGGCCACCAAGCCGAGCCCGCCGACGCCGAGAGACAACGCCGCGAGCCGCGCGTGACGGCCCCCCAAAAGCCGGACGAGCGCAACCGACGCCACGTTGCCGAGCATTCCGGCCCCGAAGCTGCCCGCCAAGATCGCACTCAGCAGCAGCGTTTTCGGCCCGAGCAGGGCGGCGAAACGGGGTTGCCAAAAGGTCTCGAGCCCCGCCACCGCAAAGCCGCTCAGGAGGCCCCCGGCAAACAGCAACCGGAGCGCCCGGTCCCGCCGCGTGAGGGTGAGGGCGTCCGTGACGAGGACGCGAAAACCGGGGTGGCCGGTTTGTGCGGCTCGAGGCTCCCTGACCCTACCCACGACCACGGCGACGAGCACGCCTTTGACCAGCACGGACGCCACTAGCACGACCGATAGCGGCGACAGTACGGCGGTTTCGGGCAGCCCGGCGAAAAGCCGCGGCAACGCGCCCCCGGAAAGCGTCCCCAGGGTGAGCGCCAGGAGTTCGGCGGTTCCGGCCCGAGCAAAAAAGGGTTGGAGGTCGGTCTGCGGCGCGGCCTCCTGCACGCGGTCGACGAACCACGCCTCGAGCGCCCCCGACACGAGCGCCCGCCCCGCGCCGTAGAGGAGCGCCCACGCGAACAGCAGCGCGGGGGAAAAGGCCCACAAGAGCGCGACCTGCGCGGCGATGAGGAACGCGCATGAGAGCAGCACGCTCCGCCTGCGGCCCCACCGGTCGGCGAGGATTCCGGACGGAACCTCGAGCAGCGCCACCGTGAGCGCGTAGAGGCCGTAAAAAAGCCCGACCTGCCCCAACGTAAAATTCCGGCTCTGGATAAAAAGCACCCACACCCCAACCGGGAGCGCGGTCGCAAACCAGAACAGCCCCTTGACGAGGTAGTAGGTGCGCTCTAAGGGGTAGGTCGGGCTCGAGCGTTTGTACTGCCGGGCGAGGGCTTGCGTTGCGGCCTCCCGCTCGAGGTCCTCGGCGCGGTGCCGGGCGTATTTGGAAAACGCTAAAGGGTTCATGCCTTTCAGTGTGATAGGCTGCTACTTGAAATGACACGGGAAGATTACGGTAGACCGCCTACAGAAGCGTTTCACACCGTGACCGATCCGGAGCAGGCGCGGCTTTTGTCCAACCCCAAAACGTTTGAGTTCTTTGAGCCGTTTGTAGCTCGGGAGCAGAGCGCGGGGACGGCAGCGGCGGCGGTCGGTTGTGCGCTCGACACGATGCTCTACCGGATCAAAACGTTTCTCAAAGCCGGACTTTTACAAATCATCAGGTCCGAGAAACGTGCCGGACGGCCCATCAAGTACTACCGGAGCGCCTTTGACGCCTACTTCGTCCCCTTCGAGGTGACGCCGTTCGCCGAACTCGAGGAGCGGTTGGCGGCAGGTTTTCGCGAACGTCAGGCGCTCATCATTCCGAGATTGGCCCACGTCCTCAAACAGTCCGGGCGAGACGGACGGCGCGTCTACCGGCGGCTCGATAACGGCGACGTGTGGCAAGAGTCCGCCGGGGGGGCGCAAACGTCGTTCGACCTCTACGATGAGGAGAGCTACCGTAACTATATGGAAACGCACCGGGGGCCGGTTGCCGAGTTTACGGACGACGTCCTCGAGCTGACCGACGCCGAGGCGCGTGACCTGCTCGTCGAGCTGTACGGCGTGTGGCGGCAGTTTGCGAAAAAAGAGCGGAGCAGTACGGGAAAGCCCTACTATTTTCAGTTCGCCCTCGCCCCGCCGCTACCGTGACGCGCTAGGCACCTTCAGACCTGCTTCTCGCCATCAGGTCGTCTACCCCGATTTTTTCCCCCGACAACGCCGCGTAAAACGGCAGCTCACCGACCTTGACGAACCCGTGACGCGCGTAAAACCGCGCCGCCCCGGCGTTCTCCGCCCACACGTCGAGAAAGACCGTCTGGCAGCCCCCAAGTCGCGGATGCCCCAGCGCCGCCCTCAGCAGTTCAGACCCGACGCCGCGGTTTTGGTAGGCCGTCCGGACGTAGAGCCGCTCGAGGTAGCCGTCGCCGGGTCTGAGTTCAACCGGTTCGGTGAGCCAAGCCGCGTCGAGTTCGGCGGGGCCGAACTGTACAAAGCCGACGAGGTCCCCGTCCGTTTCGGCGACGAGAAACACGTGTTCACCGAGCATCTTTTGAAAGCGCTCGAGGGAGAGTTCGTGCTCCAGATGCGCCGCCAGGTCGTCCGGGTGCATCGTCGCCCCGAACGCCTCCGCGTAGGTCTCCCGCGCGAGCGCCCCTAGTGCCTCGGCGTCGCCCGGGGTCGCCTCGCGGATGTTCAGGACGCCCTAACGCTTTTCTAGAACGACGACCGCGGTCGCGTGTTCGCGGGCGTGACTCATGCTGACGTGCGCCGTGTAGCCGTTCGCCGCCATTTCCGCGCCGATCTCCTCGGAAAAGCGCAAGACCGGTTTGTCGCCGTCGCGCACGACCCACACGTCGCGCCAACCGTGCGCGACCGGCCAGGTCTTCTGGAACGCCTCCTTGGCGGCGAAGCGGACCGCCAGCGACGGCAGCGGGTGCGTTTTCTGAGGCAGTACTCGAGTTCGTCAGGGTGAAAGTGCCGCTCCAGAAACCGGTCGCGGTGATTGTTCCACACCGTCTCGATGCGGCCTAGTTCTACGATGTCGAGCCCGACGGCGATAACCATAAAGGTAGTATATCGCCGCGGGTTCCCGCGTCATGCGGGCATGAGGTTGTTGACAGAAATCGCCTCAAAAAACCCTCGGTTGTGTTTTTTGAACCGGGATCGGGCCGTGAGAACGATAAGTCGCGGGCTAGCTGTGTGGAGGCGGTGGCGCGGGCAGCTAGGCCTAAAGCTCGAGCGTCCTTGGCGGATACCGGCCAATGAACATTTGTGGACTACCCCCTGGTTGCATCCGCCGTCCAACCCCCCGAAACAGCGGGAGTCGCTCGAGTTTAGCCGCGCCGGGGTAGTCCCGCCCGCCGGAGCTACGACGTGGAGGACCGGACGACGAGGGACCACTCGTCTGTGAACGGCTCGCTTTCCTCGCCCAGCGCGAGCCGGGCGCAGGCGACGCCTTGTGCCCGCAGGTCCTGCCGGACCGAACTGAGCTGGTGCTCCGCCGCGACGGGCGAGTCGTCCCAGCCGCTCACCTTCAACCCACCCGGGACGCGCACGTTCGCGGCTTCCGCGGCGTGGAGTACACCGACGGCTTGGGGGTCGCTCATGGCGGCAACGGCGTCGACGGGCGCGTCACCTTCAAGCATCGCAGCGGCGAGGGATTGGGCTTCTTGGTCGTGGTTCGTAGCCGCCACGCCGACCAGCACGGAAGACCAGGGGAAGCCGAGCGCATGGGCGGCGTCGCGGAACCCCAGCAGGCGCTCCCGGGTAACCGGAAATAGGGCGGCAGTCGGCTCAACTCCTGGAGCCAGGACGGTTTCACGGGCTCGGTCGAGGGGTTGGCTGACGACCCCCGGACGTTTGGCACCAGCGAACGTCCGCAGGGCCATCGCGTAGGCAGCCGCGCGGTTGTCGATGCTGACCAACGAGAACCCGTCGCGGGCTGGGCCGCCGTGAACGACGGCGGGGCGTTGCGACGCGGCCACCGCCCCCAGAACCGGGTCGTCGTCGGACGTCGTCCAGATGATGAAGGCGTCTACAGCGGCGCTGGCCACCCGTTTGGGGTCGTCTTTCGCGCCAGAGATCGGCACGAGGAAAAGGCCGTACCCGCGCTCGGCGCAGACTTCGGCGACGCCCGAAAGGAACGCCGCCGCCTGTCGGTCCTCGAAGGCGTAGGTCAGGTGTTCGCCCAGGATCAGGCCGAGGGTCCGGGTGCTGCCGTAGCGCAGCGACCGGGCCGCCGGGTCCGGCCCCGCGTAACCGAGCCGGGCGGCCACCTCCAGGACCTTCGCCCGGCTCGCCGCCGACACCCGCTCGGGACGGCTGAAGGTGTACGACGCGGTCATCAGCGACACCCCGGCGAGCTCCGCGACCTGCGCTAGCGTTACCCGCTGCGGCTTGCTGTTGGACGGCATAGCCCGATTGTAAGCCTACGCTTGCAATTCTCTGCCTATTTGTGTAACGTTACACATATGTCATCTGACCTCTCCTTATCGCGTGGTCTAGCCTCCGCTACTTACGCCGCCGCTGCTTTGTTCGGGGCGTTCTGGGGCGTGTGGGGGGCGAGTGTGCCCCGCATCCGCGAGCAGGCTGGGGTCAGCGACGGCCAGTTGGGGGTCGCGCTGCTCTTCATCGCCGCGGGCGCACTCCCGGCGATGCTGCTAACCGGCCCGGCGCTCGACCGCTGGGGCTTACGCTTTGCCGCCGCCGCCGTGATTGCGCTCGGTCTCGCAGGCGTCGGCGTCGCCGTGACCGCGCGCGGCTTCGTCACCCTCTGCCTCGGGCTGGCCGTCGTGGGCGCAGCCAGCGGTGCCGCCGACGTCGCCCGGAACGCCACCGGCGGGCGTGCTGAACGGGTCTCCGGTCGGCCTGTCATCCTCCGTTCGAGTGGCGTGTTCTCCAGTTTTGTTGTCCTCTCGAGCCTCGGCAGCGGCGCGCTCTTTGCCGTTGCCCCGACCTTCGTCCCCTTTCTGCTCGTGGCCGCGCTGTCGCTTTTCGTCGGGGGCGTGATCATGCGTTTCCTCCCGCCGGAAGCAGCGCACGTTGAGGGGGGCGCGCACGGCGCGGCCCCCGCGGCAGCCTCGGGGATGAAGTACACACCGCTTTTACTAATCGGGTCGCTCGGCGCGCTCGCGTTCGCGACCGAGAACGCTCATCAAAGCTGGGGGGCCGTTTTCCTCGAGGACGAGCTGGCCGCGCGTCCCGGCGTCAGCGCGGTCGCCCCGGCGGTGTTCGCGGCGGCGGGTGCCCTCACCCGCTTTGCCGTCGGCACTTTAAGGCCGGGCCGTTCCCGCACCGTCCTCCTGGCGGGCGCGCTCGCCGCGGCTGCCGGGACGGTCCTCGTCGCGCTCGCGCCGTCGCTGCCGGTCGCCCTGGCCGGGCTCATCGTCGCCGCCGCGGGCACCGCCGTTCTCTTCCCGACGCTCCTGAGCCTCGCCTCGCGCCACGTCGACGAGCTTTACCGGGGCCGCGCGACGGCGCTCGTCATCGTCGTCTCCTACCTCGGGTACCTGTTCGGACCCGTGTACGTCGGCTTCTGGTCGCAAGGCACGGGGCTGCGGGGGGCGATGCTGGCCGTCGCCGCCCTGAGCGGCGTCCTCTTGCTCCTGACGGTGCCGCTGCTGCACCCCTCCGGTTTTATCCGACAAACCGAAGCGGAAGCTGGGCGCGCACCCGTACCTGACGAGCCGACGTTTGAGGTCCGAGGGTGAGTCCTGTTACTCGAGAGGCGTGTCGGATGAGCGAACGAGTTGCCTTTAGCGCAGGTGAAGTGCCGCCTCACGGGCATCAGTACGGCTAGGCGGAAGGTGGACCTCCGGCAACTCAGGTTCTTTCTCGCCGTCGCCGAGGAACTCAACTTCCGCCGCGCCGCCGAGAAGATTCACGCCACCCAGCCCGCACTCAGCCGCCGCATCCAGGCACTAGAGCACGAACTGGGCGTGTCGCTGTTCGAGCGCAACACGCGCAACGTCTCGCTCACGCCCGCAGGCCGACGGTTCATGACCGCCGCGCGCCGGGGGCTCAGCGCTCTCGACGCGGGCGTGTGCGAACTCAGACACCTCGGCGACGAGGATGGCGGGTAAGACGAGGGTGCCGGGTAAGCTAAGGTTCATACCCACGCTCCAGCGGTCGTGGGTTGCGCCGCTGGTTGCGCCGCTACCCTTTCTCGCTCTGGTTCAAGCTCGTCGCCGGACTCATCAACGCCAACACCGGTGTCTGACCTAAGAGTCTTGTCGCTTTAGGCCCCCCGCTCGAGCCGCAGCACCCGCTCCCCGTCCGCCACATACGCCACTTTCGCCAAACCTAAAAAGAGCCCGTGCTCGAGGACTCCCGGCGTCGCGTTCATCGCCGCGGCGACCTCGGGCGGGTTGAACGGCGCGTCAAAAAAACAATCGACAATCAGGTTGCCGTTGTCGCTGCGGACGGGCTCGCCGTCACGTTCACGCAGAACCGGGTGGCAGCCGAGCCGTTCCAGGTCGCGGCGGGTCGCGCCGAAACCGAACTCCAAGACTTCCGTCGGGACCGGGGCCTTCTCGCCCAGGTAGCGCACCCGTTTACTCACGTCGCCGATGAGCACAAACGTCCGCGCCCGCGCCTCGACGATTTTCTCGCGTAGCAAGGCCCCGCCGAGCCCCTTAATTACGTCGAGCTCGTCGGTCACTTCGTCCATCCCGTCGATGGCGAGGTCGACGCCGTCCGCCCCGAGTTCGACCAAGGGGATGCTGACCTCGGCCATGAGCGCTTCGGTCGCCCTCGAGGTCGCGGCGGCGCGAATATTCTTCACCTTTCCCTCCCGCAACAGCTCGCCGACGCCCAAAATCGCGTAGCGGGCGGTGCTGCCGGTACCGAGCCCGAGCGTCATGCCGGACTCGACGTGCCGAATCGCCTCCCGCGCGGCCTGTTCCTTAAGCGTTTCGGCGGACACAGGGTTCGGCAGCTCGTTTGCTAGGCTGAAGTGTGGTGACGGTCATGCCTGTAACCTTAGCAAATCCAGCCGCTGACCGGGAGGAGCACAGATGAGCACGCTGAAAACAGGGGACAAAGCGCCGGGGTTCCGGTTGGGGTCCAATCAGGGCGAGAAGAGCCTAGACGACTTCGGTGGCGAGTGGACGGTCCTGTATTTCTACCCGAAAGACAACACGCCGGGTTGCACCAAAGAGGCGTGCGACTTCCGCGACGCCATGCCGGGAATGGGCGCGAAGGTTTTGGGCGTCTCGGCGGACGACGTGACCTCACACGAGGGATTCGCCGAAGAGCACAGCCTGCCTTTCCCGCTCCTGTCCGACCCCGGCGGCGAGGTTGCCAAGAGCTACGGCTCCTACGGCGAAAAGACCATGCCGGACGGGCGGACGTATGAAGGGGTGATGCGCTCGACCTTCATCATTGACCCCGAGGGCAGGGTCGCCGAGGCGATGTACAGCGTGAACCCTGACGGACACGCGCAGGCGGTCGGGGAACGGCTGAAGGCGTTGCGAGGGATATAATTTGGGTGTGCTTCTGGGAGTAATGTAACCATGCCTAGCGTGTTTTTGAGTCACACCTCTATAGATAAGCCCTTTGTTGAAAAGTTGGCTTACGATTTGAAGCGCGTTGGCGTAAATGTTTGGTTCGACAAGTGGGAGATTGAAGTAGGGGAGTCTCTCACTTGGAAAATCGAGCAGGGTATCCGTGAGAACGAATACTTGGTGATAGTCCTTTCCCCTGAAGCACACCCAAATTATATCCCTCGCAACGCCTTCAGCCGTTCCCCGACCGCCTGCGCGTGTCCG
>QQTW01004879.1_pt1 | contig 10086 bp, 12 predicted proteins | sample 1904831 | NCBI WGS metagenome assembly QQTW01 (sample SAMN09435610, study PRJNA476489) | Subsurface metagenome, whole genome shotgun sequencing project.
CTGATACAGAAGCAGACACCTATGTAGTATTGAGCGATTGCGATGTCGCTGTTGGACTATTGCTTTGTCCCCTAACCAACAAAGCAAGTCTATCGTGAAGTAGTGCACAACCAAGGCGCCAATGCAGCCCAGCCCTGTGAGGCAGAGGTGGCAGGCGCTGGCCCTCAGCAGGCACGACTGCAAAGTCCGCACGCACCTTGGCAACCTGCTGCCTGGGAAGCAAGTAGTATCAAAAGCAACATCGTGTTGCAAAGGGGCACATACCCCAAAGCCCAGGACTGCAAGACGCCCAAAGAACTTCTCCTTAGCTCCAATAGGCTCTGGTTTGTCAACAGTTGGAACTCTGTACACCTGAGGTTGGCTGCTGCCGCTGCTGTTGTTCAATTTAGCATCTGCTTTCTGCTCTATTTGCTGGGGCAGCTGTGCCCACCTGCCCTGCAGGCTTTGGTTTGAGGAGTCCTCATCCAGCTCGTATGCTTTTCGCTGGGCAGCTCTGGTCAGTAGTGCAGCCTGCCTTGCTCTACACCTGCATTGCCTGCAAGGCTGGAAGCTGGCCCTGTTGTGCTGTAGTGTGTCCCACTGCGCTTTGGTCACAGCAGGAGTATGCATGAACACACAACACCTGTGCAGCGGTCTACGGTCAGTTTTCGAGTAACTAGCTAGTTTGCTATGTTTCTGAAAGGCTTGATCTCCGGATAGATGCAAGAAGTTGCTCTACCTGCTTGGTGAGCGAATCCACCCCTTGTCGGTCAACACTAACCTTCCGGTCAAAGCCATGCAAGCAGTCAGGTCATGCTGCTGCGGCGTGTTTGCTTTTGATAGGCAGGCACAGCCAGGATCACAGGACAGTATCCACAAGCTCACCAGCTGATTTCGGTGGCTCCTTGTCCTGTGCTGGACTGGGTGAAGCTTTGACAGCAACTTGCACCGTTACTTAGCACAAGTAGCACTATGGCTTTCGGTGACCGGGGTGGTGGCCGGGGTGGTGGCAGAGGGTAAGCAATGAACTGAGTCTGCACCTGTATGTGTCAGCCGTGCATACTCTGTACTCTCACGCACGCATTCGTATGTTCTCAAAGTGGTTTCCAAAGTTGGCAGTGGCTTGTGTGAAAATAAGAACTGTTTGTTGTCTTGGAAAAGGGTGCACATCATCATCAAGCACTGCAACTTGTAGATGGAGTTGCAGTCCTCAGAGACTCGTGTGCACCCAAGTTGTAGTAGGGCGCCGTCTGAGTGGGCAACCAGCTAAAACACGTGCGCAATGCTGTGTAGGGGCGGCAGAGGCGGCAGCCGGGGTGGTGGCAGAGGGTAAGAAACAGCTGAGACTGTATGACTGGTATCAGCAAATGACAGTGCTCATTGTATACACAGCCACTTGGTTGCAGTCAGCAGAAGGCACGACAACTTGGAAATGACTTTGTTGGGGACGCTGTCGTGCTGGGAGTGCTAGTGGGGACAGCTGCTGTCCTGGCTCCTCAGGGAGAAGACCCATAGCACGTCAGGGGACACTGTGCACGGTGCATAAGATTATTCCCTGTGCACAGAGCGGGCACTGCAACACAACAAAACATCTACACGTGGCAGCTTACCTGCACAGGTTTTGACCCTTGTCAGTTTGTTGGCAGAGCAGGTCTTGGAACAGTGCTAGTCCATATATGCTTTCAGGGAGGGAGCCAATGTGGGTTCAGCGACCTGTGCTTGTCACCTCATCAGGCTGTGTCAATTTGAAAGCTACAAGTATCTGGCAAATGCTACACCGCTGCACGTCACTGCTTCTGATGCACCTGCAACAAACCAGTCTCACGTGCAGGGGTGGTCGTGGTGGGTTTGGTGGTGGGTTTGGTGGCAGAGGCGGTGGCATTGACAAGCGTGGTGGGGGCAGAGGTGGCAGGGGCGGAAGAGGTCAGTATGCCCACAAACAGTCATAAGGGTTGCATGGCTGCAAACTTCTCAATAGGGCTGTTTGAGCCTGGCAGCGGCTGTCACTGAGCTCTCATAGATAGGTCATCATCTGCTGTGCTGCTTGCTTATGACCTTTTGTGCTGTTACCTCTTGTATATGTTATTGGGCATAGGCTGATGGTAAGCAACTAACAGTCATGCCACACCTGTCCATCTTGGTAGCTTGTCCTTGTGATGTCTAGTCATTGCATAACATTGTGGCCGATTGTTGTCTTGGGCGTCAGCAGGTAGCCATCAGGCACATTGGCCCTATGCTTTATTGCATGCATAGCAGCAGTGCCTGTTTTGTAAGCAGGCAGAGGTCAATGACAGCAGCTTGATCCTGGTCTGGATTGTCTCAGACTGCATGATGTAGGAGGTGGCCGCGGCAGGGGAGGTGGCCGTGGTGGCATGAAGGGCGGCAGCAAGGTTGTTATTGAGGCGCACAGGCATGCTGGTGTGTTCATTGCCCGTGGCAAGGAGGATGCCCTTGTGACCAAGAACATGGTTCCTGGGGTCAGGTAGGCATGCACACCTGAGAGTACCAAATGCACAGCCTGCAGGCAGGCAGGCAGCAAGTCACCTATGAAACTTGTTGTGCCCCTACAACTCTGTCACTGCCTGTTACCCAAGTACATTGTAAGCCCAAAGGTTCTTACGTGCATCTCCGTAAAAAGCCTGCAGCATAACAGTAAGCACTGAGCTCAGCATGTCATGCATAAGAAAGGACCCTACAGGCTAAGCAAAGCGTGCCCATTATGTGCGGCAGGGCTCTTGCCAAGTGGCATGGCTGCCTATAGCTCGTGTGTCAGTGTTTGTACCCCGCCTGCTGCATGGCATACACAGGAACACGTATTTGCATAGATGCGGTAATCAAGACAGGCACTCAAAGTAGTTTATGATTGTCCGTGCATTGGTGCAGAGGTGCAATCAAGGGTTAGGACTGAGTACATGCTGCCAGCCATTCTTTGCTGTCACTGGTTGCGGCTGTGCCTACAGTGTGTACAATGAGAAGCGCATCAGTGTCGAAGCTGAGGAGGGCGCAAAGACAGAGTACAGGGTGTGGAACCCCTTCAGATCAAAGCTGGCAGCCTCTGTGCTGGCAGGCGTTGACAACATCCATGTCAAGCCAGGCGCCAAAGTGCTGTATCTGGGCGCAGCGTCTGGGACGAGTGTGTCGCATGTGTCAGACATTGTGGGCCCTGAGGGCGCTGTCTATGCTGTGGAGTTCTCACACAGAAGTGGTAAGATTGCTTGATCTGTTGCTGCTCTCTTTGTCGCTCTTAAAGGCATGTTCAAGGTGCTGAGTCAAGCATGCCCAGGGCGTGAAGGTAAGGTTGCTGGCCACATCCAGAGGTTGCCATTGGACACCATGACTGTGGCATGTTGCCCTGCATTGTACAATCAGTGCTGAGGATGTCTCTGTTGGGTGACAATTTCCACTGTGCATTGACGTCCTGCAACCATTCATATGTCATGAGGACAGCTTCGTTGTCTGTACCACTGTGCATGGCACTGTACACCAACTGTAGGTGTGCTTGTTCTACTGAACAGTATCATTGTGCGTTGACATCCTGCACAGACCATCAAGCAACTGCGGTGTCTTCATGGAACACCGTCGTTGTGCATCAATGGCATGGGATACACAACAAACCCATGACACTGCAAATGTGCGTGGGCGCCCAGTTCGCATGATTTCAGCTGGGAACCTGTGTGTGAATGTCTGCACTAATGTTGTATTCGCACTCAAAGATTGGCATGTTTTGGCAGCCCTCATGCCTCCGTCTAAGACACAGGCTTGATGGCCTCAGTGTCCTAGGTTTTACCTGTCTCGTGCAGGGCGTGACCTAGTGAACATGGCAAAGCAGCGGCCCAATGTGATCCCTATCATAGAGGATGCACGACACCCAAACAAGTACCGCATGCTTGTCCCCATGGTGGATGTTGTCTTTGCAGATGTGGCACAGCCTGACCAGGTGAGGCCCTATGTGCCCAGCCTTTTCCATGCACACAACAAAAAAATCTTTCTTGAAAACTTGGTATTCCCCTAGCGTCTAGATGTACAGTAACACACGTCCCTGCTCAATAAGGGACATATAGTCACTTGAGGCACAATGTCCATGTGTATCCTTCTAGTTCACCTTGTTGATTCATGCTGTTCTGCACGGCCTCTGTATGCGTGCACACTGTGGGTTGGACACTTGTATGCGTACCTAATGCCTGTGCATTTGGCGCTTGACAGGGGGCACCCCTTTCAAGAGCTGCAGCATACCAAGTGTTTTTGCTGTACCTGTGCAGGCGCGTATTGTGGGCCTCAATGCACAGTACTTCCTCAAGAACGGCGGCTTCTTTGTCATCTCCATCAAGGCCAGCTGCATTGACTCCACAGCCAAGCCTGAGGCAGTGTTTGCCAGGGAGGTCAAGAAGCTACAGGAACAGCAGCTCAAACCCAAAGAGCAGGTTACGTTGGAGCCCTATGAGAGGGATCATGCGGTTGTGGTGGGCGTGTTCAGGCCGCCGCCTAAGGTCAAGGCCAGCGCAGGGTGATAGTCAACACCTGCTGCCGTCAGTATGTCACAACTCTGCTCCTGATGAGAGCCTATCAACCACTGCGTTGTAGCCCCACCACATCGTCAAGGCTGCCAGACACCAGGCACATCAGCCCATCTGAGTGCACCACAAGTGGCTGATGCCATAAGCTTTGAGCAACGCAGGGTGCTGACGCAGCCACTGCCCCCAGCCAGCCCTGAGGCAACGTCTGTTGGTCGTCCTGATACATCATGAGTGGGGCTGGCAGGTCCCTGTTATGTATACAGAGGCATCATGCGGTTGTTGTTCTGGGAACCCCACATGTGTCACTTTGCTTTCACTCTTGGTGCCATGGGCATGAATGTGGGCACCAGTCCTAGGGCGCGCAGATACATGTTTGCCATCTACTTACAGCACGCTGAGGACAACTGATGCAGCCTCAATAGGCATACAGGTCTTCATGGAAGCTCATCAATCACAGGCTAGAATAAATCCTCTGGTATGGCAACGGCAAACGGCCTTTGATTACTGTGCCTGTAGTTGTGACTTTGGGGCGAAGCGCCCACTCAACTTCAGTCAGCAAGCAGTCACTGTACTGTACTCTCGCTCAACGTGCCCAGTGTAGGGCTGTCTAGTTGCCAGACAAACCTGCTCAACGACGAGCACCAAAGCTACCCTACGGTATGACACATGTTGCAACACCCAACACCGTACCTATGTAAGCCTGCAAGAATACGGCAGACTGCCACCTTATTTGATTGGGCCAAGAATTTACTGTGCAAAAAGGTATAACTAGTGCATAAGATTGCTGCTCAGATGCTATGCCATATCTCAGTGCTCAGTGCTGCTTGGTCATGGCAGACTTGGCTACTTCGTAGACCAGAAAGGCAGTTGCATTGGCTGGTAGACTGCGTACGAACGCTGGACTGAAGCCCTGATAAAATCCTCCAACGCCCTGGGAGGCTAATGTCTGCATGCAAACAGAAACCACAATATGTCTGAGAGGCGAGTCCAAGGGTGCTGCAACGGTTCTGCAAACTTGGTTGCCTGTCACGCTATGGACAGGGCTGAGGTGTCCAAGGGGCAAGCAGCGCCACCCTTGCCCATGTCTTGCATGCACCATGTTGTCAAAAGCTTCCGAGAGCTTTGAAGTTTGGCAGTCAGGCATACAGGCCAGCAACTGATACTCCAATGCAGCACAATGCATGCACAGCATTCAGTCAAGGCACAGAGCCAAGCACCCATGCATGCATACACCCTGTCGGAGGGTTCATATTGCCGCTGCTGGCATCATGTAAGCTTGAATGTAACCCTCGATCTGCAATGCCAATGGCATTCATACCATCAGTGTCAGGATGTGACTAAGCAGTTCACGCCCTTCGAGTGTGAAGCAGAAGACCCACCTGCCGTGCGCAGTCCATGATGCCTGCGTAGCGTGGGTGGGTGAAGCTGTCAACTTGCAGGCGGCTCTTGATGATGTCTGCTGGGTATACAGATCCCCAGTATGCTGCACCTGCTGCAGCACCGGCAGCCACCAGGGACACGTTGCCCAGCTCTGAGGTACTGGAAAGCCCCTGCAGTAGATACATGTCAACAGTTCGCAGTGCTGTATGAATATATATCCCTGCTGTCACAGCAGCAGCCACAGGTGAGAACAACAACTGAGACCTCGGAGACACATGCACGGAGTTCTCTCACTGGCATTCTGAGTCGCATGCGTACAGCAGCTAGCTCCCAGCATGTAGTTGCTGCTGCATGGAGCAGCAAGTCGTCGCGGATCTGACAACTGTGCCTCTAGTACTAGCAGTCGAATGCAAAGTCACTGCGACTGTGACAAACTACGCGCCCTGCATCATGCAGATAACGTCTCAGGCCTTTCCTGCACCAGCATGATACCAGCACGAAGAGACCCATGTTGCCACTGTGTGAATCAAGTCAGCTTAGGCGGTGCGAGTATGTAACACAGCCCGTGCCTTGATGCTGGACATGTACAGGATTGCAGCAGCTAAGGTGCCCCTGAGCCAGTGGTCCACTCTAAAGTACAAAGCTTGAGTTTACCTGTTGCTTGGCGAGGCTGATCTTGATATACTCATAGGCACCAAACATGAATGCGTTGCCAGGGACTTCTCTGAGCATGGTGGCACCCATGCCCTTGTACAAGCCCTTCACACCGCCTTCATTGCGCCACACATGGGATGCCACGTCCATGGGCCCTTTGTACCTGATTGCCTGCATTCCATGTTGCCGAGTGGGAAACTTTGTATTGAGGTGAGCAGCAGTATACCAGCAGCAGCTGCTTACGCATAAATGAGGGGTGGTACAGCCAGTGCCAGGCACAGTCATTGCATTGCATCCATGCTCGTGGCAGAGAATTTGCTCCACACCCATGACAATCTGGCAGTGCCACCGGAGGCAACAGGACAATGTAAGGTGCAGACATCCACCACAAATCGACAGCACAACCACACTCACCTTTGGCGCATTCTTGGCTGCCTCGGCTGCTGCGCCTGTGGTGCCTGCCTCTGCTGTGGCTACTGCGGTCTTGTTGTCACTGCCTTGCGCTTGCAGCCGGCACTTGATGAGCTCTGTGGGACAGGCTACAAAGGCTGCTGCTACGCCAGCACCCAGCCCGGCTATTGTCTGGTCACCCACTGTGAGGTCGCTGCCTGCGTGTATACACATCGGTTTCTTGTAGCTGCTGCAGAGTTTCCTTGTACGGTGCTAGGAGCACGTGCTGTCACTGGCTTGCGCCGCCAACCTCCACACTCAAGCTCTGCCGCACAAGCTGCCAACGCAACTGCCACAGTAGCACCCATCTCTGCTACTGTCTAAAAAACCTACTGTCAATGAAGAGCAGCTTGTAGCTGCTTCATTGGCTGATTACCTGTTCTGACAACAGTGGCGTGTGCCTCGGCTGGCTTGTGCTGCATGTTCCTGTAGTGGCTCCAGTTGAATGCTGTGTTACTGTGGTGGCAGTGGCGTGTGCTCAGGCTTGCTTGCCTGGCAGTCAGTATGTGGTAAGCCTCGCGGAGCAGGCCACAGAGGCTGCTGCAACACCAGCGCCCAACCTAGTGCCCCACTTGACCAGAACATTCTGAGCATGCATACTAGCACCCCATGCCATGCAAACAGCATGTTCTGAAAGCCTATTTGGCCAGCATGAAGGTGACTGCGCACTCCATACACAAAGAGACGCGTCTTCCAGACAGAAAACCTGCGAGGCCCATGCACATTAGCAAGCAAAGTATCAGCAAGCCCAGGCGCATCTCAGCATGTAGCTTGTATGCTGGACTAATGCTCACCATCTTCATGTGCCAGTAGGGCCTCCATTTGCCCTCTTGCCGCAAACAACACAGCATTGAAGACTGCTACAGTGGCGAGTGGTGCACCCATACCCCTGAAGAGGCCCGTAATGCCGTCTGCGGCCACTGTCTGCGGCAGGTTTGGAAACAGGTTATTGTCCATCCATGACCTCTCTAAGTATGACCTCTCTTTAAGCAAGCTCATTTGTAATGATGCACCACAGTGAAAGACAAGCATCTGCCTAGCAAGCTAAGTGCTGTTCTGCTTTGGGTACCCACAACACCATGCACTCAACCGTGTCCACCTTGCCCACACGGACTCAGCTGCTTTTGAGGCTGATATAAGCTCTTCAACATGCACAAGGACCAGACACTGTTTTTGGCCCAGCATCACACCGTGACATTGCTTGAGGGTTACTTTGCACCTTGTTTTCATTACTACATAGCATCCATGCAGCTTGCCATATGCATCCAAGCAACAGCGCCTCAAACGCTGGCACTTCAGCCAGAGTTTGGTTGGTGTGGTCTTGCCTCACATCCAAGCAGACTGACACAACAATGGTTTGGTATCCAGGCCAGCAAGCCTGCATTGACCCGGGTGCAGGTGGTTGTTGCATTCCCAGGCACTGGGTTAGTCACTGTGCATGACAAACCACAAGCATAGCTAGTAATAGCTAGTTTTAGTGATTATGAACACCAAGACAAGGCAAACTATGCATGGACTTACCTTCCTGAGTGCATCAAGAGCACCAGTGTAGAGCGGAGGCTGACCAGGGGCAGGTGAAGGTTGGCTCTGCAGTTTCACCTGAGAGGCACAGCGAGCACTGTGTACGCTGCTGCAGCAACTCTGCATGCCTCAAGTAGGAAACCAGAGCCTGTGACATTGCGGGGAAAAGTGAGCCTGATATGTATGTCAGCAGACAGCCACCAGCAGGTTGCACGTCATACAAGGTGCCGCATACCTTGATGGTGTCAAAAGGGTGGCCAACAACAAGCTGGCCAGCACCAGCCAGGGTGCCGGCTGTAAGGTCCTGCAACATTACAAAATGTTATCCTCAGCTCGCTGGTAACTGTACAGATAGAAGCATGCAAGCAAAAGTGCCAAGCATGCTCGCATGCCGTAAAGTTGCCATAGGCAACCACTGAAACACATACCACAGCGACCCCCATGCCTGCAGTTGCCGATGGCACTCTGTTTGAACACCAGAGATCGCAGACCAAACTTCTGCTGTTAGCATAGGGATGGCCTGATTGGCCAGCAATTCCGGTTGACCCAGATTGTTGACTAGCAGAGCTCTTCGGCCCACCTAAGATACAGCTCCCAGATAGAGATGGACAGGTAGTCCTGGACAGCCTTGTCAAACAGCTCGACAACCTCCTCAGCCGCTGCAGGCGTCTTTGCTGCTGCTGCCTCATCTTGGAGCCACTCCAACCACAGGTTCTCTGCCAAGGGGTACAGCAACTGCATGGCTTCTCTTGCAGCCCGCAGCTTGACCCTCATCTTGCACTTGCGTAAGAGCGCTATGTACTGCAGACAGGGGCAACCAGCAAGGTGTCTGCATGACCGCTATGCATCACGGTTGGTGAGGTTGTGCTGCCAGCAAAGCAGTGGTCCAGTAATAGTAGCGCAGAGCTACTCCAGCCACAGCGTCTTTACTAGAATACGATGCCTGCTTGGGTTCCTTGCCAACTGCAGCTTCACCCTCCTGCTAAATCTATGCGGGAGAGCGGCATAACATATGATAGGCCCAGTACTGCAGTCAGGCAGTGAGTCACAACCAACGCATGGCTTCAGTCTGTGTCTAGCACAAGCATGCTGGTGTCAGCAGAAGCAGTCAGGTCAAGGGAAAGTCCACCAAAGGCCTCCTGTCTGCTGGTGCTGACTGTGCAATTGCTGGTGAGTTGAACGGCAGGTAGGTCCAGCGCTCCTTGTCAACTACATCAGAGAGTTCAGTAACTTCTGACCTTTGCGCATACCTGCACGTGTGAGTCGTAAGAGCGGGGGTTGTCCTTCAGATCAGCCTCCAAGTACTCAATCTGTTTCTGATCCTCGGCTGTACCTTCCACTTCCTCAAAGTCACTGTCGTCTGATTCGCTGTCGCTCATTCCAGCAGAGCCCGTATCCTTGTCGTCTGCCATCGCTGCTTGCTGTGCTGTGTTTACCGGCAGCAATCAGGTCAACGGCACCTCCTGCTACAGTTTGCTGGTGCGAGCTGGTCACTATGCAGGGAGTGTAACTCTCGCAGACTAGCTAGCTCCAGTCAGCTATATCAACGCGTTCTCTACTGTTTAAGTGCATAAGGTGGGACGAAGAG
>QQTW01004880.1_pt1 | contig 10085 bp, 15 predicted proteins | sample 1904831 | NCBI WGS metagenome assembly QQTW01 (sample SAMN09435610, study PRJNA476489) | Subsurface metagenome, whole genome shotgun sequencing project.
GCTTCCGCCGCAAGTCGGGAACCAATAACGAATCCCCAGTCGTGCCCGACTAGGATCACTCCCCATTTCGGCTCCACGCTTGCTGTGCTTTGTTCACTATCTATCCCATACTTGCTCCTTAGCCCAAGCACGAACTCTGTCACCGCTTCCAGGACCTCCGTAGCTCCATAATTTGCCAGACTATCACTGCCACCATATCCGGGTAGATCCACAGCTACGAGCACGCTGTTGTGGCGAAGCGCGGAGGAGGAGAGCAGACGTCTCCACAAAGCCCAACTGTCAGGGAATCCATGAAGAAAGATGACAAGATTCTTTCGGATTGCAGTTGAAGGTTGATTGGACAAGTCATCAACGTGCACATAATGGAGTCTCTTGCCATTCTCGAGAGTGTAGAAGGCATGCGTCAGACCATCCGGATGCTTGGAGAGATTCCATAGGCGGTCTTGTGCTGCACAGACAACTCGTCAGCAACAGCCACGCGAAGGGAAATCGATCCCAAAGACGGACCCAATGCCAGCTCATTCTTTTCTTTCTCTGTAGACGTCTTGAAGAGGGAACCGTCACGATAGGCATAGTAGATGAAAAAGAGGAGCGTTACAAAGCCATAGGTGAGGCTTGCAATACTTCGAAGAAGCTGCTGGATGATAGACATCTCGGCCAAAACCAGGGTAGACCGTCAAGCTTGTCGGGCGTGCGCCTGGAGAGGATGACAATTTATTCCAAGCAAGATGGGGAGTGATCCTAGTCGGGCACGACTGGGGATTCGTTATTGGTTCCCGACTTGCGGCGGAAGCTCCTCAGCTGGCGGACAGATTCATACTCAGCAACGCTTTCGTTGTATGTGAACTCATCTGCTTTCGCCAAACCTGAAGACTAACGGCTGGAAATGCAGCCTGCGTTGACGTTAGCGAACATTGATCGCACGGTCTCTTCATCTTCAAAGATGCTGAAAACATTCGTCCACCATCCGTTGTCGTCTCGAAACCTCCCTCCAAAGGCGTTGCATACCCTCTCACCCGTCTTTGCCCAGCTGCAGAAATCAGGATATGCTTTCGTCTTCAACCTCCCATTACCGCTCGTGTCCATGGCCGGCTCAATGGGAAACTTCTGGCTCCTACGGTACTGTCATCAGGTCGCTGCCGGCGAAGATCATCCTTTTGACAATGCATATGCGGCAGAAGCTATGGCGAGCTCGCAGGGTCCAGGAGTAGACATGTCCAAAACATTGACAGACACACAGGAGAGCTATCCGGAAGCTGTTAGGAGACGTTCGCCTTCGGGGGGTTTCACGGAGAAGATCCGGTATTATCGTGAGGGCCTGTTCAGTGATCGCTGGGTCAAATCCCTCGAAACTCTTGCTGCCCTATACGCACTCGAGGAAACGAGAAGATCCAGCAGTGGTGCCGGGTTATTCGATCAGCCTAAAGGCTCACTCCAAGCCAAGACAACGATACTGTGGGGCATGTTGGATCAAGCTGTGGACCATAGAATCGCACTGCAAGGCATCGGCGAATATCTGCCAAAGGGGAGTCAAGTGGTGGTGCTACCAAGGACAGGGCACTGGACGCCTACTCAGGACGCAGGACGAAAAGCGTTCGAGAAAGTCATTGAGTGGGCTGCGGGCGAGGAGAAGGGGAGTTTGGGGCACATGGTCTCCGAAGTGTACGAGGGAGCTCGAGTGAGTATCGACAAATGATCAAGGCTATTGCGCATCGATCTCGCGCTGCCGTACGGACGTCGTGCTGCTGTCGTGGTGTACTTGTATGCGATCTTTCCTTTGGAGTTGTCATTGATTAGTTGCCTCACTAATGGAACTGGCTGGCGTATACCATGTGAGTGGTGCATTGCAGTTGGCCGCCAGCAGCGCATGTACTCATCATGTTCTTAATAAACACATGACTCTCTACTGGAAGAAACACTGAGCATTTTCCCTTGGCCGCAATGATAGCGTCACACGACAGCCAGACCCTTATAGTGACAAAGTATGAAATGCCACTACTGCATAAGAGCTTTCATGTGATGTCCTACCTTATTCTGAATGGCCGGCAGAGTACAGGGTAGCTTTTGACTGTCGGCTAGGAAGTTGTTGATCCCCCGCTCCGCTCCGGGCATCCTTGAGCTGTCATGATGCGAGGAAGAGCTTCACACTTGCCTTCCTTTCCCACAAACAACTTCTTTCACCAAGAATTGTACATAACCATAAGACTGATCATTTGTACATGAACTACTAATTCAAATTCTGCACCATCGGCTGGATCTCGAGCATCTGGAAGCATCTTGCCATCGAGTACTTTGGAGCTAGAGGTGGGGGAAGTCCAAGAACGTTGAAAATTGAGATTTCCAAAACTCCCAGTTATTACTGCAGCTCTTCCCCTTTGGGCCGTCTGGAAGTTTGCAGGACTACGTCGAGTTCAGGCAAGCAAACCATTCCTTGACAATGGCGTCGGAGGATAAGGATGTATACTGCACGGTCCGTCTTCTTCCCCTCCACTGGTAGACTCTCGGCGTTGACGGCATTGTAGCTCCTGATGAGTGATGCATACCTACCAGGCAGGTACATTGAGTTCACATGTCTCTTTTTCCCATGGCTGACATGGATAAAATAGGTGCAATGGTCTTGGCCCACTCGTTACGAGATAGCGGTACCAAGAAGCGGTTGGCGGTTCTCGTCACACTCGACAGCCTGGATGCTAAGACGGTGGAAGAGCTTCAGGTACGAGCTTTGGCTAGTCCTCAGTACGCCCGTACTGACTTATCTTACAAGGAGGTGTATGATGAAATCATCCCTGTTGACCGCATCTACAACAAATCGCCTGCGAATCTGTACCTGATGAACCGGCCTGACTTAGCATCCACCTTTACGAAGATAGCTCTCTGGAAGCAGACCCAATACCGGAAGATCGTCTACATTGATGCCGACGTCGTTGCCCTACGAGCCCCAGACAAACTCTTCAAGCTGGAAACGAACTTTGCCGCAGTACCGGACATCGGCTGGCCTGACTGCTTCAACAGTGGCGTTTTGGTTCTCTCGCCGAACCTGGGGGATTATTACGCTCTGCTGGCACTCGCTCAAAGAGGGATAAGTTTCGATGGTGCGGACCAGGGAATGCTAAACATGCATTTCAGGGACTGGCACAGGCTGAGCTTCACTTACAACTGTACGCCAACCGGAAACTATCAGTACGTGCCGGCGTATAGGCACTTTCAAAGCAGTATAAGCATGGTGCACTATATCGGCCAGGATAAGCCTTGGACAACAGGTAGGGAGAGCAGGGGCGCAGGTGGTGTGTATGAGGAGCTGTTGGGTAGGTGGTGGGCGGTTTATGACAGGCATTATAGAGCTGCGGTACGTTAAACAAACCGTCCATTCCATTATGAAGTTGCTCATCTCTCAATAGAGTACCGCGTATATTTCAGGGCAAGGCGGGAAACGGTCACGCACCGTGCAGCAGTATGTGAAAGGCGAGATATCCAATCCTGAGTACGGTTTCTCCAGCGATGCTTTGTCCTCCAGCGATGCTTTCCCCTCTAGCAATGCTTTCTCCTCCAGCGATGCCACCGTTGGGCAAAGTCGAGCGGGGACCCATAATCCTCCCGTTACCAAATCACCAGTTGCTGAAAAAGATGAATCTAGTGAGAGCTTAGAGCAAGGCGATGTCACACCAACTTCTACAGAAAAGCAAAGGCGGTTTTCAGCACCCATGATGCCGTGGGATCCCATACAGTGCGTCTATGAGAATTCATGACCATGCTTGTAATGCTGACCTTCCCCAGCGCACCTCCACCTGCCGACTCTAAGCCTGAGGCTTCCAATTTTCCGACACACACATACACCATGTCCTCAGATAAGAACCTCTTCCAGCCGCCTGGCGCATATCCAGAAGCGCCAAAAGACATGTACTACCAGGTACCAGCAACACCCCCGGCCGCAGATAAACCGAAGCCTATCTTCCCCTGGGAGGAGCACCAGAGCAAGCCAACACGAGTCTTCCCAGAAGACAATCCCGTATCACCTCAACCAAGCACGACCTCAACATCCATCACGACAGACGACGATACTCTAACCCCGCCCACACCATCCACCCAAACCTCCAACGAACCCTTCGCCACCTACGCTCGCACCAACGCCTGGGACGAAGTCCCCGAAATCGAACACTACGTCAGCGCCCTCCAACAACACCGCCGCGCCAAAACCCAAGTCCTCCACAACACCGACCCCAGCAACAGCACCGACGAGCCGCTCCTCTCCCCGGACTCCACACCCACGCAAAAGAACCGAAGACCAAGCATGAAACTCACCGACTTCCCCACCGAAATCGAACGGCCCAGCCTGCCCGTCACGCCTGCGCCAGTTCGTCGACCCAGTTTCTGGGGCGAGGAACGAGACGAAGCCGGAGATCTTCCGGCTGCTGAGGGGGTGCCGAGGCAGGAAAATTGGGATCCGGCGGCGAAATTGGACGAGTTGAAGAGGCATCAGGCCGAGGTTTTGGCGCTGGGCGAGCAACCGCCGGCGGCGGGGGTGAAGAGGGATATTCCCGATCGGGAGTTGCCGGAGAGTGTGGCTGGGGTTAGTAGGCCGGCGGCGACGGAGGTGGTGGATTTTGCTGCGGGAGAAGGGGTGGGTGAGCAGGGGGTTGTCGGTCCTGCTGAGGCATGAAGGGAACGACATAGAGGCTTGTGGTTAATGGGAGGCTTTGTGTTGCTTGCTTGTTCGACGCGGGTTGACACTTTCTGATCTTTCTGACACTTGCATCAGCGTTTGATTTTGTTGTCCTTATTTCCTGTGTTGCAAGCATATCTCTCTACAAATTATCGACATGATCGTTGTGCATACTTTATAACATGGCATTGCTTGCTCTTTTCGCGTCGATTTCGAGTCATAATCATCGACCTCGTCTCGTGTTTTGTCCTGAAAATACCATATCTCTATTCTCAAAGCATGTGTAACAATTGCGTCAAGTCTGATACCCTGCATGACTTTACCTACCTAGTTAATCAACCACTCAATCAAATCAAATCATTCCTAACATAACCACGTCATACGCTTCATAACCCCCACTCCCAACACCTCTCAATAAATCTGTCCTCGCCCCTTACAAATCGATTATCTCAACCCCTCCCTTTCAAGATCCGCCCGTCCCCACCGTCCCCACCTCCTCCGCCCTCGCCACACACCCCTCAAGCACCGCCCAAAACCCCTCAACATCCACACCCCTCGGTATCCTCACCCCACCCTCCCCACTCCGTACCTTGACAACTTTCGTCCGTCCCAACTCGCCCGTCAGTCTCTCCGTCTCACCGTGCGAACCGTCCGTCACGACAGTCACAGTGAAGCGTTCTTTGTCGTTGTCGTAGAATGTGATTTTATCGATTTCGGAAATAGCGGAGGCGACTGGTGAGGCGGACGTGGGGGTGCGGTCGTGAGGGGAAGAGGAAGGCGGGATTAGGGCGGAGGGGAGCGGATCTGAGGAGACTGGGAGGGAACCAAGCAGGACAGCTATAGCAAGCGGATCGTGCAACGGCGGACCGTGCACGAGGCCGAACTTGGCTGCATATGTGTGCGCGAAGAAAGTTAGGAGGTCGTGCAGCATTTGGCGGAATGGTGTTGGCTTTTGTGTTCGTGTCTGTGTGCTTGATGGCGGCGAGCTTGTCTCGCTTCCCGTGGGGAGGGAAGATGGAGGCTGAGACGAAGGTTGAGATGGAGGAAGGGAAGGGCAAGGTCCGTGAAGGATCCGTTCCAAGACGTTTGAAGTAGCGAGAACCTGATGCGTCAGATCGAGCGTTATGAGCGTCGTTTTGGCGGCTAGGGCGGGGTTCGAGAAGAGCGAGTGCGCGGATTCAGGGTCGCACTTTTCGTTCGTTCACGTTAAGTTAGCCTCCACCCTCCGAAACACCCCTTTCCCTATCCCTTTCACTCCCATCCCCACATCCTCCCCTCCCACAACCCTCTCACAACCAGAAAAACTCACATACATAAACATTAAACTCCGCCCACCTCGTAACATTCCCAACCCTCCCCCCCTGCTCACCCCGCACATGCCCCAAACCCGCATCCGTAAACCCACCCCCCACCGCCCCGCCCATAACGCTCAGCCCAGCAATATGACCCACCACCTCCGGAAAAGTCGCGAAGAGCAGCGCGACATTCGTCAGCGCGCCTGTGGCGACAAGCCAGGGCGTGCCTGGGTCCTGCGCCAGAAGGGCGGACCGCATAGCGCGGATGGCGTTCGTTTCTGCGGGGGGTTCGACATTTGCGCCGAAGCTGGCGGATGGAAGGGGAGGAGGAGGAGGGAGGAGTGTAGTCCCATCTAAACCCGTCTCGCCTGCATAGATCGTTTCATTCATCCGCTGTCAGCCGATATTCGATCTTTCCTCCTCTCGTGCCTCGCCTCGCCTCGCCCCGCACACATACCGTGGATATCCGGCGCCGCAACCGCTTCCCTGCAAAACGGCTTGTCCGCCCCAGGGTAGACGCATACGTCGGTACGCCCGATCGCGGTCAGGACGCTGAGGGCATTGGCGGTTGTGCGTTGGAGCGAGGCGTTGCCGTGCGCGGTGCTCAGGCCTAGCAGGTGGAGACGCGGGTGGTATGCGGCGAGGATGATGGCGAATGCGTCCTGCGCGTGGCGTTAGGGTGCTGGTTGATGGTCGAGGGATATGGTGGGTTTGGATTGGAGGAAGGGAGACGTACGTCATGCCCTGTATGCGAGGAGATGAGTGTGGGGGTTCAGCGGGTTCTGCGGAGGGATTTGGGTAGGTTCACCGTTGAGGGTGGTGGAGTTGTGGATTGGAGGTACCTGGATCGCAGTCTAGCCAGAGAGGTGTTTTGGGGGTTTGTGGTGGGGTTTCGGAGGGCATTATCATTGTGGTTGTTGGGGGAGGTTTGGTGAGGTCGTGGTTGTGCTAGGCGTGTATACATTGGTATATAATTATACATGTTTGCAAAAGGGACCCTTCCAACCAACAACCTTTGTCATCATGATATTGCTTGTCTTGTGGCAGAGTTTGGTCAAAGCAGATAAGAAAGCACACCTCAAGAGTGCGAGCCTTGACTCAATACAAGCTGAATAGAACCCTGCTATTGCTGCAGTGTTGTTTCCGTGGATATCCCGCTGCCTCATTAGCAGCTCAGTCATTTCCCCTACACCCGTCTGTGAACCCTCCACTCGCAAACGCAACCTTTTTGTTATGGAAGCACCTTGCGCGGACCCAAATCGGTGTATTGAAGCTCGCTCCCACTCAAATCCGTGCTCATCCGGCTCATCATAGTACTCGAAATTCCAGCCCGCGACGCCTCCATCTATGCAGCCGCTGATACTTGGCAAGAGGCTCTCTTGGCCATGGTCAGACGTTGACCAGCCGGCGCCGTGCAGCTTATAGTTACCGTAGAAGACCTTGTACCAGCCTTCACAGTTCCCATAAGGCTCCTGGATGGGCGGCCAGGGCCGGTTGTCGCGCTTGACGTTGACCTCATAGGTGTACTCGCCCTGAACTTTGCGGCCCGCCGAACTTTCAGTTCATGGATTTTTAGGGTCATTACCATCAGAAGCGTGCATAATGTTCGAAAACTGCTCCAAGCAATCGTCCTTGCTGAAGTAGCCTGTTTGGTCAGAGAGCTGGAGGACGAAGGAGTGGGCGTCTGCTTGCCTTCGTGGTACGTCTCCTCTGCTCTCAACCGACAGTATTCGAGGGCGGGTTCGCTTGGTTGTTGCAGAAATCCTTGTAGTTCTCATCCGTGGACGGATGTTGTGTTCTTATCAATGCGCAAAGTAGATGGTATCCGGAAGATATCCCACCCAGTATTCAAGTGCACCGTTGCCATTCTCCACATGCCGCTGGAATTTTCGGGGGCTTGTTGACGGGAACGGCTTCTCCACCGAGGCACTTTCACCGAGGGCGTCTCTCAGCGCCTTGTAATAGCTCCATCTGACGATGAATTCACAGAGCTGGAGTTGACTTCCAAAGCAGGTGACCATTCTGTCCATTGGACAAATCACCGTGGAGAGTGGTGATTCTCCTGACTCAAATGATGCCTCAGGTCTGTTTTTGTGGTAACTTGCGGTAAGCACCGCAATTCGAACCTTTGTGAGGTTCGGGAAATGCGAAGTGAGTATCTCGAGGAGGGTCTCGAATACGGGCTTTCCAGCATCCGGGTTCGTACTTTTCCGGCCGAAGTGTTCGACGTTCCATGTCAGCTCCAGAGACTTCATACTTGCCAGCCGTTGCGGCAGGAACAGAGAGTCTATGTTTTGGAAGACAAGTGGCTCCACATCATGCCCGCCCAGGTGGAATGTATTTGTGGAGTACAGGATAGATATACCCTCGGAATAGCTGCTTGGACCGTTAGTGTAGGATCTTGCTCCTAGGAGCTCCGAACAGTAAGCGCACATTTGATTCAGACCATACATGACCGTAGAATCCGTGTGCCAAATAACAGGGGGTCATGAATCAAATTGGGCTTACGCTTGACGACAACTCGACAGCCAGCCCAGTGCTCCGACGAAACACTCGGACCGGTCAGGAAAGGCCCATTTGCAGTACGTCTGTTCGCCCGATCGACAATTGTCAAGCCAGAAGTCGAGGACAAAGAGTTCGCCATGCACTTCCTTCTGAATCCGATGACACATGCAGCTCCACCATCGCCACTGCTTCGGTGTCGACATGTCTTTGCAAAAGGGCCCGGCAAGGTTCGCGTGTTGTGCGCCGATGCGGTCGGCATGGTCGTACTGGAGGTCGATATGGATAGTACGATGTCCGAATAGGTACAGATACACGTTTTCTCGAAGCTCTCCGGGAAGCATGGTAAAGAACTGGCTACGTTCTTGGCTGATGTCGGAGTGTGACATGGTTATGGCTCTTGGACGCGACGATGGAAGCTTGGGCATTGTGGAAACCGTATTTTCAATGACATCCCGATTCTTGTTCGACTTCTTTCCGCCATTATGCCGATGGCCTGCCTGCCTACTGTTCATCCATTGTTGCAATCGCTTCATGCTGGTGTAGGGAGCGAGCAAAAATGATGTGCACCTTGAACGAAGAACATGCAGATGAAAAGCAGGTAGAAGAAAGAGAGCTATGAAAGCGATGAGTTGAAGAAGTAAAATGAATATATAGTTTGTATAAAAGACAGGAGTGATGCCGCTATTGGATTTATGAAAAGTGACCTGGTCAGCATGGATTTGATATGAAAACACAGTCGAATATGACTATATCAAAACAAGCCTCTCCAATGACTTGTTGTGGTCTTAAGCATATCATCTCATGGTGTTCGTATATAATTCATTCTTCGGACAGATCTGTTGAGGTAGGTGAGAATTTACTTGTCTATCAATGAACTCATAGATGTGGATGTTACATATCTGTTGGGACTACAAATAATAACAGTTACAGTAACTGAACGGTAAATATACTGTAAACAGAAACCCATAGCCTTCCGCTAAGGTACCGTATGCAATGGCCGTATCTTATGCTACATTGATGGCCTTCATCATTAGAACATATGGGTTCCATATCCGGTTCTCATCCCCATGGTCGTGAGGAACATTCATTTATAGCAGTCACACAAAGCTCAACAAATTGGTTCAGATCAAGTCAGAGTGTTCGATATAGCGTGATTCCATGTGCCTAGTTATCCATGTCCCACACCATGCGCTTTCCCTGAAACTGAACTACGCCTCAGAAACGTCGCCACAGATCCACAGCGTGACCCGAACGGACATCCCAGAAAGCGAGCGACTACATTGCTGGGGCCGTAGCCTCGCAGCCTCTTTGCAAGACGTGGAAACGCAAAACGCCCATAACAGATGCAAAAAATTATCGCCCCGTTCGCCCGCCGGTCGGCCCAAGAAAAGGGGGATCGTAGCATTGCTAGACTCGCCTTTCTCCGAACACCCCAGCGACGGGCGAAGAATGATCTCCGAGCAATACCAAGGAAACTAGGAAGTAAACATTAGAGAAAAGAGGAATGGGGAGGGGGAAAATGCAACTTCGGTCTATGGCACGGCTCATAGGGAAGGTGAAAAGTGTAGTTGAGCCATTGATTCGAATTAAAGGTTTGTTTGCTTGCTCGCTGCGCCAGGCAGTGA
>QQTW01004881.1_pt1 | contig 10084 bp, 11 predicted proteins | sample 1904831 | NCBI WGS metagenome assembly QQTW01 (sample SAMN09435610, study PRJNA476489) | Subsurface metagenome, whole genome shotgun sequencing project.
GAGTTACTTGAGATACAGAACATACCCTGGGTCGTTGATACTGCCCTTGCAGCTCACTTTCTATTCCTTTTTTGAGGAAATGTGATTTTGCGACGTTCTTTGAGTAGCGAGCCATTGAGGTCACGATCCGATCCCACCCCAGGTTCATGCCCACCGCGCGACAACCTAGATGGCCCAGTCAGAACGAACATGGAAGCCACACGAACAATGATAAAAAGCTGACTCACCTGTGAATTTCCCTTGCACTTTAGGCCTGTTCTCTTCTATCAACCTGTCATAGCGGCCTCCAGCGGCTAGAACTTCTCGTTTCTTGGTGTCATACAGACACTGGAATAGAATACCGCCTGTGATGCTACATTAGCTACTGAATTTTCACATAGTCGCTTAGATCTTTGAATGGGCGAAGAAGGGTTCGGTCGCTTGTCACATTCAAGGAGCTCTCTCACCTCGGTAAAGCTTCTCGTTGAAGCTGCTGAGTGGGCAGATGTATATCTTCCTGCGGACACCAAATTGTTTCATGTACTTCTCCACAGTACCAAGGTGAGCGAATATCGCATGCGTCTTGTCTAGTGTCTCGTTCCCCTCAAAGATTGAACGCAACTTGATGAAGGCCTTCTCAGGAACGTCCCGAAAATCGAACCGGGCCAGCTCATCCAAGGAAGTCGACGGAATGCCAGCGGTAGACGAGCGTAACTCGTTACGTATTTTTTGCCATGTCCAGGTTTGTATATTGAGCTTGCTCAAAGCCTCTTTGACAGCGGGTCTTTCGGGGACGCCGATTTGACAAAAGTCCAAGATACACTCTAAGAGATCGGAATGATTGAGATGAAAGCACATTGGAACCGAGCGCAACGAGGGGAACTCGTCAATGACCTCGTCGATGACCTTCAGAACCTCGGCCTCTTTCAATGCGAGGTCTAAAGTGTCATAAGAAATGATATCAAAGTCGGCTTCACCGCTGCTTCGGGGAGCACCTCCGCTGTAAGTGTCCCTATAGACGTTTCCGAGGGTGAAGACCTTTTCGGCAGGTGGCATCTGCTTGGCTATGGCTCTTGCATGCGGAAGAGTGAGATCATATGGGAGCTGTAGTAACGTTCCCGACGCATCGAGCAATTGAACGAGATTGCTATTTGCATAATGCGCCGAGCGGGGAAAGAGCATTGGCCTCTCGGTCTCAAGCGCGCCATGGCGCTGAAAGACCGCCGCCAGCTTGTCCTTGACGACGTTCTGCAGAAGAATGGTGCTCGCTGTCGCGTCGTGCGATCGGTTGGCCACCTCCATATCCCACGCAAAATCCTTGATGAGTTTATCCTGGTTCTGAGAGAACAACGCCGACATCATCCTGTGGAAGTAGGGGGAACTTGAATCAGACAGGCCACGGAGGGCCTCCCGAATGGTGTCGTCTTCTATCTGCAGAGGGAGCTTCCCGCTACGCAGCAACTCGGCACTGCTTGGACGTTCACTTGGCCGGTGACTGATGAGCGAAGTTATAATTCCTCTTTCTAGAGCTCTTTCTGAACTGGAGAACTCATCTGGCAGCGAATGCTCTTTCTCTCTCAGTCTTCGTATTGTATGGTCCCTTTCCATGGCTGTTTTGAAGGGAAAACACATCTCAAAGAGGATAATCCCGAGACTGTACAGATCCACCTTATCTGTATAGCTCCCTGTGACCGCCGACCTGAGCTCTGGGGCGACATACAGAGCCGTTCCAATACTTCGAGTCATCTCGCTGTGAGCACCGTCGCTTGATGCAGCCTTGTCCGCTAGTTGATACTGCCCGCTGGTTGCGAGCCCGAAATCGCCGATGCGTGGGCTATTCGCGACATCGATGAAGATATTGTCAGGTTTGAGATCTCTATGTATGATCCCGTGGCCGTGAATGTGCACCAGTCCCTCCAGAATCTGGCGCAGAAGCCGCCAGACATCATCCATGTTGAGCCCCTTCCTGATAAGATCTCGCAAAGTGTGCCGTTCACAGTACTCCATCTGTATGTACAAGGTGCTCCTGATTATTCTTGATGTTCTTGTGCTGGACCTGGTTCGTTGTAGTTCTAGGACTTCTCCACTGTCACGTGTTTCGTCTTCACTGTCCGATTGATCGTTCTCATTCAGCTGTCCCTCATCATTGTCTGAAGCGCTTGATGAAGACTCAGAGTCCGAGTCGTTTCCGAATTCGATTTTAGGGAATCCGCTGGAGCTGACAAAGTCAAGACCACCAGTGCTCGGGCCGAAGCCAGCCGCAGACATGTTTCTTGGTGAAGGCAAAGAGCCCTCTTCGGAGAAGACCACAGCATCTTCTTCTGTGTCCGAGGTCCCAATCACTTCCTCTTCCGGCCAAGCCGTATAGTACCTGACCACGTAAGGATGATTCAATCTTGAAAGAAGCATCACCTCCGAAAGTACATTGGTCAAAGCCGCGGCAGACTTCTGAGAGATCTTCTTGATGGCGTACACACGTCCGTCCAGTTTATTCCGAGCCTTTACTACTTCTCCGTACCCTCCTTTTCCTAAACGGCCAGCCTCAATCCATTCGCTGGCGTAGCGCGAGAATGGCGAAGTCCAGGCATTCGATCCATGGCGTGAGTGCTGGAAGTAAGGTTGCGAAACCGAACCTGAAGTGGACAGCCGAGAGGGTCGCGGCATAGCTGAGGAAGCATGCACGGGCACATCGTTCCGCAGAAACTCGCAGGGAATCAGGTCAAAGGCGGATGGTCGTTTTCTCGGATCGAATTTGAAGAGTTTCCTAATCAGATCTTCTAGCGGTTCGGAAAGCTTCTCTTCCTCAAGAAGAGAGGCTGGCGAATCATACCTTTTTGGTGCGTTGATGCCGAAGATCATCTGCAGGAAAACGAGCCCCATGTCCCATATATCAGTCTTGCGCGTCCGAACAGTCTTGTCTGCTTGTATCTGCTCAGGTGCTAGCCAAAAGGCCGATCTTGCGGCATTGAGCCCCAAAGACGACTTTGTTGCGGTTTGCATCTCGTAAAGCGTGTCTTGAAACTCCGCATCCGCGATCTTTACTGCCACACCGCCCCCCGGATTTTGCCTGCACATCAAGATATTGTTGATGTGGATGTCTTTATGGACGACGCCGTTGCGATGGTAAAAGTCGAGAGCCTCCAGTAGGTCGACAGCCCAAGAGCGCACCTTCTTTACGTCCAGATGGCCAACGATATCAAGCATTTCGCCCAACGAGCCCTTGTCAGCGAAGTCAGTCAGTATGCTTATCTGCCAGTCACTCGTGCCAGAATCAGCGTTTGTCGAAGATTTCTCAATCTTGTAATCCAAGACGCTGATAATGTTCGCCTGTCGAAGGCCTTTGAGAGCTTCCAAGTCTTTCTCGAACTGAAGGATAGACTTCTTCATCTTCGCTTCGCTTTGCCTTGGACTCCTGACCGTCAGTCGTTTTAATGTCAGAGACACCGGGCTCACAACCTGATCGAGCGCGGGGCGAACGGTAAGAATTTCAGTCAAAGGGCCTTGACGATGCTTTGCTAAACTTGTGACTGCACTGAATTCAATAACCGCGCCGTCGTCTTTGAAAGCGATTGGCCGATCAAAGGAAAGATAGTGCGACTCAATTCCTTCCGTGCCTAAGCATGATAGTCAGCTTTGCAATAGATGATCTCCTGGAGCCAGGAGAGGGCTTATGCAAAAGGAAATTATCCATGGTCCAACTGGCGCACAAGGTAATCAGGGCTACACTCACTATGCCTTTGTCTCAATGGAATATGCGAGGAGGGTTTCCCTTTCCGTCGAACCTCATGCCTTTTGCTCATTTCTTCGTCCACCATTTGCTTCAGGACCCGCTCCTCCTCCGCCTTCTCGACTTCCTGTCTCCTAAGTTCCGCCTCATGCTCTTGCCGTGCAGTCTCATTTGCTGCTGCCTCATGTACTGCGCGTTCTTCAATGAGACTGGGCAACTGGTCTCCCTCCTCTCTTGCACGGACATCATCCTCTAGAATGTCCTGAATGAATGTGCATAGTTCATATATCATGACTTCCCCAACAAGCTCCTGAGCACGATAACTGCTGTTAGTATGTATATGAGAGCAAGTGAAGAGAATACTTCTCAGTACAGACTTGAGTTCCAAGAGGCAATACGGCTTGGACACCAAAAAGAGCGATCTTACTTTTGGTTTTTCACGCATGAAACTTTCTAACTTCTTCTGCGAAGCGGGTAATAGCCTTTCGAGGCCATTCAGGGACAGTAGCGGCACAGTCTTTGGATAGGTCAAAGTGAGCCTGACAGACAGTTGTATGGAAGTCTCGCTATCTGAGATAGAGCGTATGCGCAAAAGAAAAGCTCGTTCTGGGGGTTTCTAGCTCACAGCCGAGTGTTAGCTATCTGATACAAAGACCATAGAGCACTTCACCACTATTTTGTCTATTCGCACTCTTGATCCAGCTATTGGATTGGTCGATTCCACAAACCGAGGTGCGTGACAAGGATTAGATGTCTACGTAGACTTCTTTGACCGATTTGGGCATACTCGGACTGCGCTTACCATCCATGCTGGTTTCACATCCACCTCCTCGAAGTCATCCATATAAATTGCGCGTAATACATCGACCTCTTCGTCCTGTTTCTGGGCGTAGTCCAGTGAAGGGCCAATGGTCGCCGCACTCTGCGACGACTGAAGACCCTTGCTCGGGCCCTTGCCCGAGGGTTGGTTTGTGGATTTGCTATCTTGTACATCTTTTGTGGTTCTGGTCCACGGCGATGCTGGAGGTATCATCGTCCTCTATCAACCTAGGTAACTATGCGGCACAACCTAGGCCACATACTTGACTTTGACCAGAGAGGTACGCAGCCAAAGCCACGTTCCTCTACATGTTGCTCATACATGCACTCATGGTCTGGTCAGAATGTCCATTCACTGGCGCAAGAGCTGTTGGTGAGTGTAACTCTGCAGTTTGTGTTGTTGGACGTTCACTGACGATAAAGGTGCTAACGCTAGCGAAGCGCTAACACTAACGAGGCGCTAGCGAGTCGCTAAGATCCCGGCACCCCAGCTCTGCAAGTACTGTACCTAGGTACTCCGCAGTATGGCTGCTAGTTCAAAGTTGCATAACAGTTCCAGCTGGCAAAGTCGTGAGCGGAGATTAATGCATCAAACCTGAAGCTTTTTTCTGACATAACGATTTGTTAATTCATGTTCTTGAGATCTGGTTACTATGTCAGGTGCCACTCACTCTACCGTCAACGGCACCGGGACATACTTGAACGGGTCTTACAATGATAGCCGTCAAGTCTCTTATGGTCGAGATGGGAGTGATCGCGGTTTCACGGAGATTGGCAGTTCGGAAGGCAGAAGTCGGGAGCGACGGCCTGGAGGCTATGGCGGGTTGACAAATTCAGACTCAGAATACCAGCGAGCCGGTGCTCAACCCCTTTCACGACCTGCCGCTCTGGAGCGGTCAAGAGCAAATCGCCGAAGTGGTGATAGAGACTGGAGTCACAGTCGTAGCCGAAGTAGACAGAACGGGAATCAGCAGATTGAAGGTAAGTTAAAGACTCCCTCCTTGAGTATCAACGTCAAGCATCAGAACAGCAAGTTATTTGAGCTGTCCTTTCCTCGTCACCGCGAGGTTTCCTTCCGATTCCTGGAATATCTTTCTAACGTCATTATGTCTTCTGTGGACTGACTTTTGATTCCGAAGAGATTCTATCAAGCATTCGGTTGGATTGGGACTTCATGACAGAAGGCAGATGCGTCCCGGTTCAAGTAGCCCTTCGTTTGATTGACTCAAGCTCTCTGGGCCTTGCCAATCGCTATCAGCAATTTCGTCAGACCAACCAGGATTTACAGAGTCTCTTAAAGTCTATCGTCAATGGTAAGCTTCTGTGTGTCTCGATGGCTTCACATCCATTGATTGAAAGCGCGCAGAGCATCACCAAGGCTTCAATAGTTCCATAGGGACTTTTCATAAGATCCAAGCAAGTATACAGTCATCCCAGGGGCATGCACGTTCGCTGAAGGACGGACTGCTGGAGGCAAAGGTTGACCTGTCAACTACTAAACTGGAGCTAAAAGAATTAGCTACGGCCTCTCAGAGCTATGATGGCATGCTGCAAGTTCTAGCCATGATGTAAGTACGACGTTCACCTTGATATCTGGCCTCCCTGATTGGACTATAGAGAGCAACTCCAGTTGGTGCCGGAGAAGCTAGAAGCCCGTATCTCAGAGAAGCGTTTTCTTGCCGCCGTCGATGCGTTGCAGGAAGCCATGCGGTTGATTCGTAGATCCGAAATGGAGAACATTGGTGCTCTTAGCGACCTGAGAGTGTACTTGAGCAATCAGGAACATGTTCGGGTCTCTTACCCCGCTTGCTCAATACACCACAACTGACTCTTTGGCAGCACTTGATCGATATACTGATCGAAGAGCTCCACAATCATCTCTATCTAAAGTCTCCATATTGTGAGAATAGCTTCCGAGCCGTTGGACCGACTACTTTGCAAGGGCAACAGGATGCCAAGTCTGCAACCACTCTCGGTCTGGCATTCACCACGCGAGTTTCTGGACGTGAAGTCTAATATAAATTCACAGAATCACGTCGGATGCGAATGTATGAGTTCTTGGACAAACTGGATACCTCGTCTTCGGTATTTGCTATGTTTGCCGCGGCTCTCTGTACCTGCTGACAACCCTCAGTTGGTGGAAGACTCCTCACGCAATCCAGAGGTTGATACCTTCAGCTACATACACCTCATCATTGAGACTCTGAGCAAGATGAGTCGTTTGGACATTGCCATTGACAGGATCGAGCAGAGGCTTCCGGTTGAGCTTTTCAAAGTAGTTGAAAAATCAAATATCGAAATCGCCCAAAAATATCCACATGCCTCACGAGGTCATTTTGGTAGCCGCTCGCAGGGTGCGAAGCCTACTGACGGCCGCGAAACACGTGATCAGGTTGTGTTGGAAGCTCTACTTTCGGTGCTCTACGCCCGGTTAGAGGCTGTAGCTCATGGCCATCGCGTAGTACATGAAGTTGTTGCTGGCATTGCAAAGCGTGAGGCGTTGGGAAATGCCGATCGCTTAGTCGGTGGATTCAAGGGGCTGTGGAAGCTCTATCAAAGCGAGGTAATCGTAAAGAAGCGATGTAACAGCATCTCTTATTGACTCGAAACAGATCCGTTCGCTTCTGCATGACTATCTAGCAACCAACGGTGATATCGGCTATCGAGGAGTGCCAGGAGGCTCAGATGCAAGAGCAACATCCCAGAGAACTAACCGTGATCGGGCAAAGGTGTGTGGTGAGCTGCAATCAAAGAGCCTGTACTGATAATCACACCAGAAGATGTTCATCCTGTCCAAGATGGACAGCAAATCGGTCGAGCTCACGACCGAGAAGCAGGATCTGGAATCAATCCTTAAACAATCGGTACCGGGACTGGTATCAGATGTGCGAAGAGCGGAAACCCTGGCGGCGGCTGATGGAAACGGTTTGCAAGATCGCAGCGCGACTGGGCATCAACTCCTGGTGCCGCCCAGCATATTCAACATGGGGATCCTCCTGCCACCGGGGCTAGCTTTTTTAAATCGACTAAAAGAGATTGTTCCGTCTGGATCCGACGTTGCTAGCAGCACGTTGACATCTTTTCTTGACGACTTTCTTGTCAATGTGTTTTTGCCTCAACTGGACGAGACTTTAGTTGAGCTGTGCTCACAGATATTTATAGAACTGGACGCTTTTCAGCAGGATCCTCAATGGTCAAGCAAATGGCAGAGGCCAGTGTTCTTGGTTACTCTCTCTGCATGGCTTCAGACTGAAGGTGAGACTGACGTCAACAGGGTACAACAAAATTCTACGATTTGATTACGATTTTTTGCGCCATGCTCGACAACCTTCCGCACGATCAAGCGTTCAGTCAACTCATTGTAACACAGATGGTCAATTACCACGATAGATGTTTCGGCTGGTACAAGGGTATGGTGCACCTTTCGTGATATTGGATAGTGGTACTGAACATGCGAAGCGCTCATGTGTCGGCCTCAAATCGACATGGAAACCGGTCGACAGCTCAAAGCTGCAGCCACCTTTGGGGAATCCCCAGATGTTCGGGAAACCGTATCACTTATCCTGGATGCCAACACGCAAGAAACGCAAGAGCTCATCGTCAAGGCAAGAGAACGCTTGAAGATGCAAGGATGCGAGCTGACTTTTATAGGAAACCGAGATGCTTGTTAGAAGCAGCATGCAATCACCTCTAACCGCGATGGACATTGTCTCCAACCGCAAGCACATTGGACAGCTCTGCATTCTTCATACCAGCATGGTACGGCTGCCATCTCATGGCACAGAAGCTAGGCTGACGAAGTGTAGAAATGGCTTGCCAACAAGCTTAGACAGCTGCGACATATCAGCGATCGTGCTACAGACTCTTCTGGGACAGCGCCGGGCAAACATCAATATCGGCGAAGGTGGACAATGATCACCTCAACCGAGCCAAGGGCTGACGGCAGTCCCGTGTACTTGCCACTGAATCCTGAGACAGCAGCGTAAGTACAAGTCATCAGACCGTCAATAAACGAATGTCTGACGCAAGCAGTGCCTTCGACGCCGTCGTAGATTCATACCAGGGGCTTGCTGCAAATGTGTTGCGCATGCTCCACCTTGAGATTCGATGCCACATCCTGCATGGAATACACGAAGCTATGTCCGGAACATTTCTCCTCGATCAGCTGCTGAATGAACCCGACCCGAGAATCTTAGCGCTAAACGAAGACATCATTAACTTCGATGAAGAGATCACTACTCATCTATCAAAGTCGCAACACAGGTAGGCCATATCTGCTACAACTGGTTACTCACATCTAATTATCTTCTGCAGCTTCATCACCAATGGGCTTGGCTATTTCTTGGACCGGATATTAGTAACCGAGTCCGCCCAAATCAAAGCCTTGAACGAAAACGGTTGCGGTAGGATGCAACTGAACATCCTCGTTCTGCAGCAGAACTTGAGAAATGTGGAGCCAAACGCCCTTCTTTTCCACGGCGGCCGGTTCTTTGACCTTTTCACCGCCGGCCCAGACGCGATAATTGGTGAAGTGCAGAAGACGGGTGGAAAAGACCTCGGGTTGTCTTATGAGGAACTGAAAGCCATAATTGAGTTGTGCTATTCAGTGTCGCTCAGCTCTTCACGTCGCGAGATCTCCATACAAGCTCAAAGGAACCTCAGCGACCATCTCTTGCAATTGAGCGAACACCTTTGGCAGACCTGACAACCGACTTTCAACTTGTAAAGAACCTCATTCGATGTATGAGCGGAAGCCGCTCTCGAGCACGCGACGCCTTGGGTTTGTGGATCTAACCACGAGTTGCATTCAGACAGAGTATGGGAACCACTGTGCTGTACTGTAAATACATAGCTTTGTATAATATATTCAGATCAACAGTTCTTGACTTGCAGAGACCAGTCCAGTGACGCTTGGCTTTCGCATTGCAAAAAGGGCTGCTCAACTGAAGTGCATGCTGTTCTCTTGTTCAATCTGTATTACAAAGCGCTTTTACCCTTTCAATATATATCATTGATGTCAAACCTTCGAATCACTTCAACGAGCCCTCGGCCCAGCCCTGCCCGGACCGCGGGAGCTCGGTGCGGGGTTTCATTGTTCCTCTGATAAGATTTTCGTGAACGCCCGGTCGGGACCTTGGGACCTTTTAACAACCAGTCGTGCGGCACCCATCGGCAGGGTACAAGCGGCTGGCAGCTGGGTGGCTGGGGATCAGTTGTTGCAGATGTACGGAGTAAATCGCGTCCATTTTATATTGTTCCGAGTCGCATCGCAATATTCAAAGATCACCTTTCGTATCCTCCAAACGGTGACTACAGGTCCAAACCCGGTTACATCGAGCCAGCCCTTCACCCGCCTAATCAAATCCTAATTCTCTTACAATCACTCATCGTTCTCTATGGAAATGCTCAAGTTCCTCTCCGCGCAACCGACTCAACTTTTGCAGTGGTAACAGCTGCGACGTGTCTATTGTTGGCTTCTCAATAGAAACATGGCCGCCGCTCTTCAGAACGGGCTCGCGAACGGAGTCAACGGCCATGTGGATCACAACAACCCTATTA
>QQTW01004882.1_pt1 | contig 10083 bp, 8 predicted proteins | sample 1904831 | NCBI WGS metagenome assembly QQTW01 (sample SAMN09435610, study PRJNA476489) | Subsurface metagenome, whole genome shotgun sequencing project.
TATGGCGATCGCGAAGTAGATATAGCAATGACGGAACTATTTGGCGGTTTTCCGGCAGCTTTTTACCGCGCTTACAACGAAGCTTTTCCTTTAGAACCAGGTTACGAGCAACGTAAACCCTTGTATAACCTCTACCACATTCTCAATCACTTCAATTTATTTGGTGGTGGTTACGCATCCCAGGCAAATCGCACGATTGCTCAGATTTTAAGTTAAAAAGCGATCGCATTTTATAGTGGAAATGGCTGAGTATAGAGCAAATAGCCTAGGCGTTAGCAATAGATGTTGAAGTTGTTAGCCAAGCAGCACCAAAACAACCTTAAATTCAATCTATACGCGCAAAATCTTGACTTTTACAGTCATTACCTAACTTTTGACCGTGACTATAGCGATCGCCCGGACGTTAAAATCGTACTTAGTTGCTCAATTGCTCTAATGGCTCAATCTCGACTTGCTAAACTTGTTTCTTACCTTCGTCCCCATTGGCAAGCAACTACTGTAGGTATTGTTGCTTTATTTGTTGTTAATGCTATTGGTGTATATATTCCGCAATTAATTGGGGAAATAGTTGATAAATTTCGCTATGCTTTCACTTTTGACCAAGTTTTATACTATGTCATCCTAATTATTATTCTTAGTTCGGTCATGTGGGTAATCCGCATGGTTTCCCGCATTGCTTTATTTGGGGTGGGGCGACAAGTAGAATTTGATCTCAAACAAAAGATTTTTCAACACTTGCTGAAACTTGAACCTGCTTATTTTGCCATTAATACGGCGGGTGACTTGATAAACCGCGCCACTAGCGATGTAGAAAATATCCGGCGATTGTTGGGTTTTGCGGTGTTGAGTTTGGCAAATACCGTGTTTGCTTACGCCCTTACTCTCCCGGCGATGTTAGCAATTAGCGTGCAGCTAACTCTAGCAACGATCGCCATTTATCCCTTTATGCTAATTACGGTGCAGTTATTTAGCGATCGCCTCCGCAACGAACAAGTGCGCGTGCAAGAGGAACTATCTCTTGTTAGCGAGTTGATTCAAGAAGATATGAGCGGAATTGCTTTAATTAAAATTTACGCCCAAGAAGAAAACGAGCGCCGTGCTTTTAGTCAAAATAATCAAAGGCTGTTAGCTGCTAACTTACAACTAGCTAAAACCCGCAATACCTTGTTTCCACTCGTAGGGGGACTTGCTTATATTAGTTTATTAATTTTATTGTGGTTGGGTTCTAGCCAAATTATTTCTGGGCAAATTACGATTGGTGACTTTCTTAAACTCTTAATTTATGTAGAGCGTTTAGTATTTCCTACCGCCCTATTGGGCTTTACGATTACGGCTTACCAACGAGGTGAAGTTAGTATCGATCGCATTGAATCTATTTTAACGGTCACGCCCAAAATTCAAAACTCCGACCGAGTTATACATTTACCCAAAGAACAAGTAAAAGGCGAACTCAAAGCTGTTAATCTCAACTTTACTTATCCCGGTGCTACTACTTCGGCTTTAGATAATGTCAATTTGACAATTTCTCCAGGGGAAACCGTAGCTATTGTAGGGGCGATTGGTTCAGGTAAATCAACCCTTGCTAATGCTTTGCCGCGCTTACTAGATATCGAACCTGGGCAATTGTTTCTCGATGGAATAGATATTACGCAACTAGACTTAGATTCTTTGCGTCAAGCGATCGCTTATGTTCCTCAAGATAGCTTTCTATTTAGCACCACCATTAAAAATAACATCCGCTACGGCGATCCGGTAAGCGACCAAGCAGAAGTAGAATATAGCGCCAAAGTTGCCCAAATAGACGGAGAAATTCACAATTTTCCCCAGCAATATAAAACCATCGTCGGAGAACGCGGGATTACTCTTTCGGGCGGTCAAAGGCAACGTACCGCGTTAGCTAGAGCCATGCTTGTAGATGCGCCCGTATTAATATTAGATGATGCGCTCTCAAGCGTAGATAACCAAACAGCTACCGATATATTGAATAATCTTTCTCAAGGTACAAAACGCAAAACTGTTGTGTTTATTTCTCACCAATTATCCGCCACTGCTACCGCCGATAGACTTTTGGTGATGGATAAAGGGCAAATTGTGCAAGCTGGTACTCACGCCGAATTAGTGCAAAAGCCAGGATTGTATCAAACTCTTTGGAATCAGCACCAGTTAGAGGAAATATTAAAGTAGCCCTACTTGAGATGGATTTTAGGGAATATTCAGTAGGGGCGCAAGGCGTTACGCCCCGAATATTTAACGCAGCCATCCCCAATTTAGTTTAGAAATAGATTTATTCGGTGCAGGGTTTAAGCTTTTTACTTGGGGTGCTGGCTCATCTTCTATCAACATATCTTCTAGCAACTCGGTGACTTCTTCACCACTATCAGAATTATTTAACTGCTGCGATAAAACATTGAGTTCGCTATTAATAACTTGTTGAGCTTGGGTATCGTTTTTTGTCGTCGCTAGTTGAGAATGCAATTCTAATAATCCACTGCGTAACAACGTTGTATCTGAAGACTTGGGCAATTGCTTGACCATTTGGGTAATAGCTCCTTGAGTTTCTTGGGCTACAGAAACTTTATTAGCTGGTGCAGTATCCCCAGCAGGAGTAAACATCATTAAAGTGGAAAATAGTAAACAAGCTGTACACATATTGTTACTTACCCTCAAGACTAATTAGCATTACATTTTACTGTGAGTTTTGGCGATCGCAACGGTGTTAGAATGATTGCCTAACGCGATTGATTCTGGTGGCAGTCACTAGAGGTGAAGGGAAAGTTCGGTGAGATTCCGACGCTGTTCCGCAACTGTGATGAGGCGATTGTCAAGCCTTTAAGTCAGAATGCCTGCGATCGCAAATAACTTACATTAATGTGCGAGGAACACTGGTTGTGAGAACTACAAATAATCTTACTTACGTTCAAAAACGGGCAATTGATTGGACTTTATCTTTGCCCGTACAGTTAACACTCTATACTTCGCTGTGCGCTTTGACCCTGTGGACGGTCTATTTTTCTACTTATCCCGCCGCCCACGATTCGATGCACTCTTTGCGCCACCATACTTTAACGATTAGCTGTCATTAAGCACCATGTCAAAATCTCAGCGCTCGGCGCTCATCATAGCTATTACAGGCTTGATGAGCCTGTTTCTGGTGGCAATATTGGGTTTTTCTCAAGCACCGCGATCGCCTATCGAACTCACCACAAGCCCACAAGTTGGACAGTTTTATCCCTTTGAAGCGGAAGCTACAAAACCCCAATTGCCTACAGTGTTAACGCTAACGGCGCAAAATTCCACCGGGGAATTGTTAGCAAATAGTTTATTTAAAATCCAAATATTCACCCCGCCTAGGAATACTTTTCTAGCTACTGATTTTCCGGTTGCAGAAGGTACAAAGTTACTAGAATTAAAGGCGATCGCCCCAGAAGGTAAGGTAGAACTGCAACAAATGCTGCCAATTCGGGGCAAATACAAGTTATTGGTAAATGTTACGCCCCTTGCAGCCAATCAGTTTAGCCCTATTGAGCAAACCTTAACGCTTGATGTCCCAGAAAATCCGGCTAAGTATCGCAATTACGCGATTTTAATCGCAATATTGTTAATTGTGGGCATTGGTGGCGGCTGGGTAACGGGTAAGCAATCTTTACCTCAAGCAGGAGAAATTGCCCCGGTGCGAGTGCGACTATTATTGAGTGGAGCGGTGTTAGTTGCGATCGCAAGTTTACTTGTAGTCAACGTCAGCGCCGAAGTATCCAAAACACACGAACATTCCCATCATTCCCCCGCAGAAACCGCCACTATTAAAGATTCCAAAATCCAAATACAAATAAGCGGTGATAAAAACGCCACCGTAGGCGAAGTAGCTAATTTACAAGTTGAAGCAATCGATCCAAAAACTAATCAACCGCTAACAGATGTAATTTTTAAGCTAAAAACAACTCAACTAGAAAACAACTGGGTAGCTTTTGCTTATCAAGGCATTCCCGATGCTACAGGTAAGTTAAACTGGCAGCAACAATTTTTTGACGGCGCACCGCATCAGTTAAAGGTTGAAGTTGTACCTAATTCGGCAAATAGTCTATTTACTCCCGTAGTGGCTACAGAAGAAATCGAAGTAGCCGCCGTTGCTACACCCTTACTAACGCGATTAATTAGCTTTGCTTACTTGATAGGTACGGTAATAGTAGGTTTAGCGATCGGCTTAACAAGCCGCCGTAGAGTAAAGAGCTAATCTTTGCGGTGTAAGTTTCGCCAGACGAAATAAGCGATCGCCCCGGTAAAAATTACTCCAATAGCGGCGGCTGGAATCAACCAGGGTGGCGTTGTTTGCTTCTCTTGGAGGGGTAGGGTAGCAATGCGATCGGGGGTTCTTGGTGGGGTAACTCCCGGCGCAACGTTGATATCAAACTTTAGTTCAAAAGGAGAAAAAGTCGCCCCAGCTTTGGGGCTTCCTTGTAATTGCAGTTGATAAGCCCCCGCCGTTGGAAAAGTAATATCTGCGGCGGGGATACCTTGATAGTTTTCTTGGGAAACAGCTTTGAGTGGCGGCTGTATGGGTTTTTCGGCAGAAGTTTGGGAGTAGATAGATAGCTTGCAGTTACACTCATTTAGAGGAATAATTTTCCCGCCTTTTTGGGTAAGCGCAAACCAAGTTAAAGTAGTTTCACTCGCGCGCGGAGCATCATTAGGTTCGAGGTGAATAGTTGCGCCGACATCTTTTTGAGTTTCGATTTTATGGGCATTGGCGGGAGTTGTAATTAAAGTTGCAAGCAGTAACAACCCGCCAAAACTAATTGGCTTGTTAAAGAATGCTTGAATTGCCACGATTTGCGATCGCCCTAAATTCCCCTTTTTAATCCCTACTTTCTGATATTTTCCCCCCTTTTTAAGCGGGGAGCTTTGAGTTACAAGTTGCATCATACTTTTTCTAAATTGCGCGTTTTCGGCGGTTTTTGCCAACGTAATATTAATACGCCTAAAGTCATTAGCCCCAAACTAGCGACTAAAAGCTGATTTATCCATGTTTCATTAACTCCGCCTAAATAATGAGTACCAATAAGTACCGCATGAATTACTGCAAGGAGTAAAGCAGGAACGCTTAATAAATGAATTGGTCGCCAATACTTGCCTAAACTTTTCTGCACTTTATCCCTGCTAGTAAAAGCTGCGGGAACAAGAAGTAGAAAAGCAACCGCTCCTAGAGCGATCGCTATTTGATAGTTTGGCAGCAAAAAAGCAATAGAACCTAAGTTCCAACCATAGTTATGCTGCATAGTAAGAGTAATATGGGCGATCGCTAATATAAAAGCCCCCAGTCCCAAAGCGCGGCGATACTTCAATGGTTGCGCCCACAGGCGGCTAATCGGACGACTGGCTAAAGCTAACATTAAACACAGTAACGCCCCATGCCCTGTAAAATAAACCATCATGTCCTCTCCCATCGCCCGTAGGAGAGTTAATACGCCCACCGTAATAGTTACCCAACCTGCTAACTTAAATAGTTGGCTGCGTCGATCTTTGCTTACTAGCGAAGTAGAAATTCCTACACCAAGCATCGTTGGCAAAGTTCCCACCCCAAAAGCTGCCATTGTTGCCGCACCTTGCCAAATACTGCCCGTTTCGGCGGCTTTAATTTGGGCGGCGTACAGAAAACCGCAAGGCATTAAACCCCAAACAACTCCTAAAATAGCTGGTGTCCACCATCGACTACTCATAGAAAGCTGTACCATTGCTTTACTTAAGCGTTGATGTAAGTTTCCCTGAGTTAAAGGGTGTAACAAAGGAATAGCTGGTAAAAATTTGGGGTTAATTTGACTAATTCCAAACCAAATTAGTAGTACCCCCGTAGAAGTCGCCACAGCTTGACGCAAAGCGCTACCGCTTCCAGCCAGTTGTCCGCTTGCAAAAATTACCGAACCAATTGCCCCAATTCCCGCGCCAACAGTGGCATAACTTATTAGTCTGCCAGCATTAAGCAAAACATGAAACAAAAAAAGACTCCGCACATTTGGCGGCGCGTCTTGTTTTTGCGATAGAGAAAACGCCGCCGTTAATGGCCCGCACATTCCCACGCAATGCCCAAAACTGCCAAAAAAACCTACAGCTAGAATCAGTAACAAATCCAGCATGGTGCTTTTTTCTTCTCAACTATTGTCTTGCACCCGGTTGGATGTACCCAATCGGACTAGCTTGCCTATATTTATTCTAAAACTTTAGCGATGGCTCTACCTGCGATTTATCCAAATTATTCAAATCGGTAAGCGGTTAATATCTTTATTACAGCCAATTACTACCATTGCCGAACCTTGCTGTAAGCTTTTTTTAGGATCGGGATTAATTTCAAACTTGCCATCATGACTTACAGCTAAAAGGTTTAAGCCGTAACGAGTGCGAAGTTGAAGCTCGGTAATTGTTTTACCGTGAAATTGATCGGGTACGATCAATTCAACGATACTATTATCGGGATCTAAATCGAACCTATCTAAAATATTTGGTTTAGTGAGACTCCGCGCTAAAGAGCAACCTGCTTCGTATTCTGGAAATACTACGTGATCTGCTCCTACTTTTTTGAGCAACTTGCCATGAATTTCTGAGGAAGCTTTAGCAACAACGTGAGGAACTCCAGCTTCTTTGACATTTAACGTTGTAATGATGCTTTCTTGAACATAGTTGCCGATCGCAATAATTACTGTATCAAATTCAAAAATCCCTGCTTCTTTTAATGCCGCAGGTTGAGTTGAATCTATTTGCACTGCATGAGCTACGATTTGATCGGTCAATACTTGGGAAACAGACTTTTCACTAATGTCCGTCCCCAGCACTTCATAGCCTAACTTGTGCAATGTCGCACAAACTGACCTACCAAAACGCCCTAAACCAATGACCGCAAACTGTCGGTTGTCTTTGCGTAGACTGCGTAAAAAACCTAGAGAAGACAAATTCACTCTTTTTATGACCTTGGTTAATTAACACTATTAAACTAAATTTTATGGCTATTTGCGTACAGTTTTATGATTCACCTTTAGCCAACAATTAAATTTTCTTCGGGATAGCGAACTAAGCTAGGTTTGGGATCTCCAAGTAATGCTGCCATTAGTAGCAAAATGCCCACTCTGCCTATATACATAGTCATAATTAAAACTAATTTCGCTGCCACCGTGATACTGGCAGTAATGCCCGTCGAAAGTCCTACTGTAGCAAAAGCTGACACTACTTCAAATAAAATTTGAATAAAGCTAACTTTTGGATCGGTTACAGCAATTAAAATAGTAGAAGTAATTACAGTAGCCACTGAGCCAACTACTACACCTACTGCTTTTAATATCAAGGAAATATCTATACTCCTTTCATACAAAAATACTTCTTCTTTTCCTTGCAAAATTGCTTTTGTACAGCTTGTTAAAACTCGAAATGTAGTTATTTTAATACCGCCACCCGTACCCCCAGGACTTGCACCAATAAACATTAAAGCAATAGTGAGAAATAACCCGGCGGTAGTCATTTTGCCAATATCAATAGTATTAAATCCCGCCGTTCTAGGCGTTACCGATTGAAACCAGGCGGCAAGTAGATGATTTTGGAAGCTTAAATTACCAAAAGTTGCCGGGTTTTTGTCTTCAATAAACCAAAAAGCAATTGTCCCCAAAATTAATAGAGCCAACGTAGTGCTGATGGCAACTTTAAAGCTAAGAGAAAATATCATGCGTTCGGGTTTACGCTGAATGCGATCGCGCAACCAAATAAATAGCTCTAAAATTACCCCGTAACCAATCCCGCCGAAAATAATTAACCCCGTAACTACCAAGTTTAAAAGTACCGAACTTTGGTAGCCAATAAAATTGTCTCTAAACAAGCCAAAACCCGCATTATTCCAAGAATTAATACTGTGAAAAATTGCGTACCACAAAGCTTCATTTAAAGGGTACTTGGGCATAAAAACTGGTAGCAGTAAAAACACCCCAGTAATTTCAAAAATTAAAGTCAACGCTATAATCGAGCGAATTAATTGCGCGCTGTCGTGCATTCCCGTCCGGTCTAAAGCCTGTTGAATGGCAACTTTATCGCGCAAGCCAAACTTTGCTCCCAAAAGCAATAAAAGAAACGTAGTTGCGGTCATGTAACCAAGTCCGCCAATCTGGACTAGCGCCGCGACAAAAAATTGTCCCCAAAAAGAAAAGTAAGTCCCAGGGTCAACTACCGATAAACCCGTAACGCAAACGGCAGAAGTAGAAGTAAATAGCGCCACAATTAAGTTACCCCAAGTCCCCGCCGCCGAAGAAAAAGGCATCATTAATAAAAAAGTGCCAACGGCGATTACCACCAAAAATCCCAGGCAAATAGTCCGCGAAACAGTCACATTTTACGCTCCAACTCAAAGAAGTTCACTGTAACTGAAAACAGTATTCATTTTGCTTGTCAAACGTAAAATTTAAAACTTAAAAACTGTGTCAAGTAATAGCATCTTCTGCTACGCTAATTCCGGTCTACCTCACCGCTATAAACATGAGTACGGCACTACAGCAGCAAATTCAGCAATTTTACGACGCTTCCTCCAGTCTGTGGGAACAGATATGGGGCGAGCATATGCACCACGGCTATTATGGCGCAGATGGCAACATCAAAAAAGATCGCCGCCAAGCGCAAATAGATTTAATTGAAGAATTACTGCAATGGTCGGGCGTACAGCAAGTAGAGAATATTCTCGATGTTGGTTGTGGCATTGGTGGCAGTTCTTTATACTTAGCGCAAAAGTTCAATGCCAAGGCAACAGGTATTACTCTTAGCCCCGTCCAAGCCTCTAGAGCCGCAGAGCGGGCAAAGGAATTAGGTTTAAGCGCTGAAGCTAGTTTTCAAGTAGCAGATGCCCAAAATATGCCCTTTGCAGATAATTCTTTTGACTTAGTATGGTCGCTAGAAAGTGGCGAACATATGCCCGATAAAACTAAGTTCATGCAAGAGTGTTACCGGGTGCTAAAGCCTGGGGGTAAGTTCATTATGGTTACTTGGTGTCACCGCTCTACCGAAAATGGGGCGCTAACCGCCGATGAAAAGCAGCATTTGGCAGATATTTATCGGGTTTATTGCTTGCCTTACGTGATTTCTTTACCAGAATATGAAAAAATTGCCCAAAATCTACCCTTACAAAACCTTGCAACAGCAGATTGGTCAGAAGCGGTTGCACCTTTTTGGAATGTGGTAATTGATTCGGCGTTTAATTTTGAGGCGCTTGTCGGTTTAATTCGCTCTGGTTGGGGAACAATTCAAGCGGCGCTATCTTTGGGTTTGATGAGTCGGGGTTACGATCGCGGATTAATTAAGTTTGGGTTGTTGTGTGGTACTAAATAAGGAAACAAACCGCCCAAAGAGCAACAAACTAACGGCTTTTTGGCAGTTTTCGCGACCTCATACAATTATCGGTACGAGTTTGAGCGTCTGGGGCGTATATGCGATTACTTTTTCTCAAGGAGTCAATATCACTTCTTTACTGTCAGTCTTAGCAACTTGGCTGGCTTGTCTATGTGGCAATGTCTATATTGTCGGCTTAAATCAGTTGGAAGATGTAGCTATTGACCAAATTAATAAGCCGCATTTACCTTTAGCTAGTGGCGAATTTTCCCTAAGTACAGGTAAGCTAATTGTGGCAGGTACAGGGATACTAGCGCTATTAATAGCTTGGCTTCAATCTTCTTATTTACTGGGGATGGTAGCGATTAGTTTGGCGATTGGTACGGCTTATTCTTTGCCCCCAATTCGGTTAAAACGGTTTCCTTTTTTGGCGGCTTTGTGCATTTTTACCGTACGGGGAGCAGTAGTCAATTTAGGACTATTTTTGCACTTCAGCCGTAGTTTAAATATTCCAGCGACAGTGTGGGCGTTAACTATATTTGTGATCGTGTTTACAGTGGCGATCGCTATATTTAAAGATATCCCAGATTTAGAAGGCGATCGTCAATACCAAATTTCTACTTTTACAATTGCTTTAGGTCAAGCAAAGGTATTTAATTTTGCTCGTTGGATAATTACTATTTGCTATGTAGCAATGACGGCGGCGGTTTTTTGGCTACCTGGAGTTAATTCAATATT
>QQTW01004883.1_pt1 | contig 10083 bp, 17 predicted proteins | sample 1904831 | NCBI WGS metagenome assembly QQTW01 (sample SAMN09435610, study PRJNA476489) | Subsurface metagenome, whole genome shotgun sequencing project.
GCACCATGTAGATGACACCGCCGATGAGCATCTTGCGTTGCGACAGGGGAGATTGCGGGCGGTCGCGCAGGGCGATGGCGCGATGGACAAAGGTCGACTTGTCGACGCCGGGGAGGCCGAGCACGGCGAGGTTGACTTCGGGCATGTCGGCCATATCAGGATCGGTGATGGTGGGTAGCTGTCATCCGATGAGACTCGATGTCAGATGGAGATGAGATGTAACGTAGAGATGCGCCTTGACGATCTTTACAAAGTTCTTAGAACTCACCGATTGATGTCCCGCACGCGCCCCGTCGTGCGTCGTCTCGTCGATATCCTCCAGCGGGGCGGAGGTCGGTTGCGGCGTCGAATGGGGACGTCCGCGCCCCGTCGCCGGACTCTGTCGGCCGGAAACGACCGGCGCGACATGGCCGGCATGTCGCGTGGAGGACGAGGAGGACGACAGAGAAGGGGGTCGATGGCGACCATCCTCATGGTTCGTCTCCTTGCTCGTCCGCTGGTCATCACGCTCGGGAATGAAGTCGACGACGCGCTGCGAGCGGGTATGTCGATGATGGCCTGGACCCGACCCCGCCAGAGCCGCATGAGACCGGTGATTCGACGACGAACCGGACGTCGTCTTGGCGCGACGTCGGGCGTGGGCCGAGGACGACGTTGACGACGACGAGGTGCGTCGACGAGCCGACGACGACTCCTGCTCGGCGGCCAGAGCAGCATGCGCGTCGGCCAGCCCTTCCCCGGACGTGCGTCTCGATGCGTACATGTCCGTTGTCGACGTCTCTTTCGGTGCGCGCTCGTCGCGTCGGCACTCGTCCCGTCGAGCCGATCCAGCGCGTCGGAATTGATAGAAAAGACGATGATCACTCGCGCCAGGGCCGGATGATGGGACGTTGTGACGACCGGTAAGGTGATGATCGTTTTGCAGATCTTCGACGATCCCTTGCGTTACGACGCCACGAGACACCGGACGTTCGGTCGAGCGGCGACGACGACAGCAGCGATGCGCTCTCGTCGATGGCACATCGTGAGGCTCTTGCTCTCCCCTCCTCTGTTGTATCTCTCGATGACGGTCTCTATCTCCCTCGTGTTGGTCCAGCCGCGGCGGGCGAGGCCGCGCGCCTGTGTTTTTCCGTTCGTCCCTCGTCGTCGGTCGGTCGTCTCACGATACCGTCATCTGATATGACCCCCTTGGATGAACCAGTGTTTCCAGATGTTAGTTCCTCCTTTTTTTCGTCTCCTTGCTCTTTCCGTTCCTTGTCCTTGCTCCCCTTTTTCGACTTTATATGTCTTGCTCCCCCTTCGAGCAACAGAGCTCTCTTTTATAACCGTCTTATCCTCGCCCGCAACGCCTTCTATAATCCCCTCATCGATGGATCCCTCATGGATGTCTTCTACGGCTACCGACGCTGAAGCTGACCATCGAATCTTTGCGTCGGCGATCGTCTTTTCGTCTCCTTGACTGGATTGGAAGCGAGCTCCCCGTGGCCCGGCGCGTGGGTCTAGGATGGTTGTTCAAAGTCGATGGGCTTTCATGCCGGGGATGAAATGGGTCATGGCCCCCCCGGTGTGCATGGGCCCTTTTCATAACTGGCCCCCAGGGCTGAAATCGAAGGCCGGGAAGGAACGACAACAGGGCCAAAAAGTGACACCCGTCGTCCACGCGAAGAAGTTGTGCGCTGAGATACGAAGGATGAATTGCAGAGGGATGCAGGAATGAGTACCTCATAAGTATATATGGTGGATGCAACAGCTAAAAGCAGTGTGTCTTGGAGCAGAGGTACTTGCCACAGACTTCTTGGTGCATCCGCAGCGGAAACAGGCGAGTCGGCGCCGGCACGAGGCGAGATCGATGGAGGCTGTTGGCTGGGCAGAACATCGATCGATAAATGCATGCGCCATCTACAATTTGATCCAGCGGGTAAAAGAAGCATCAAGTTGACAGACATCAAAAGAATTGAGCGGATGTTCAATCGCAAAAAATAATGTACGAAGAGCTCACGGTAGTCCACTGGCATAACTTTTTTAAATTGATGGCATGAGCATGGCATGACATGACAGCTACACAGCATTAGACATTCCGGGTTAATCATGGTTGATAGGGCTGCAGCCTGACAGAAACGCGATCCGAGAAGCCAAGATAAGGGTCAACGGTCCTCAAGATGAATGAAAGAGAGCCATATAGATTGAGACTTCAATAGTTGAGAACGCGGTGGTTTCGATCGCACTGTTGAATGTATTCATATACATCTCATATGATCCACCAGTGGCTGGGAGGGATAGAGAGGCTCACAAGCAAACTGTTCCCCATATAAATTGCCAAAGGTTGGTGACAGAGCCCCATCCACTGAGCCAAAACTCGCACCTCAAAGGTTGACACGGTTCCCCAACCATATGATTAATGATGCTAGTTTCACTTATCGATTGGAGATCTTTGTAAGATCTTCATGTGACAGGTGAAACTAGCAAAACTAGTGCGTTGGTGGTGAAATGATGGAAGTCACTGTTGAATGGATATCATTAACTCCAGACTCTCTGGTTGAGTGACGAGCGTCAAATCTAGCAGTTCAGAGATGGGGAACTCTTCTCTCAATCTTTCCCCAAACATTTGATCCACGGCTTGAAATATCCTCCCTCGGATTCGTCGACAGCCGCGCCACCCAGTCGCCGCAGCCGCGCTGTCTTATGTAATCCACCCACGACGATTCCATGGTTCCTCTTCACAAGACCATCCCATCATCCGCACAGCGTCGTCCAATTAAATATCTGGCGATGCCTTCAACCCCTTCTCCGCATGCGCTTTGTCGACCCCTGATGAGGCCACGTAAAAGAATACCCTCAACACCAAGTCTGGTGTTGACCATTCCAGACGCAACCATGGACCACTTGATCGAATCGGATTTTTACCTTTGGACTTTTTCCCGGATCGACCTCGGTCTGGCCATCACGAGACGTCCTTCCTTTCCGAGCCGTGGCTTGAAAGTGTACTTTTACTTGACGCTGTCCGGAGTACACTATTTCCTACTCAATCATACATCCATGGAGATGTATTCAATACCGCGGAAGAGACCTGGTCCGGTCGGTACGTTTACGTACTGAATGACAAGGGGGTTGACAGAAGAATGTGCGAGTGCATATACCGTACTGCCCTCCTGTACGACAGCACCAGGATGATGACCTGGTACGGAATATTTCGCACGAAAGAGTACGGGATCCGTAGATGTGGAGAAAAGAAAGCGCGCTAGATCATGGGGTTCAAGCCACCAGCCGACGACAAGCGCGAGGGGCCGATCGAGCCTTACTTTACTTTACCAGTGCTCTACTCGTTCGGTAAAGCTCTAGACCAGCCAGCCGAGGAGTATAAGGTTAAATAAGATGGTCTGTGTGGGGAGATCGTCCGGGGTAGGGCACGCGGACGGGTGCGTTCGTGATTGTGGGTGGCGGGGAAGAAGAGGAAGGAGGTATAAGGGGGGGATAGGTCCAAGTGGCCGTTTCCAGCTCCTCAACATACATTCCAGACCTGCTGTCGTTATTCTATTCAACTGAGCTGTCTTCAGTTTTTCCCACTCGAAGAAGCGTTGCATACTACTTTCCTTACTAGCAAGAACCAACATCATCTTGAGTCCTACAAAATACAAAGAAATACCGAAATCATGTCGATGATAGGCGTCGCCGAAGACGCCATCTCCGTCGTACGTTACAATCCTTACATTATACGAAGAAATACTCCATTCTAACATTCCTTCATTAACAGACGAGTACCCTTCCTAATGTGGAGCCTACCACCTCTAATGCCACCAGTCAATTCCGCCGCTCCGTCAGTCTCCCCTTCGACCCGGAAGAGCTCTCCCGACGTCTCCGCGTCGCCGAACGCGTTCAGGATCAACGAGTCGGTCAGATTCAAGCCCAGCAAGGACCCCGTGCAGGCTTCAACAACATCAATAATATACCCGTCGGACAAACCGGAGGACCAGGACCAGGAGGATCCCAATTCGTAGAAGAAGACGATAATCTCCAATGCGGACCCGCTCCACCTTCCTATTCATTCTACGCTCCTCCGTTTCTTCAACAGCAGCAGCAGCAACAGCGTCATTTGAAAGATGTTAATCATAATAATCGAACTCGGGGTGTTGTTTCAAATGGATACCGTCAACCTCGTCCGACTAAAGACTTCCCCCGTGACAACGAAGACGGAGAAGCAGGGCCAGCACCGGGGACTCACAGACGATATACCACCGGTCTTACCGCCACCAATCATCGATCGAACCGTCACAGCTGGAGTCTATCCTCTTTATTTCTCCCGTTATCCTCATCATCAACGACGGCCAAGACGGTGGAAAAGAAGAACAAGACAGGGGAAAAAGACGTTCGACGACGAAGCGTGATTAATCTACCTGATTTCCTACGACGGAATTCATCAACTGCCGCTGTGAATGCCGCTGGTTATTCCACTGCTGTTGGTGCTCGTGTCAGTGATGGCATTGCGAACACCACCACATCCACCCAACAAATGTCAGCAACACAAGCAGTGTTAGCAGCAGCAGACACCGAAGCCGAAGCCGCGACCCTAGCCCGCGAACGAGCCGAAGCTCGGGACCGCTTCATCGCCCGAGAAAGAATGAGCGTCCTACAGCCTTCTCATAACCCATTTCCTGCCATGTCTAGTTTTAGTGAGAACGGCCCTACGATTACATCACAGGGTATGGATGTTATTCCACCCATCTGGCCACCGATTGGACATCGTCGTGCGGATCTTCATGATGAAGAGAGTCAGGGTGGGAAGAGAGTACGAGTTAAAGTGGCCGGATACGGGAATGAGGAGGATTGGCGAGGGTCGAGTTGGAGTCAGTGGGAGTGGCGAGACGCGGATGAAAAGGGGAAAAGGAAATGGATTGGGGGCGGGTTTAAGATGAAGTGGTTGGGTATAGCGAGACGGGGTTCGAGGGAGGAGAATGGAAATGGTAATACTAATGGTGGTAATGAGAATGGAAATGGAAATGGGGATGGAAAGGAAGGGGCAGGGGAGGGATCTGCATCGACAAATGGTAATGGTAATGGTAATACTAATACTAATGGAAATGGGAACCATGCTGAAAGTGGCAATACTACGGGCCCAGCAGAGGGAGTAGTGGCCGGGGCAGGAGCAGGAGCAGAAACCAATGGGCAAGTAAAACAAGGATCGTCAGCGACGGAGATGAAACGAACATCAAAATTATTGGCTGTGTTTGGCGGTGGTAATAGTAGTCGATGAGTGGTGTTCGAGGGATGGCGAAACTCCTACCTTCCATCCATCGTACGAGTATCGTGACTCGAGCAACCATTTGCTATATAGTTCTAGTAGGATGAGCATTATAACTCAGGCAACGATTCTACAATCATATTATAATGAGCAATTGATAGATGGTTACAATATAATATAATATCGGCCAAGTTACACGGGGAACCAATCGTGCTAGCTTTGAACCGAATCACGGTGAAGAACTGTACGAAAGGGGGCAGCAGAAATGACGGTCCAGTCGCTTAGTGAAAATTGGTGAGGGACTGGACCGTCATTTCTGCTCCCCCCTTTCGTACATAGTCGCGCCCAATTCATGGTTACTGAGCCTTACTTACTAACGCTAAGCATCTTATTGTTTGTTTGTACCGTACCCCTTGAAACAACTTTCGAGCTCGTCGTAGATTGGTGGAAGAACCGGTGGCGACTTTTACCTGCCATCGATCCATCTATCCAACCATCAATCGTACCTTGGCAACTCTAGCAACGATTTTGCTATCATAGTAGGATGAGCATTGACCCTATGGACCCCGGTGGAGAACTTTAGTGGCGCCCAATTCTTGGGTTACTGACTCCTTACTTACTTACGCTAGACTTGTTATTGTTTGTTTGTACGATCGTACCTTCTTCTTCGGATAACTATCGAGCTCGTCGTAGATTGTTAGAATAAGGGATGGATGAGGGCCAATGCTTGGGATTGATTGATACTCATAGGACACAGTAGGTGCAAGTAGGGAACAAGTAGTCCATCTTCAACATCTACTCTATCCCACGACTAGCCTTGCACCACATGTCACCATGCCCCTTCGCTAGTCGTACTTGTGCTTGTCTTGCCTTTCATTCGACCGGGATTTGATTCGCCGAAAGCGAGATACAGACGACACACGAAGATGGGACGAGCAGAGAGAGACAGGATAAGTAGACGAGGTGAGAATGACAAGGAAGACAGGATGAGTGGTGCGATGAAAGAGAGATATGTACATAGGGAAGGAAGGGAAGGAGATTTAGAGAGTATCCGTCAACAGTTTATTCATCTTGGCAATCTTGCTTGACACGCTGACGTCGATAGTCCGATCGCCTACTTCGACAATGAGACCGCCTAGGATATCGGGGTTGACCTATTCATTTTTCATATCACATTCAGTTAGCTTAGCAATGGTAGTAGCTGTACTAGACCAAGCAATCTCTATATAGAGGATATTCGTGCAGGGAAAGAAAATGTAACTCGCTAGGGGTTATGTATGGTGTTGATGGGGAGTAGCGGAAGATGAGGGGAAAGGCAATGAATGGGAAGAATGAGGGAATGGAAGGATTGTTGGGTTGAGGGAAGTGAAGGATAATGAAGACACACCTTGTTGTTCACTTTCAATTTCTTGCCTGGTCCAACCAGATCGGATTTGGAGATGGCTGATTCGAGACGCGAGAGGGTGCGGTAGTCGAGTGGCTGTTTATGATTATCGAATCATGTCAGCATTCTCGATTTGACATTGGTGGTTTATAGATTTCAGTGTAGTGCTCTGAGGCGGTACTTCGTACAGCATATCGAGCTCGATGGACGGATACTCCACATGAAGCAGTCCATCAGACATACAGTATTCGACAAGAACATGCCGAACATTGCATGTATGAATGACCGAATAATTGGAAGAGAAAACAAAAATAAAATACTAACAGCAGCACTAGTAACCACCAACTCCACCTCCCCTCGGTGGACACTAATCAGACTTCCAAACTTCTCACACACCCCCTGCAGGATCCCCAAACGGTTATTTTCCGCGAGGGTCTTCAGGAAATTCTTGATCGTCTCGTTGTTCTTATCGGCTCCGCCTAACCCGGTATGTTTAATCAATTCGTTAACGATCTGGGATTTATCCGAGGGAGTCAATGTCGGTGCAGCCAGGATCGCGGGGAGTTTGCGGTCTCGCTTGAACACCTCGTGCAGTCGCGCGAGTGCTTGGGCGGTGCTGTCGAGCGTGGAGGTCTTGGCCGCGGCGGTGTACTGTAGTTGTGATAACATTAGTTACTGCTGCGATGATGGGAAGGGTGTGTAGAGTAGCTACGGGGAGTGATGAGAGGATCAAAGATGTAGATGTCAAAACTGACCAAAGCACTGGCGTAGGTCCCATCAATTCCGAATAGAGGAACTGGTGGCTTGGTCGCTGCGCTGGAAGCAGACGCAGCTGGGGTAGCTTGCGCGTAGCTGCGAACGTTCGTTGGGATTCGATGCGCTAGGGAAGGTCGAGAGGCTGAGGCCGAAGCCAGACGACAGACTCGCATTGCCATCGTAGTGGGATTCGAGGTTGAAAGGACTGAATTGGGAGGGAAGGTCAGTGGTTCTAGAGGTGTGGTTGCTTGAGAAGCGTTGTTGCTGGAACGAGCGACGTTGATTCGCGCAGGAAGTTTGGAGGTGAGGGATCGTCAGGGCGGGAGAGGTACTTCTAATAACGCCCATTTAAGCATGGACACGAAGTACCGAACGCCCACACTACGGACCACATCCAATAGCGAGCGTCTCTCTGGCACCGTTCTTGGATTTAAATACTCAGCCAACACTCGAGGACGTGATGTCTAAGTACGCGCTATTACGGTCTTAAATTTACACCGACAGCTGGAAATCAATTTCAGACAGGTTCACAAAGGCGTACAATAAAGCTGAGCGGACAATGATTGGCCATGGGGATGAATTCTTCTAGTATCGAAGTACCAATATTGACAAGCGGATGCAACCCTCTACCTACTCTAGAAGTGTATGGGGATTTTGAGGTGATAGAGAGAATATGTGGTGATTGAGAATCTCATTTGGTTGGTCTCTTTGACGACAAATTTGGTGATCATGCTGGGGCAAATAGGCGTCTCCAAGGCCCTCCGAACGGAACACAACGAGCCTGCTCCCAATTCAAGCGGACAATGGCATGTTATTGTTATAAGAAATAATTCGGTCAATTTTGAAGATCCGCTGTGAATATCGAGCAGCGTTCAATGAAGTTGGACAGAAGAATATAGAGTAGTCGAGCAAGATTCAAGCAAGAAAGAAGATTCAAGCCAGACATAGCCATAGGTAACTGACACAACGAGCTTCAAAGTACTCTACCGATGTAATGCATTGACATTCGTGATAACCCTCACGCTTCCCATTCATTACTCCCACCATCCCGTAACGCCTATCCACACCCTCACCCTCGTCGATCCTCATCAATCGTTCCGCAACATGCTATCCACCAAGTCCCCTAGCGGACCCCAGTAATCCTTGCCGCTCGCTAGATTGAATTCATCAATGAAGAGCACATAATGCTTGAAGCTGGTATTCAAATGCGGCTCGAGACCGAGCTGAACGACGACGGGATAATGATGGCAGTAGATGTGAGCATAGACGCGATACAGCCGCTTGAACATCTGTCGAATGAGCGCTGGAAAGGTCTTGGAGAATGGAACGCCTATTGCAAATAATCGATCAGTTGATCACTTGTTCCATCAAGAGAATCCAGTAAGTAAATGCACCCACCAATGCGACTGGGAAAGGTCTGCTCGTTATCGATATTGCCTTGGACCCACGCCATCAGATGCTCAATGTATTCCGGCGCAGACATCTTGGTGGGTCGTTTGAATGTCTCGGCATCTTGCCAGAGATATTCGAATCTTTTCATATCACATTAACACTACTCTCCGACAACTGGAGGAGCGAACGACGTACTCATCCGTAGCTTTCATCTCCGGACACGATTGCGGCGAACAGAATTCGGTGATGGAGCCGTAGAGGAGATTGATCTGGTTGTAAAAGTCCACGACTAGAGTTGCATATATTAACCTCGGAGTCGATTCATCGCGGGAGGTCAAGGAAAATAATATATCAGACCATTCACAGCCAACCATTCATTCAGATCCTCTCCCTCGGGCAACTTGACGGCTTTACGCAAACTGCCGCTTCCCAGCGTCGCTTCGGCGAATTGTCGTAGCTGGTAGCTGCTCGTCCCCTTGTTCGCGTTTCGAGGTCGGAAGGCACCTCGACTTCGTGCATTGCTGTGGCCACAGTCTTCGAGTAAGCTTTCTTCACTCTCGTCGTCGGCGTGGTCATCATGATCATCATCTTTGGGAATGAGGGTTTGGGTAGAAGGTTGGTGGGGTCTGCTTTTGGGAGGGGAAGGGAAGGCCAGTACGCCATTGGGCAGGCCGATGGTCATGTAGACGGATGAGGCGACGGACGAGGCCGCCCGTGCCAACATCATGGGGTCGAACAAGGAAGTAGCAGAGGATACTGACATGGTGGTGATGAAGGATGACATTGTTGGGTTGGCCGTCAATATTGGACGGTCGTCGAGGGGAATGTTGTTGACGGTACTGCATTCCTCAGTTAGCAGTGCTACGTGGGAATGTAAAGGTGGACTGAACGTACCTGGGATCCCTACAGTTGTTGAGGTAATCAGCCGCCTCTGGGAGTTTTTCTGAAAACTCAGGAAGTCATTGAGCTCGAATAGTGAACAGTTCAGGATCTGTGTTGACAGTCATTGACACCTGAGCTTCGTTTGTTTACATGTCCACCGGAGTGCTACAAAATGCTTAGTCATTGGATTATGAGGGGCTATTGATACCCCGCCACGCGGTCAACAGTATAAACCAGACAGCTCAACAGTGATAGCCGGGAATACATGATTGCAGACATCGATGTGTGGACTCATTCCGTATCGTCGTCATAAGTTTGATGATTGGAAAATTATCTCATCATCATCAATCCAAGGAAGGATTGGAAAATCTTCGTCATAAGCCTTTGCCAGTTATGAACGAAGTATGTACACGGTCCGGTAACAGCAGGTAAC
>QQTW01004884.1_pt1 | contig 10080 bp, 8 predicted proteins | sample 1904831 | NCBI WGS metagenome assembly QQTW01 (sample SAMN09435610, study PRJNA476489) | Subsurface metagenome, whole genome shotgun sequencing project.
CTACCACGTTGATGGTGCGCTTGGTGGCAAAGCGGAGGTTGCTGCGTGTTTCGTAATCGGCATAGCCCAGTTCGGCGGTGCGGCTGCGGGTTACATCGGCGTCATCCAGCTTGATGCGCTGCACTAAAAGATCGGTTGCCGAAACCGTAAGCGCCGTTTTAAACCAGCGGCCCAGGGTGGTCATTGTAATATTTCCGCCGTTTAATGTAAAGGCAACAATGTTGCTGTCCACAAACACCGGGTTGCCAATAAGCAGGTCCTGCACGGTGCGCAGGTTCAGGGGCAGGGCCGTTACTTCCTGCAGGTAATCAATGCTTCGGGCAGTATACGCTTTATCCTGTTTGTTCAGGAGCTTTACCGAGTCTTTGGTGATGAGCATGCGAATGGCTTCAATGCCCAAGATGGCATTTACCGAAATCCAAACGGCGCTGTCTTTTACCATACGCATATTGGCGTTGAGGTCGTATCGCTTGCCGCCTGCATCGCGGTAATCCACATTTACTTTTGCCGAAAAAGTGCGGAAATCAATCCGGCCTGAGTCAAGCGCCCGGAACACCTGCCGCGCCTGCTGTGCCGAGTCGGGGTTTACCGGCACATTTACCTGCGCCGATGCAGCCGTATCTTTTTTGGCTATTGCTGTTTGTATTTTTTTTGTAGAGCGGCAGGCCGTTAAAGAAAGGACAGCCAAGGTTATCATCAGTAAGTTGCGCATTATTTAATTTTTTCCGGTAGAGCCAAAGCCTCCGTTGTTTCTTGTTGTTGTTTCCAGTTGTTCTGTTTCCTGCCATGCTACCCGCTCTACCTGCTGCACCACCAGTTGGGCCACCCGGTCGCCGGGTTGTATCATTTGTGGCTCGGCAGAAAGGTTGATGAGGATAGCGTGTATCTCGCCCCGGTAATCGCTGTCGATTGTTCCCGGCGAGTTGAGGCAGGTAATGCCTTGCCTGAGGGCCAGCCCGCTGCGCGGCCGCACCTGTGCTTCGTATCCTTCCGGCAGCTCAATAAAAATACCGGTTGGTATGGCGCTACGCTCCAGCGGTCCCAAAGTAAGCGGCGCGTCCAGCGAAGCCCGCAGATCCATACCAGCCGCACCGGGCGTTGCATAATGAGGTAGGGCATTTGAGGATCGGTTGATGATTTTTACAGATACGGGCATGGGGCAAAGATATGATAGGGGTTTTAGGGATTGGGGTTTTAAGTAGTTGAGGAAGGTTTAGTAGGTTTAGAGCGTTTAGTGCTAAACCTTCTAAACTTCTAAACCTACTAAACTTTTTCAGCTTTCCAGCAGCACGGTAGCATACGCCACCAGCCCTTCCTTGCGGCCCACGAATCCCATCGCTTCGGTGGTAGTGGCTTTTATGGAAACATCTTTTGGCGCAATATGGAGTATGCCCGATATGGCTTCCTGCATTTGCGGCACAAAAGGCTTGATCTTGGGCGCTTCCAGGCAAAGGGTGCTGTCTATGTTCACAACCCGGTAGCCTTCTTTTTGGATCAGGTCTGCGGTGCGTTTTAATAATATTTTACTGTCTATATCCTTAAACTCGGTACTTGTATCCGGAAAATGCACGCCTATATCGCCCAGGGCAGCAGCGCCTAAAATAGCATCGCAAATGGCATGCAGCAGCACATCGGCATCGCTGTGGCCGATGGCGCCCTTATCGTGCGGTATGTGTACCCCGCCAATCATCAGGTTACGGTTTTCGCCCAACTGATGAAAATCTACCCCCATGCCAATACGAAAACCCATAATCTAAATTTGCGGCAAAGAAAAGACAGCCGTAGAGAAGTAAAAATTAAAAAGTCAAAAAGAGCATCCGCAAAAACGGAACTGCTCTTTTTGACTTTTTAATTTTGAAATTTGTCTTTAGGCTTTACTCCTCGCTGCCGTTCAAATCGAACAAGAGCGAAAAGCGCAGCGTATTGGACAGGGGATTTTGGTTTACACCTGAACCGGTAGGCACCAGGTATGAAAAATTGAGGCCCAGCAAATTGTATTTTACGCCTACGCCGGCCGTAAAATACCGGCGGTTGCCTTTGTTTCTGTCTTCGTAAAAATATCCGGCACGCACTGCAAACTGGTTGTTGTACGAATATTCGGCACCGGTAGAAACCTGAAATTCGCGGAGTTCCTCGCCCAGGCCACCCGAAGCATCGCCAAAAGAAGAGAACCAGGAACTTACCACGCTTTTTGTGCGGTAAGCCCGGTACGCTGCATCATCCTGCGCCGGCACGCCGGTAGCGCTGGGTGGCGTAGGCACCAGCAGCTTATTTACATCCACACCAAAAGAAAAACGGTTGCTTTCATCAATTACTTTGGTATAAGTAGTGCCCAGGCCCAGGTTGGCCGGAATAAAATCCCGCTGCTCTGTATTATCGGTATACCCAATTTTAGAACCCAAGTTGGTAATAGCCGCGCCAAAAGCCCAGCCATCGCCTTCCTCGGTTGCATTGTTGTAATAAAAACCCAGATCGGCAGCTACGGCACTGCCTGGTTTGTAGGTGGTACCGCCCACAGAACCGGATGCCAGGGCCGAATTAATGTATTTAAGCCCAACACCCAAGCCTACTTTTTCGGAAAGGCGGCGGGAGTAGCCAAAATCAAGTCCGAATTCGCGGGGCCTGCTGCTGCCCAATTGGTTGCCATTCTGGTCGGTAAACTGTATATCGCCCAGGCTAAAATAGCGCAGCGAACCGCTGATGGCCTGCAGGTCGTCCATTTTGTAAAAGCCGGAGGCCGAGGCCAGGTACACATCATTCACCAGGTTTTTGAGCCAGGGTGTGTAGGTAAGGTTGATGCCGGCACGGTTGATGTTGAAGGGCACTTTGCCCAGGTTATAAAAAGAAGAAGCCGCATCGGGGCTGGTGGCAATGGCCAAATCGCCCATGCCGCCTGCTCGGGCATCGGGCGAAATGCGCAGAAAAGGCACAGCCGTACTTACAATATTAAGCCGGTCTGAGCTTTGGGCATGTACAACATTAAAAGGTACGGCTACTGCCAGCAGCATTACAATAGCGGCAGCAAATTTCAGCGCAGTTGATCTCATTGTATGATTATTATCTCTTTAAGGAGCGGGACGAAAATAAAATGTTTTATGTTGCTACCGTCAAAATACTGATTTCGGCTCCTCATTACCGGTACCGGCAGCGGGGCCGCCCGTAACACACAGCTACTCCAAAACCGGGCTATGTAGCAGTTGGAAGCCTAAAACGGCGCCGGAAGCCCTTTATTGTTTTATTAACACACGGGCTTAAAAAAAATGGGGTCAAAAGGCCTATGCCGCCCCTGCAAATTTTCTATATTCGCCGGGCGCCTGTTTCATTTTTGTTTCGTACCACAATAAAGGGCAAACCCTTCCGTTTATTTGACTACGAAACATGGGTTTAAAACGGCGCACCAATTCAGGTGCCCTTTTGAAAGACAAACGCTTTAACATGCAAGTGAAACATTTATTTATTATCCTATCCTCCGCCGCGCTGCTGGCATCCTGCAAAGGCGGCAGCATCTTTAAAAAGAAGCCGGAAAAATCAGAAGTTACCGGCTGGAACTACAACGACAAGAACATGGGTGGCTACCAGGTAGCCAAAAGCCGCGATCAGGAAACCGGGCCCGGCCTGGTGTTTGTTCAGGGCGGTACCTTTACCATGGGCCAAACCGAAGAAGACGTAATGGGCGACTGGAACAACATCCCACGCCGTGTAACCGTGCCTTCTTTTTACATTGACCGTACCGAAGTGGCCAACGTACATTACCGCGAGTATATTCACTGGCTTAATAGGGTTTTTGACCCCGAGGCAGACGAAAACAATAAAGCCATTATTGATGCGGCCCTGCCCGATACCCTTGTGTGGCGCAGCGAGCTGAGCTACAACGAGCCACTGGTGGAATATTATTTCCGGCACCCCGGTTTTAACGACTATCCAGTGGTAGGCGTTTCCTGGAGGCAGGCATACGACTTTTGCCTGTGGCGCTCCGACCGCGTAAACGAAGGCATCCTGATGAACAAAGGCTACATCGCCAAGCAAGGCCTGCAGGGCCAGCAGCAGGAAAATAACTTTACTTCCAAGTCCTATCTTTTAGGCTTGTACCAGGCACAGCCCGGCAAAGGCGCTACTTCTAAAAAGAATCCGCTCAAAACCCCTATGGGCACGCCCCGTACGCAGGTTACCATGGAAGACGGCATGATGATGCCCGACTACCGCCTGCCTTTTGAGGCCGAATGGGAATATGCTGCTTATGGCCTGATCAACAACAACCCCCGCCCTTCGGTAAAAGAAGGCAAGCGCGGCGAAGAACTGATTACTGATAAGCAGGTGTATCCCTGGAGCCAAAATATAAACGGCCTGCGGGAAACAAAACACGGAAGCTGGCAGGGTCAGTTCCTGGCCAACTTTAAGCGTGGCGCAGGTGATAATGCCGGTGTGGCAGGCGGCCTTAACGACGATGGCATTTATACCACTTCGGTAAAATCTTTTTATCCCAATGGCTTTGGCATATATAATATGGCCGGCAACGTAAGCGAGTGGGTTTTTGATGTGTATCGTCCGCTTACCAGCCTGGATGCCGATGATGTGGCCCCTGTGCGTGGCAACAAGTTTATGAAGCTGTATAAAAACGAAAGCGGCGAAGCCGAAGTAGACAGCACCGGCCGTGTAAAAATGGTGCAGGTAACCGACGAGGAAAGCCGCAACCGCCGCAACTACCAGCGTGGTAATGTGATCAACTTCCTGGATGGCGACTCGCTTTCAAACGCCTCTTACGGCTATGGTCAAACTACACTGGTAAGCGATAAAAGCCGCGTGTTTAAAGGCGGTAGCTGGAACGACCGTGCCTACTGGCTAAGCCCCGGCACCCGCCGCTATATGGAAGAAGACCAGGCCAGCAGCACCGTGGGTTTCCGCTGCGCCATGGACCGCATGGGCAGCCCCGAAGGCAACCAGCGCAAGGCCGGCAACTTTTTTCCCAAGCGCCGCCAAAGCAGATAAGCCTTTTGGATGATGATACTGAAAAGCCCTCCCGCAACGGAGGGCTTTTTTTATTTACTCCATATTGCTGCAGGGTCAAAACAGCTATCTATTCTGTTTACTGGAAAAGCAATAACGTTGGGTTTTCGGACAGTAAATAATTTGTGGCTTAATAGGTTATCCTTCTCCTGCCTGAAATGCAGCTTATTACAGCCCACTTTATTTGACTGGCGCCACACGCCAGATAGTATTGCTGGCATCATCCGCCACCAGCATAGCCCCATCCTTCGCGAAAGCAACGCCTACGGGCCGGCCGTATGCCTCATTGCCATTGCCTGTTAAAAAGCCCGTCAAAAAATCTTCAGGCTTGCCGCTGGCCTTTCCATTTGTAAACGGAACAAACACCACTTTATACCCGGCCAGTGCCGATCGGTTCCAGGAGCCGTGCTGGCCGATGAATGCCCCGTTTTTATATTTACCCGGCATGGAGCCTTTTTCATCAAACGCCAAACCAAGCGAAGCCGTGTGTGCACCCAGGGCCACATCCGGCACAATAGCCTTTTTGACCAGTTCGGGGTTTTGGCCTTGCAGTCGGGGGTCTTCGTGCTGCCCGAAGTAAGAAAAAGGCCAGCCATAAAAGCCACCTTCCTGCACACTCGTCATATAATCCGGAACCAGCTCATCGCCCAGTTCGTCGCGTTCGTTCACGGCGGTCCATAATGTATGGGTGCCGGGCGCCCATGCCATGCCAACCGGATTGCGCAGGCCGCCGGCAAAAATCTTTTCGCCGGAGCCATCCGTGTTGATTTGCAGAATGGCGGCGCGACGGACTTCGTTTTCCATGCCGTGCTCGGCCACGTTGCTGCCCGAACCAACCGAAATGTAAATCTTAGAACCGTCTTTTGAAGCAATCAAATTTCGGGTCCAGTGATTGTTGTAGCCGCCTGCCGGCAGGTCTAAAATCTTTTTACCATCGCCACCAACCGTTGCAGCACCCGGCGTATACGGAAACTGGTATAATGCATCTGTATTGGCCACATAAAACGAATTGTTTAGTACCAGCATACCAAACGGCTGGTTCAGGCCTGTAAGGAAAACAGTTTTTGTATCTATTTTGCCATCTTCGTCCTTATCGCGCAGCAGCGTAATGCGGTTGGAAGACTCGCCGAGATTCTGCGATCCAGATTTGCCGCTCAAAACGCTTTTTGCCTTTTCAAGCGTTTTTTGCTCTGTATTGGCTTCGGACACAAAAATATCGCCGTTGGACGCTACATAAATCCACCGCGGATTATCAAAGCCATCGGCAAATTTGGTAACGGAAAAGCCCTGCGGCGCAACAGGTGTTTTGCCTTCCGGCCAGCCAATCACTTTACTGAAATTTTGGGTTGATTTGGTAGCATACGGCGCCGGCAAATCAACAACCTGGCGGGCAGCCGTTTGCGCCGTGTCTTCCTTACCGGCATTTGCAGCTTTCTTTTCCTGGTAATTATTGTCGCCGCAGCCTGCCGAAAGCAGCACAACTACAGCACCCATCCACCTTTTGATGTTCTTCATGCCATTTGTTTGCATGCCACTGCACAAAAGTTGTACCCGCAACGCTTGCTGTTTGCGCTACATGGAGCCAAACCCATTATTTGTGCCTGCCGAAAGTATGCAGCAGCTTTTTCCAAAGCAGGGCGGTGTATCAATCAACATGCAGGTACTTATGAAAAGACAAGGAGCAAAACAGGCAAGGAAGACTAATTTAAACAGCGTTAAAACCTGATATATTTACCTTTGCCCTCTATGAACATGGAAAACCTGTACCAGTTGTACCAACAGGCACCTTCGGTACAAACAGATACCCGCAAGCTTAAAAGGGGCGATCTTTTTTTTGCGCTGAAAGGGCCCAACTTCAACGGCAACAGATTTGCGCAAGCAGCCATTGACAGCGGTGCGGCCTTTGCCGTTATTGACGAAGCCGCTTATGCCATTGAAGGCAAAACCATCCTGGTGCCCGATGTGCTTGAGGCGCTGCAGGCTTTGGCGCTGCACCATCGGCAGCAGCTCCATATTCCTTTTCTGGCCATTACAGGCAGCAACGGCAAAACCACTACCAAGGAACTGGTACATGCCGTGCTGGCTACCACCTTTGCCACCTATACCACCGAAGGCAATTTAAACAACCACATCGGCGTGCCGCTTACTATTTTAAAGATTCGTGAAGATGCCCAAATGGCCGTCATTGAAATGGGTGCCAACCACCAGCAGGAAATTGCATCTTACTGCACCATTGCCCTGCCCACCCATGGCCTTATTACCAACTGCGGCAAAGCGCACCTCGAAGGTTTTGGCGGCGAGGAAGGCGTGCGTAAAGGCAAAGGCGAACTGTTTGATGCACTGCGTAACAACGGCGGAACTGCGTTTGTAATGTCTGACTATGATTACCTGCAGCCTATGAGCGAGGGGATAAAGAAGATAGTAAAATACGGTACCAAAGAAGGCGATGTAGCAGGCACGGCAGTGCAAAGCGATCCCTTTTTATCAGTTGCTTTTTCGAAAGGGCTTGAGAATATGGTAGCCACCCAACTGGTGGGTGCTTACAACCTGCCCAATGTGCTGGCTGCCGCTGCCGTTGGGATTTATTTTGGCGTAGCACCACACAAGGTCAAAACGGCTATTGAGGCATATGCGCCTTCCAACAGCCGTTCGCAACTGGTACAAAGGGGAACCAACAAAATTATTCTGGATGCGTACAACGCCAACCCCAGCAGCATGAAACTGGCTATTGAAAACCTGGCCCGTGCAGCCGGACAGAACAAGGTACTGGTTTTGGGTGCCATGGCCGAATTGGGCAGCGACAGCCTGCAGGAACACAGCGCTATTGTGGAAACCATTGGCCAGTATCATTGGAAATGGGTGGCGCTTGTTGGCGGTGATTTTCAAAAAATTGCCCATCCTTACGTGGGCTTTAACACGGCCGCCGAAGCGGGCGCCTGGCTGCAGACACAGCAGCCGCAAAACGCTACCCTGCTGGTAAAGGGCTCCCGCAGCACCGGCATGGAAAAAGTGCTGGAGTATTTATCCTGAATAAAGCAATAAATAAGATAGGCATTTTGAGGATGATAATTTTTGACGCCTGCTTTCTGGCCCTACTAATAAAAGGAACAATATGACTACCGGCAACAAACCCCGCGGATATTTTGCCTCTGCATTTGGCTGTTACTGCCCCCGCTGCCGCGAGGGCAAGCTGTTTAAGAATAAGGTATCGGCCAACATCAGGCGCAACACCGATATGTACGAACGCTGCACCGTATGCGGCCAACCTTCCGAAATAGAAGTAGGCTTTTATTACGGCACCGGTTACGTAAGCTATATACTGGCCGTAATGGTAAGTGGCGCCACCTTTGTGGCTTGGTGGCTGTTCATCGGCTTTTCATTTTCCGACAACCGGTTTATATGGTGGATCGTGATCAATGCTATTTTGCTGATCGGGTTGCAGCCGTGGCTCATGCGGCTTTCGCGCAGCCTTTGGATATCGTGGTTTGTGCGCTATGATGAACACTGGAAAGAACAACTGCCAAAGGATTACGAACGCATTGTGCCCGGACAAATGAACAACTGGTAGCTGTTTTTGCTAACAGGTGTGTTTGTTATACATTACCAGGCACTACCTGCTGCCCAAAAAAATAATTGTGATAAAAAGGGCAGCATTTGCCGGCCTGATCTTATGGAAAAACCCTCGCAACGGCAATAGGCCAGCACATGGAGCTATATCTAAAGCAGAGCGGCACACACGCCAAATAATAAATACCTGCCCGTGCGGGTTTTATTATGCCTGTTCATTAAGGAGCATATCCTGGCCAAGGCAGAAGTTAAAAACCAAAACGGATGCCGTCAGTAAATTATCAACCACCGCTGGTCAAAATTCCTGTTTTATTGTCAATGGCCACAGCCAGGCTTTGCCAGTTGTGTACCGTTCCGGGAATGCCGCACATGGCCGCCAAGGATTGATACACCTCCGCTTTGCTCCACCCCGATTGACGCAGGTGATAAACAGAATTGGCCCCGGCCGATTTTGACAGCTTTTGTCCCTGCGCATCAAACACCAACGGATGGTGCAGAAAAAGGGTTTGATCGAAATTATTTGGCGGCAGCAGCATGCTTAAATACATCTGCGCCCGTGTAGATGGCCACAGGTCGGCGCCACGCACCACCAGGTCCACACCGAAATAGAGATCGTCTACAACGGATGCAAGCTGGTAAGCGGCCACGCCGTCTTTTTTGCGCACTACAAAATCGCGAACAGAAGGCGGGAAACCAATTGCCTGCTCATTACCCGAAAGGGTACGAATGCTGCAGGCAGCATCGGCAGGTGTTTGTATGCGCCAGGCCGTACGGGGTGTGTCTAAAGGGAGGTGTTTATTACGGCAGGTACCTGGGTAGCCACCGTCTTTACTCTGCTTTTGAATATCCAGCCGCGAACAGGAACAAGCAAAAATAGAAGGGCTTTTCCGGAGGTGCTGCAGCGCATCATTGTACAGGTGCATGCGCTGCCACTGGGTATAATGAGCGGTAAAATGAGGTAGGTCTTTTGGCCCTTCAAAAGGGAGCTCTAAAAAATAAAGCGTGTCGAAAATATCTTGTAAATAGGCAAGTGTAGTGCGCGGTTTATCCAGATCATCTATCCGCAACAAAACAGCGGCGCCGGTGCGGCGGGCAGCTTCCGCCGTAAGCACAAAAGAAAGAACATTGCCCAAATGCAGGTACCCGCTGGGCGTTGGCGCCAGCCTTGTTCTGCGGCATGTAGGAATTGTGTCTTGCTTTGTATTCATGAACGCCCTTGCTGATGGGTACCCGTAAAACGGCCTGTAAATTCGGGCTAAAAAATTATCCGGGCCCCAATTTATTTCCTTCTTATTCGGCCGTGGCTTCCTATCTTTGCCAGCCCAAACGGATTGGTAGTTCAGTTGGTTAGAATGCCGCCCTGTCACGGCGGAGGTCGCGGGTTCGAGTCCCGTCCAGTCCGCAACAAACAAAGACGCTGTCCATCAGCGTCTTTGCTGTTACATTAAGCGTAAAGACTCGCACTTACTGATACATTGTCCCACTGATAGCACCGTCGTAGATGATCCG
>QQTW01004885.1_pt1 | contig 10078 bp, 6 predicted proteins | sample 1904831 | NCBI WGS metagenome assembly QQTW01 (sample SAMN09435610, study PRJNA476489) | Subsurface metagenome, whole genome shotgun sequencing project.
CTTGTACTCGACGAAGAGGTGGTCTCTGGTTCTTAGGGCCTTGAACCAGGGCCGTCCCCACTCCTCGCTCGAATCGGCCCTGCCGATGGAAGTCCTGCGCCAGTCCCTGGGCAACGGGTCGCCGGTGAGCAGCGGCGCCACCTGGCTCTCGTTCACGAAGGGGGGACGGGGGACGCTGTCCCTCTCGGCCACGGCCTCGACCACGAACCTCTGTCGCCAGTCTCTCTCGGGGGTGGGGGCGTCGTCCAGCAGGGGCCCGAGCGAGCGCCCGTCCACGAAGTCCGGGGGGTCGACCCCGGCCAGGTCCGCGAAGGTGGGCGCGAGATCGTTGTTGAGCACCATGTGGGGAAGTTTCTCGCCCTCGGGCACGCCGGGACCGCGCACCATCAGGGGCACCCGGATGTCCTCCTCGTAAGCCGTCCACTTGCCCGAGCCCAGGCGGTGCTGGCCCATGTGGAAGCCGTTATCCGAGGTAAAGACGATGTAGGTGTTGTCCAGCTCGCCGCTACGCCTGAGCGAGTCCACGAGGTCGCCTATCATGTCGTCGACGGCCAGCATGGACTGGAGGCGCTTGCGGTGGAGCTCCTCCATATACGCGACCTGATCCGGGCCGAGCGGCGGGTTGTCCTGCACCCACCTGGGCTTATCCCTGACGTCCTCCTCGTCGAAGGAGGGCGGGCGCGGCAGCTCCACGTCTTCCAGGGCGTCTTTGTGCCGGGGGGCCGGGGTGGCCGGCTGGTGGGGGGCTTTGGTACCGAGCCACATCAGAAACGGACGATCCGTGGTGAAGAAGGGCGGGTCGGCCCCGGAGGTCCGCTCGACGTAGTCAGCGGCCTTCTCGGAGAGCACATCGGTGTCGTAGACCTCCTCGGGGTCGTAGTTCACCATGTGGCCGTTCTCGTTGAGGACGTGGCTGAGGTAGTTGCCCGCCACCCCGTACCACTCGTCCCAGCCCGGCGGCACGTAGGTCTCGGCGTACCCGTTCATGTACTTCCCGAAGAAGCTCGTCCGGTAGCCGTCCTCTTGCAGCCAGGTCGCCATCGTGGAGTTCTCGTGTCCCAGGAAGCGGAACTTCTGGAAGCCGCCGCGCGGCGGCTCGTTGCTCAAGACCTGGTGGTTGTGGGCGTACTGGCCGCGCAGGGTCGTCGCCCGGCTCGGGCAGCACAGGGAGTTGGTCACGAACGAGTTCTCGAAAGTCGTGCCCTTCTCGACGATCTCTTCCCTGAGGTTGGGCATCTGCTCCAGCATCTGGGGGGAGAGATCGCCGGCGGCGAGGTCGTCCGTGACGATCAGGACCACGTTCGGCCGCTCCGGCTCTTCGGCCTCCGGCTCCTCCGGCTGCGGCCGGCCCTCGGCGGTCGGCAGGCATGAGACGAGCGCGCAGAGGAGGGCCATCAGGAGGACCATCCGGCCGACCTTCGGTAGCGCGCTCTCCGATCTACCCCCGTCAGAAGCCAATCTCTCACCCACCACCCGGCCCAAAGGCCGAGAACGCTCCGTTCTTGTACCACCCGGGCTGCCGCGCACGCGCCTTGCGCACGCGGCTTCCGTCAGAACCTAAAACTCTGTTATACATTCTGGCGATGTGCGAGTCCACTTCCAGAGGGTCCGGATGGTAGCGAACGCAGGGGTCGGCGGGTGCTGCCGGACCTGATCCGGGCCGTCCCTGCGGCCCTCCTCGTCGGCCTCGTCCCCGGCTACTTCTGGGCGAGGTGCCTGGCCGCCACAGACGATCTCGCCGAACGCCTCGCCTACGCGATAGCCCTCTCCGTAACCCTCGTCCCGGCCACGGCCCTCGTCTTCTCGAGCATCCTCGGGACGGGCGTCACCACCCTCATCTCGGTTGTCTCCGTGGCCCTCGTGTTCTCCGCCGGGCTCGCCGTCCGGCTCGTGTTCGGGCCGGCGAAGGGTCCGCCCGGCCCCCTGGCCCCGCTGCCCCCGGCGCCGGACGTGGCGGCGCTCGCGCCGCTCTGCCTGGCGCTGCTGCTGGCGCTCGGCACGTTCTTCGGGTTTCTCGGGGGGTGGGCCATGATCCCGGCCGCGGCCCTCGTCGCGCTCTCGGGCGTCCTCTACTGGCTCTCCCTTGGCCGAAGGGACGAAGTGGAAGCGGGGCCGGAGGCGTCGCCCGCGGCCGTCTACGGTTTGCTGTCCGTGGCGCTCTTGCTGGCGCTGGCGCGGGGGTATCTCGGGCCGATTCTCAACGGCTGGCCCTTCCCGAGGGGGGTCGACCGTTACGAGCACGCGATCATGACGAGCATGATGGCCGAGGGAGGCTCGACCGAGTCGTTCATGCTCTACCCGCCCGGCTTCCACGCCCTCTCGGCCATGATCTCGAACCTCAGCGGCCTAGAGCCGATGGCCCTCTTTCCCACCCTCGCCCCGGCCCTGCTCGCGCTGACCTCGCTGTCGAGCTATGCCCTCGCGGCGCGGCTGTGGGGAAGGCCGGTCGGGGTGGCGGCGGCGTTTCTCTCGGGGCCCGTGCTCGGCGGGGCGTACCTTCACTTCGTCGAGGCGCGGTATCCGAACTTCGTGGGGGAGCAGATCATCATAATCCTGGCGGTGGCCGCCCTGATCGGGGTGTACGCCAGCCCGACGGTTCGGGCCGGCCTGCTCCTGGCCCTGCTCGGCTCTTCGGCCGTCTTCTACCACCAGATCGCGGGCTACGCCATGGCCGTGCTACTGGCCGTTGTCACCCTGTTCTTCCTGCCGTATCTACTCCTCCGCCACCGCAGGACCGGCCTCGTCCTCCTCGCCTCCCTGGCCGTCCTCTTCGTGCTCGCCGCGGCGTTTGCCTGGGACACCTACGATTTGCCCGACCTCGTCGCGGGCCTCTTCAGCGATTCCGGGGAGACGGGCCGGGGCGGGGAGGCGGTGGCGATGGCTATCGGCACCAAGCCGGCCAACGCCCCGACGTACCTGCTCGTGACGATCACGGCCCCCGTCCTCTGGCTCGGCCTCCTCGGCGCGATGATGCTCCTCCCGAACCGCACGAACGGCAACGTGCCGGCGAGGCTGGCGCACCTCACCCTGATCCTGTGGGCCGCCCTCCTCTTCGTCGGCAGCCAGACGAGCCTCTCCGGCTTCCCCGACCGCTTCGACCGCGACCTCGGCGCCCCCCTCGCCCTGCTGGCGGCCCCCGCCCTGGTCCTCCTCCTGCGCGCGGCGCCACGACTCGCGCCGTCCCGCCCGGCGCTGGCGGCCACCCTGCTCGCGGCCCTGCTCGCGGCCGGGCTCCTGGTCGTCCAGACGACGCGCAACCTGGAGGAGGCGGCGGGCCAGAGCGGGCGCCCCAAGGACAGGCCGGCCACGCCCGAGGTCGCCGCCGCCGGGGCCTGGCTCGGCCGGAACAACGAGGGCGGCAGCATCGTGTCCACACCCTACCTCGACTACGTCCCGAGCCGGGGGATGCTGGCGATGGGCGGCTACACGGAGATGCAGTCCTACGACGCCGCCCGCATCCGGCGCGAGAGAGACCTCCCCCCCTTCGGAGCCCCCCCCCTGTGGGACGCCCTCTGGGTGCTCACCCACCCCGCCGGCGAGAAGACCCTGCGCATCATGCGGGAGAACGACGTGCGGTACGTGATCTTCCACAAGCGCTACCCCGGCGTGAGCTGGCTCCCCTACGCCCGGCACAAAGACCTCTACGATATCGCCTACCAGAACCCCGGCGTGATCATCTTCGAGCCCCGCGAGGCCTGAAAGTCAATTCTGGCCCCTCAGACGATCACCGAGCCTCCCGCCCACCCAACCGCCGAGCAGGGCGAAGGGCAGCACGACCAGCCCGATGGAGGCCTGCCCGAAAGCCACTCCCAAGTTCTCGCTCCTGGAGGCGAAGGAGGATGGGTCCCCTTCCCGAACATCGAGGGCCGGGCCGAACGCCTCCAGCGCGAACGCCAGGTAAGCCACGCCGAGGACGAGCGCCAGGAGGGCGCACAACGCCGCTGAGGCCGCACCGATTGCTCCCGGAGTCCTCCGAGAGCCAACCAGCCACCATGCCGCCCACCACGAAGGGCACCACCGCGACCGTAGCCACCACAGCTAGGCTGGACAGTACCCAGACAACGCTCAACTCTGGCTCCCCGTCCGGAGCCGGCAACACCTGATTGAAGAGCGCGACCAGGAGCCAGCCGAGCACCAGCGCCACGACACTGCCAATCGCAACGGCCCCAGAACGCATCCCGCCGTCTTTCCGCCGTCGGACGGACCTCTACCAAGAGGGCCGTGAAAACTAACCGAACTCGCCGGTCATAGTAGCCAGTATCGTGAATCTGCGTCGATATTTCCGCGAGGGACCCGGAAAACGTCGCGTCCCGGCGCGTAAGGTCGCGCCGCTACCCCGACTCTATACGACGCGGGGGAGGTATGAGCCCGATCTCTACCGCGCGGCCGGCGGCCTCTGCGCGGTTCCGGGCGCCGAGCTTGGCGATGATGCGCCCGACGTGCAGCTTGACGGTGCCGACGCTGTAGTTGAGCGCCTCCGCTATCTCCCCGTTGGTCCGGCGCCTCACTATCAGCCCCAGGACTTCGAGCTCGCGGGGCGTGGGCGCGTCGGGTACCAACTCGGTGAGCTTGCGCCCGGTTATGTCCTCGATCACCGAGACGAAACACCCGACCCCGCCGGAGGAAGAGCGCAGCGACGAGACGGTCAGCTCGACCCACACCCGGCGGCCGTCCTTCTTGACGTAGCGCTTCTCCATCGAGTACGTCTCGATCTCCCCCACGAGCATCCTGTTCACGTGCTCCAGATCCTTCTCCAGGTCTTCGGGGTGGGTTATGTCCTGGAAGGTCAGCGAGAGCATCTCTTCTCTGGGGTAGCCGACGATTTCGGCGAGCTTGCCGTTGATCCTGAGCCACCTTCCGTCCGGCGCAACGTGGGCCATCCCGACCCCCGCCGCCTCGAAGGTCATCCGGAAGCGCTCCTCGCTCTCCCTTAGCTCCTCCTCCCACCGCACGCGCTCGGTGACGTCCTTCTGCACCCCGACGAAGTTGACCAGACGCCCGCTCCCGTCGAACATCGGGGAGACGGAGAGCTCGTTGAAGAAGGGCGTGCCGTCCTTCTTGTAGTTCTTGAGCACCACGGAGCACTCCCGGCCCTCCCGCAGCGCCCTCCGCAAAATCTTCAGTTGCGGCTGGTCGCGCTCGGCGCCCTGCAAGAAGCGGCAGTTGCGCCCGAGCGCCTCCCCGGCCGCGTACCCCGTGATCTGCTCGAAGGCGGGGTTGACGTAGACGATGGGATCGTCCGGCCTGTTCGGGTCGGTCACGGCGACGCCCTCGGAGCTCGCGGCGACGGCCCGCTCCTTCATGCGCGCGTCCTCCGCGGCCCTGGATAGCCTACCTTCTTCCGCGGCCAGTCCCACCGCGCCGACCACCCCGCCCGAGGCGTCCCGCAGCGGGTCGTAGCGGCACCTGAAGGCCGTCCCGCCGACCTCCACCACCGAAGAGAACGGCTCGCCCGAGAGCACCCGGTCGAGGTTCTCGAGGACTTCCGGCTCCGCGCGGTACACCTCGAAGGCCGAGCGTCCGACAACCTCGCCCGGCTGAAGTCCGAGCGCGGCGAGCCCCTCCCCCTCCGAAGCGGTGAAGACACCCGCGGCGTCCAGCGCGAACAAGATGAACGGCATCTCCTCGAGGCCCGAGGTACGTCTGTGGGGATTCTTGCGCGCGTCGTCGGCCGGGTTGCGCATAGCCGTCTTCTCCTCCCGAGTGCCCGCACCCAACCCAAGTGGGCTACTTTCGCACGGCAACATATTAAGCATACCGCGCCACCCAGGTCAAACGCGGGAACGGTCGACGACGAAAAACTCGGACGTAGCCTCGAAGACCTCGGCCTCACCGCGCAACGGGTAACGGCTGATCCCGAGGGTCAGAAAGCCGGCGAAAAAGTGGGGGCGAGGCCGCGCGGGGTGGTCCGACGCGCCCCGATGGGCGGGGGAGCTACGAACGCAAAAGTAGCCCGGTCCGAAGGGGGCACCGGGCTACCTTTGGTTAGAAGGGTCGGGTTACTCGGGGATCGGCGTCTCCTGCGGGAGCGGCTGCCAGTCGGAGTCGTACTCGAAGGCGCGCGTGGTATCGGTGAGCGGCCTCTTGTTCGTGCCGTCGGCCCGCATGACGACCAGGTCCGAGCTCTCGCTCCTCCTGCTGAAGGTCATCTTGGAGAAGACGATCTTGCCGCCCCCGGGCGAGAAGGCCGGCAGGACCTTGAAGGCCGGGCCCGCGGTGAGATCTTCTCTCTCCGTGCCGTCGGCGTTTATCACGGAGATCTCGGCGTCCTCCTCGAACTCGGCGACGGACTCCTTCGACCCGGAGGCCTCGCGCGCCAGCGAGTCGGGCGTCAGGGCCTCCGGCGTGAAGTTTCCGGCCTCCTGCTCCTCGGCGGCCTTCGACGCCAGGCCCTCCATCCCGGAGAAGCGGTAGCTGGTGAAGGCCAACTTCTGGCCGTCGGGGGACCAGTCTGCCCCGAACTCGTCGACCCGGCCGGTCCCGGTCAGGTTCACGGGGTCGGTGCCGTCGGCGTTCATCACGATTATGTCGGAGGTCCTCTTGTACCTCGTGAAGGCTATCTTCTCGCCGTCGGGGGAGACGGCGACCGACTCCTCGTAGAACCCGGGGTCGTCGGTCAGCCTAGTGGTGCCGGTCCCGTCGAGCTTCATCGTGAAGACGTCGGAGCCGTTCCTTTCGGTGTACTTCGTGAAGGCTATGGTCTCGCCGTCGGGGAAGAAGGAGGGGGAGGACTCGTAGCCGCGGGTGCTCGTTACGCGCTGCAGCCCGGAGCCGTCGGCGTCCATCACGTAGATGTCCTCGTTGAAGTCCCTCTCGTCCTCACCGGAGTACCCGACGAAGACCAGCTTCTGGCCGTCGGCCGACCACGAGGGGGAGTAGCCGTAGTCCGGCCCCAGCCTCTCCGTTCCGCTCCCGTCGGGGGCGATGGCGAATATGCCAGAAGAACCCTGCCGGAAGTTGTCCTTGACGAACGCTATCTTGCCGTTCTCACCGGGGAAGGCCGCGTTGGCCGACCCGGCGGTCAGGGCCACCAGGCCCGCCGCAGCCAGGATCAGAAACAGTCTTCGCATGTCGAACTCCTCCGAACTTTCGCAACGCCCCAACGCAACAGAGATAACTTTACGACCGTTCCGCCTCACCGCGCAACGGGTAAACGGCCAATGTTTCTTAGCCGTTTCGCCCCTCGTTCCTCTAGGAGGACCGCTGACCCACCACCCGCTCGCAGTCGGCGGCGATCCTGTCTTCGGGGACCACGCCGCGCACCACGTCGTAGCCGGGGCCGCAGTCGACCCTGTCCGGCGGCGGCACCACGGCCAGTTGCCCGCAGTCGCTGGTGACGGTGATGTCGTCGTCACCACGCCCGCCGAAGACCTCGGCACCCCCGGGCAAGGCGCACCTGGTCGCGACTATCGCGTCGCCGCCGAGCTCGCCGTGGATCTCGTCGCTGCCGCCACGCCCCTTTATGACGTCGGCCCCGCCCCGTCCGCGGATCGTATCGTCGTTACGGCTTCCGGCCATCTCGTCCGCCCCGGCGGTGCCGATACAGCGGCCGCCGTCCCCGGTCGGACACTTTATCCCGTTCGCCGCGAGCGCCACCCCGCCCGCAATCACCATCGCCAGCACCACCGACACCGACACCAGAGCCACCCTTCGCACAGAGGCCTCCTCTCCAACCTTCGCCCTACCGACACCACGACTATCCCACGACCACACAGGGCCCACAACGGCCGGCGGGATGATCCTCACCACCCGAAAGTATGAACCGATCCGCGCCGCGGGCTTCCGGGACGATCCCGGATTTTTTGTGAAACACATCCTAAAATTGTGAAAACAGTAAGTTAAATCCGGCGGACGGGACCCAGGACGGACGGTAGCTTGCTAACCTGTGCGACGTGCGTGACCGCCGGACAACGATAGGTGAAGACCCGTGTTTGTAGACCTGATCCTGGCGTCCCTGGCCGCCCTCGCGGTCGGGGTCGCGCCGGGATGGTTCTGGGCCGGGCTGCTGCGGGCGCCGACGGACCTTGCCGAGCGGGCCGCGCTCTCGGTCGCCTTCTCGATGGCCCTGGTGCCTGCCGCGGCACTGCTACCGACAAGACTGCTCGGCCTCGGCCTGACGCTTCCGGTCGTCGTCGTCTGCGCCCTGACCGTGTTTCTGGCGGGCTTCGCGGCCCACGCGCGGTTCGGGGCCGCGAAGGAGGACGAAGGGGCGGTCGTCCCGGACCCCGCCGTCCCGCTGCCCGCGCCCGCGCTCGTGCCGTTCGCGGTGGCGCTGGCGGTGGCGTTTGGGGTCATGATCGGGGCCGTTCCGGGAGATGAGGTCGTGCCGAAGATCACCGGCGCCGTCGTCCCGACGAGGGGAACGGCGTTCGTCCTCGCGCTGCTGGTCGTCACGGCGGGCGTGCTCTACCTGGTTTTTCGGGGGCGTCCGGGGGCGGGCGTCGAAGGGCCCACGGAATCGACGAACCTCCTGCCGGCGGTCCCGACCGGCGCGTGGCGGCTGCTGTTGCCGGGGGTGCTGTTGCTCGCGCTGGCGCGGGGGTACGCAGGTCCTGTCTTGCACGACTGGCCCTTCATGCGGGGGGTCGACCACTACTCGCACGCCGTGATGGCGAACCGGATGATGGAGGTGGGGAGGATCGAGCCGTACCTGATCTACCCCCCCGGGTTCCACACGATGACCGCCTCCGTCTCGCGCCTTACCGGGCTCGACCCGCTGGAGATCTTCCCCGTCCTCGGTCCCGCCCTGCTCCTCCTCCCCGCCCTCGCCCTCTACACCCTCGGGAGCAGGCTCTGGGGCTGGTCCTACGGGGTCGCCGCCGCCTTCTTCACCGTGCTCCTCGGCGGCACCTACTACTACTTCAACGACGCCATGTACCCGAACCTGGTCACGAGCCAGTTCCTGCTGGTGGTGGCGCTCGCCGCCCTCGTGACGATGTACCGCTCGCCTTCGGTACGAAACGGCCTCGCGCTGGCGATCCCGGGCTCCGCCGTCGTCCTCTACCACCCGGTCGCGAGCCTTTACCTGGCCGTCCTGCTCGCCGTGGTCGGGGTGTGCTTCGCGCTGCCGCTGCTCTTCCAGGACCGGCAGAGGGGCCTCCTCTTGACGCTCTCGCTCGCGCTTCTGGCGATGCTCTCCGTCGTGTACGCCTGGCACACCTACGGCCTGGGGGCCGAGATCTCCCAGCTCTTCGGCGGGGGTGGCGGGGGGACGACCGGGGATGCCGTCGGGATGGCGGTCAACACCCAGGCGATCTACCCCGAGGGCTTCCTCGTCGGGACGATGGTCTCCCTGCCCGTCGCGTGTCTCGGCCTGCTCGGGGTCTTTCTTCTGGTCATAAGAACAAGAGGCACCGGCGGCATGACCGTGACCCTGGCGCACCTCACGGTGTTCTTCTGGGTGGCGATCCTGTTCGCCGGCAGCCGCCTCTCGCTGACGGGTTTCCCCCAGCGCTTCGGGCGCGACCTCGGCATTCCACTCGCCCTGTTGGCCGCCCTCGGGCTCGTAGCCGTGATGAAGTCCGTGGGTCCCCGCAGAAGGGCGCCGGCGGTCTTCGCGGCCTCGGTTGTCGTGTTGCTTTCGGTGGCGCTCGTGGGGGCCGGGGCGGCCCAGAGCCTGCGTTGGTCCGTCGGGCCGAGCGTCCAGATGACCATGACGCCCGCCATAGCCGAGGCCGGGGCGTGGCTCGAAGATCACAACGAGGGCGGCAACGTCATGATCAGCCCGCACGTCAACCAGGTGCCGAGCCGGATGATGCTCGCGATGGGTGACTACTCGTCGCTCCAGTCGTTCGAGTACGGCCAGATCCTACGCCCCAGGGACCTCCCCCCCACCGGCCCCGAACCCCTCCTGGCCGTCCTGCGCACGATGATCAACCCGACGGGCGAACAGGCATCGGGCGCCCTCGAGGAGTACGACGTCCGCTACGTCGTCCTCTACAAGAACATGCCGGACAGGCCAACCCTCGACTACTGGAGGCTCTTCAAGGCCCGCCCGGACGCCTACCGGGTCGCCTTCGAGAACGACGACGTTCTCATCGTCGCGAGGCGCGGAGTTTAAAGGCCTTCCCGGTTGCGG
>QQTW01004886.1_pt1 | contig 10072 bp, 15 predicted proteins | sample 1904831 | NCBI WGS metagenome assembly QQTW01 (sample SAMN09435610, study PRJNA476489) | Subsurface metagenome, whole genome shotgun sequencing project.
AATTGACATGTGGCGCCCGTCTGATGTAGTGTGGTACTGGGGATGCTTCGTCTGTCTTCTACGGAATCATTGCGTACGGCATGACTGCTGGAATTGGCTGGGCGGAGTACGAGAAGGTCGCTTGAGATGGTGGCTGGACTGCTGCGACGCGTCAGTGTCGAGTAAATCAAGGTCGGTGGATGGGCTGCTGGCTTACTGGTGTGACTGAAAGTGAGATTAAGACAGATTTTGTTGCTTCTGAGAGAGATGCTTGCCGAGACAGAGAGATGGATGGTACCGGGAGATCAGTGCTCTTTGCATTTGACGTCTAAGATGCTGATTCCAGAAATGGTAGAAGACGCTTGGTTGTTTATATACGAACAAAGGCAGACTTGCCAGCCAGTGATGAAAAGCTCTGCCAAGGAAAAGCGATACGCGGGCTAACGTGATCAGGCCTTAAACTTCATCTTCTGATAAGGTGAGCACAACACGATACGGTATTGTGATGGTTATCGATACTGCACCACCACCTACAGCTGATGGATTTACCTGATGAAAAAGCCTTGGAGACATTGCAACAGGGAACGTTATATACAAATCAAATCAGTACACCAACGAAAAATTCTTCATATATAGGAAAAGAGCAGCGGAGAAAGAAGATGGATCCGGCAGGCCTTCAACAGGAATACAACATATATATACCAATGCCACCCCATAATCACCTGGGAAACCCTCGTGAGCCAGTCACAAGGACACCGGATTGGCCCAAATGGTGATTGTGATATCATCTGCAAAGACAACCATCTTCCCCCATGACTGACTGACCGGTCGTCCATGTGATGATGCGGCTATTCAATTCACAATCAAAGGAAATTTTCGTCGTAATTGTGCGATGATTGTTTTTCTCTGGTCAGGGGAATCAAGGATAGCAAACCTTCTTCTTCTTCTTCTTCTTCTTCTTCTTCTTTTTCTTCTTCTTTTTCTTCTTCTTCATCTTCTTCTTTTGCTTTTTCTTCTTCTTCTTCTCTTTCATCTGAGATATCGCCTGCATCTCTCCATCTCCCCATCATGCCCTGCACAAAAACAAACACACACACACACACACACAAAAGTGGCCACTTGGATCCAGTCCGCTTTTCCTCACCGCCATAATAAAACCTGCATTGCATTCCATGCCACCTTGCCTGCCCGCCTGCCTGCCTGCCTGCCTGCCGCATACATACATACATACATACATGAGCCCTCCTCCCCACCCCGCTGCAGCTAAAAGCAACAACGCACACCTCCGAAACACCCCCCCGCTTTCGATGCCACTGAAGGGTTTTGCTCTGCGGGGGTAACAGGTCATGCTGGGTGAGGAGTCGATATGGTGCGGTTGGTGTGGAGGGTGATAGTGAAGGTGAAGGGTGGAAGCAGGGGTAAGGGGAGGGGTAAAGGGAGGGGGGTTGTGGGAATTGTGGGAAGTGGGTGAATGGGGATGTGCGTGGATGTGAGAGAGGATAGGGATGTGGGGAGGGAGAGGATGTGAGAGTGGGGTGGGGAGCCGGGATTTGTGTTTACTACCACATACAACTATGCAGGTGGACTAAGCAAAGGAGGGATGTTTGCGGCGCAAGGTCCCGTTGAAGCGTGTGAGCGAAGTACACGCGCACTCGTTCAACTTTCTTGTCCACTGTGCACTACCACTTGCTCCCACATCCAAATCGAAACCCGAATAAACACTCAACGCCCACCCAAGGACTTCTCCTCTCCTCGCATACGCCCTTCTCATTCGACTCCGTCTCCGTCTCCGGCTCCGGCTCAATCGAAATATAACCCTCAACAGCCCTCCACAATGAGCTCTGAAAAGCCATGTCGGTGGATGTGTGCTAAGATACATATATTTTGACATCCTTAGGTGATTCTGGTTTGAGGAATCCACGTTTTCTTTCCCTTCTCCTTTCACTTCTTCACCTCCTTTGCCTCTAATACCTCCTTATCATCAGCCTCTGCTACCCGATGCATCGCCGCGAAATGCACCACCCGCTGAAACTCCCTCGCGCAAAGGCTTCTGCGATGGTGGATTTGCGATGGATGGACGAAAGAAGATATGATGGGAGAGTTAACGGTGGTACATGAGTGAGGATAAGGAAGTAGGCGTAGCGCGGCAGTTTTGCTGCTGCGGTAAGATATTGAAGACGGAAGGAATAGTTCTTTTGAAAATAGTGAGACGAATGTTGAAGATTATTTCCTAAGTGAAAACTCAACTTGACGCTTAAGATCCTCATACGATCGTTACTTATCGATATTGCCTCTATGTCGTAACCCGTCAGTGTGCGTCTGGATCTACTGGCTCCATTTCACCAGCCCCTTCGTCGGACATCCCGCCGGAAGGAACCCCATTCATGCCTTCCCTGTCCGCGGGGAGACTTTCCCCGCCGTCGTGACTGATAAAGGAATCGCTTCCACGCCTTCCCCGTCCGCCCGGACACTTTCCCCACCGTCGTGACCGGTAGATATGCACCGTCAACGACGTTCGGGTATTGAACCGCAACTTGCATTTCGTGCACTGGTAGGCCCAGGGTGGGATATCTTGTAAGCCCGGGCATATCCCTCGCCGGAGACTCTCCTGCTCATGTCTTTGAAGGCAGCTCCTTGAGCTGAATTCCCGGTTGCACTTTTCGCAGGTTCGGTTTAACCTGGTTGGCCGCTGGGGACAGGTGCCGCGTGCTTGACGCCCCTTGATGTGTTTCTTGTAGCCTGAAAGCGTGGCGAAATTGCTGTTGCATTCTGGGCAGGTCCGGCTTGTTGTTGAGATTGTGGTGGGAGAAGTGGTCTGAGCGTTGGTTGGGGGATCTTGCTGTGGAGTTGGCATTTTGCTGATGACCTTTCCCAAGAGCAGCAAGAACCGGTAGCTGTTGGGCGGTTAATTGAAGATGGATAGAAAAGGTTCGATCTCTGTGTCGGAACGATTACCGGACGCACCAAGTCATCAAATAGAGGCCTCGACAAAGCCAGAGTGTTTTTCCCGAGCTCAAAGAGCGGAAGAAACCCACAATGCCATTGTGCTTTGCTCAAGAGAGGAAGACAAAAGCAACCCCTGCAACAGGTTCTGGATAATTTGCTTTGAGGTCCGGAGAGCTTCGAAATCTGTGCCGATGCTCGATCACGTCTAGACTCCATACCCACGCCCTGCCTGGAACCCTCTCACCCTCACGTTCACCCGTAGGAAATTACCTCACATGCATGTTTCTCGTTGAATAACGCGCTCAGCCTACGCATGAAAAAACAATTAACATCATCACCCCAGGTCGCAGCAGCACAACAAGGCCCACTCACCTGTCCACCACCCAATCGTAAGAAATGTGGTAGTCATGACCGAAGATCTGGTTACTAGCAGGCAACTCTGCGTACTCAAATGTACACGCCTTCGAAGCCAACTCTCGACCTTCACGGTACAGCTGCCTGCAAGTTAAGATGACCGACGCGGGGGTTACTCCGTCGTGGTGGTGAGCCGAAAGCCAATCGATGGGTTCGACGTTTTCGAAGATTTCGGCGAGGATCTGAAGTCGGATCTCAGGCGGAAGCTTCTGAAGCGGGGAGAGTGTACGGGATGGGTTAGTGAGGATGGAGGCTGGGATGGAAGGGTTGGGTTCGTTGTGGTAGACCTTCACGCCAGTGGTTTCGAAGGTGGGGGTTTCTGTGATGAGCCTTCGGCCTAGGAGTCGTTCTTCCCAGTCGAAGAGAGGGAGGAGGACTTTGGCTGACATTGCGGTTGGGAATATCAAATGTGCTGCGGTGCTTGTGGTCATAAGTTGGTGTTAGTGGCGTCGCTTGCGCTAAGATAAGCTTGGCCCGCGGTCACGGTCGCCAAGGCCGGCGCTAGTAACTTTTCTTTTCAAGCGACAACTTTTACCGTGCCCGTCACCCAAGTTCATCCCTTACGGTCACGCGCAAAAGGTTGGATTACGAGCAACATGTAGACAACGGGTCTAGCGGTAGGAGAAACCTGCTCTCGAATTTTTTTCGATATACCACTCCCTAAACAAATCCAATTGTTTGTTTCCGCGATCGTAGGTAGCCTATTCCACTTCCTCCAACATTCTTTTCGCACTGTAAAATTAGGAACTTAACCCTCTCCCATCACGCTTCTGAACCAGGTCTCGCCCATACTAACAACATGACCGCCAATGGGCCCGACTCTTCCTCCAACAATTCCATTTCGGCCAGCGCTGTCGGTGTGCTCATCAGAATGGTTTTTTTACCGTCTCTACAAACCTTGCCGTCCTGGTGCGGGCGATGAAGGATCGAATTAGCGTCTCCATAATCGAAGTCTATCACATTCCGTCAGCTTAGCCATGTCATCTTCGAACCCAGTGTGGCGGAACCTCTCACACCTGGAAGATTCAAGCCACCAATGAGCGCATAATTCCGCACCGGGATGAAGTACCAGTCGTTCGAACGCCACTCGAGCTCGTCCAGCCCATACAAGCGCTTGAACCGAGCGAGGAGCATGGCGTATTTGAAGCTCCCGACGTACACCTTTTTTCCGGTGTGCCCCAGATGGAAAACGCAATAGCCTGCCCGCGTGAATTTTTCAGAGTAGGGGGGTTTTTCTTTAAAGTAGTTTTAACCAGGAGGCGTCTAATATGAATATCAGGGTAGGTTACGTTATTGATTATTTTTATAAAGTCCTTATTATCGATCAAAAATACGATCGTCATCACTGATCCTTACCCATCCTTCTTTTTCCCCTTTCCGTCCACCAGCGTTCACTTACTCCATCCCCTCATCAATCGAACTACCTCCCCCTTCTCCTAACTCCTCTCTTCATCGCCTCTCCTCCTCCCAACTCCTCTCTTCATCGCCTCTTCTCCTTCCAACTCCTCTCTCCACCCTTCTTCTTTCCTCCCCTCCCTTGCCTGCCCCCTTGTTATCACACCTCACTCTCCAACCACCTCTCCCCCTTCTCAATCCTCCCCCCACTCCCCTTCCCTCCCTCTCCTTTCCCTCCCCTTCCCCCAAATTCCCCCTCCCCTCACATCCCCCCCACCCCCCTCAACGACCCCCCCCTCCGCCTCCCCCTCGGCTTAAGAACATCCTCCAAAGTCCGGCCCGCCGGAACCGGTGGCGTAGCGGGGTAGACGATATGCCTATATGGCCGTGCAGCGTGCGAGTAGCTTGGCGAGGCAGAGGCGGGGGCGGGTGTGGGTGCGGGTGCGAGGGAAGGGAGAGTAGGAGTGGGTGCGAGGGAAGGGAGAGGGGAGGAAGCGACACCTGGGGTTAGGGATGCGGGATGGTGATGATGTTGACGTTGTTGGTGTTGATGATGATGTGCATGGTGGTGTTGGTGTTGATGTTGCAGAGGGGAAGGCTGCGGACGGGTTGCGATAGGATTGTAATTGTGGTGATTGTGGTTGCGGTGGTTATAAGGCCGATATCGCACCTCCAAAGGCTCGTTGTCCGGGAGGGATGCCATGTCGTAGTGGAGGAGGTAATCGCCTTCTGTGTTCGTGTCCCCCCAATGCCGGGCCGGTGCTGGAGCGACGCTGCTGCAGCAGCAGGGGAGTTCGAAGTAATCGGTGGGGTTTTGGGAAAGCGGTGGGGCTCTTGCTGGGGGGAGATAGGATTGGGGTGTTGGAGCGGAGGAGCGGGGATGGGGATGCGGATGGGGGGCGGTGGTGGCGGTGGTGGCGGTGGTGGTGCCCAGGGGTTGTATGAGGGGGACATGGAGGATTTTGAAGCTGGGCATGTACGTTTCGTCGGAGGAGGCGGACGCGGGTTTGGATGGGTAGCAGCCCATTGTGGGGAAGTGGTGGTGTGGGGCGTGAGGGAATGGGGGGAGGATGGGTATACTTGGTACGGGAAATCCCCTTCTTTGAGCTATCGGGAATGGCTGATGGGATACCCGGGAGACAATTCTGGAATTCTAAAGGAGCAATGTGGGTGATACACTCTGGCTGGCCAGCGTGAGAACGGAGGACATTAACTCGATTTGGTGCGTGGTGTTATAGCGGAAAGTGTGCGCTTTGTGTTTTTCTCCCCTGTTGGCGCACAATGCCGAGGTAGGACAGAGACATTGTCTTACCCCCTTTGTGCGGTGTACAATGCCCATAGTATGGAGCATACACGGAATGCCAAGCTTGAGGGAGATGTTGCCAATATAGCGCGAAAAGAGCAGCACCGGATAATAGAACAATCGCAATACGAATCACCGTACGGGTGTTCATGAAGAGCGGGTGATCGAGACAGCAATCAATAAACCTTGCAATCTTCCGCCGGCAAAAGCAACGTTTCTGGAAGAAAAAAACGAAAGATGGAATCAGTTCCCTGCGCATATACAATACAATCGAGGCGAGACGACGAAAGCAAACACAAGAAACTGTTTTAATGCAATACGTGCCGTAGCGATAGCTTCTTGGAAAGATTTAACGTCTCACATCACCCATGTGTCCGTCAGTTCTGGCCTCATGTTGTTTGTCATAAGCCGCAGACTTTCGAATGCGGAAGCCATGCTGAGGCCGGACTGGTTAGGAGGTGGGGGGGAAGCAGAGCAAGCTAAGTGGAGAAGGAAGGAAGACGACAGCTGTGTGTCTATGGTGGAACTTGGGGAGAATCAATGGATATCCGCAGGTGAGAAGGCGCTGTATGCGCTCGTCTCTCTCAAAAGGGAATATGGATAAATAAGGTACGGCAATCTCACCAGTCTCGAATTCGAAAAAAACGAAAACACAATGGGAAAAAACCCCCCGTCCTCGGCAGAACAGAAAGCTTCTAAACATAAGGTATTTCATCCGTGAACGCATCCATTAATTACCCAACCAATCAACTCTAACAAGAGAAAGGATACCGCCCAGCCCCGAGCCCCACCCACGTTACCCTTTCCCCATCTCCCCATCTGCCCATTTTGCCCCCTCATTTCTCAGCGGGAAATGTTCAATCCACCAATTTAGTCAGCCATCCTCACCCCTCTCTCTCTCTTACCCATCCACACCCATCCCCACCCATCACCGCCCCCTTCATATCTCTCATCTCTCAATCGCCGTCGTGCTACCCCAACACCGTATCACCCGCAAAAAAATCCTTCTACACCCCTCAGGCACCGATTTCGCGACCCCACCCATCTTCTTGGGTCGCTTGGAGAGGGGTGCATCCTCTTCCTCATTCTCCTTGGTGGTTGTCGTCGTCATCGTCTGCTCCTTAGAGGTCTTCTTCCCTTCAGTCTTCTTCCTCTTCTCTTGCTTCTTCTTGACCTCGACGTTGGTTTTCTCACGTGCACCCCTGCGAAGGGCAGCAGACGTAAACTCACCCCCTACACCCGCAGCAGCACTCGAACAACACTCCCTCACCATCGTGGTACCCCACCCACCTGGCCTCCCCCCCACCGGCCCGCTCGCACACGGGCTCTCAACCTCCCACCTCGACCGACACGACTCCGTCCTCTCCAAAACATCCACATCCGGCCACTCCCAATCCCACGCCCTCCACCACCTCACGCATAAATCCCTCACCACGCTCTCCGTCAGCTCGAGAACATGCACACCGTGCTGCTCGTCCGCCGGGTGCCGCGACAGACCGCGCCAATCGCGGGGGACGAGGGCGCGGAAGAAGACGGGCCAGCGGTGGCTTTCGTGCAGGACGGGGTTTTTGCTGTAGGCGTTGAAGCGGAGGTCTTCGGCGAGGGGGGGGGGGGAGGTGGTGGTGAGGATGGGGATTGGGATGGTGGGAGGAGGAGGACGAGGAGGAGGACGAGGACGAGGAGGAAGTGGGGAAGTGGGCTGTGAACAGGTCGGCGATGCGTTGGTCCTGCTCGTCGTCGAGGCGGCGGGCTTCTTTCATGGTTTTGGGGGGTGTGAGCGGGAGGGAGCGGGCTTCTTCGTGGCCGGAGGGGAGGAAGTCATCCGGTCTTCGAAGGCGCTGGGTTAGGATTGTTTCGCGAGCGGCGAGGAGGTTACGCCGGTGAAGACGGTTGAAGCGGTGAGAGGCGGGGTCCGGACGCAGTTTCCGCAGATTCTTCTGCGCGAGGCGGAGGGCAGGGTAGTTTCGGGATAGGAGGGCTAGGGGTGTGGAGGTGATGCTGCTGGGGCGGATGTGGGGGGTGTGCGGGAAGGCGGTGAGCCAGATTACGATGAGATCATCTTTTTCCGGCTCTTCTGAGAGCGGTGCCATATCCTCCCCAGAGAAGAGCTGGATTGGTGAGCGAGTGGCTGGTGTTAGTTCTGAGGTAGCGGCTTCTTGGCTTGCTCGGATGCTGTCCATGAGACTAATGTCGGTGTTGATGTTGAGTTTGAGAAAAGGGGTCGTTCCAGCGAGGGGGTTCTTTTGCTGGGGTTGCATCACGCTGACATTGGTGTTGATGATCAGTTGTTGAGAAAGAGACATTTCAAGGGGGGTTTGGTGGTTTGGGGTTCGGTGCTCGTAGAAGATATTACCAATGAGATTGACAGATAAGGGATATAGGGAGATTTGAATCGAGAGCTGATAAGCAGGAAACCAAAGGTCAACCATGTTAGGCACTCATATAGGTCTTCTGTTAGATGGTGATGATGGTCAACAAGGGCTTTGTTGGACACTGTTCGGGCAATGGCTCGGATGGCGAGGCGCAGGTCTTGTTCACTTGTGTTGCGAAACAAGGCCAATGTTCGATGGTCCATGCAACGCCATCGACCCCTGATCCTCCATGCCCCCGCGAATTGAGGTCTGATAATCGGACAACGTATGTCATGCTACTGATACGGGCTTAAAAGTAGTGTTGGCCCCTTCGATACGCGCCTCATGCTTGTCTCAGCAACGCGAAGATGTTTCCTCCCTCGCCTACCAAATTCGGACACACATTAGCACGTATCGAACGATGGAGAGATGCAATGTACCAAGCCCAGACGCTATCCCGCCCCGATTTCGTCTGCTACACAGGGCATCAATTGCCTCTGCGGCGGCCCAGATATCATACCAAGCTGCATTCTCCACTGGAGCTCTGGTGTTGATGGTCAATTGACAATGGAGAGAGTCTATGTCAACGTCAGTATTGCAAGGTCGAGCGGCATATCCATTCGGTAGGCACGGTAATACATACCGGAGTCGAGGATAGTTTTCGGCAAAACCTGCCGGACAGTGGGCACTCCCGCACGTCCAAAGACTTGTACTTGCTTGTCATTTGGCATTTGCTTGCCAATGATATTCAGGCATGTTCCATAGTTTGGAGCTGAAGCTTCGGAACTGCATTGGACGTTTGGTGTGTAGGTTCTGATGATCAAGTTGATTTGTCCCTTGTCGCCTGATGAAATCAGTATTCCACACTTATCAAGACGACAAGAGGTGTATTCTTACCAAGATTTCTTACTATACCTCCTTCTTGATTTTCTTCGAAGCAGTCTGTCAGTAGAACTTGGGCTGCATTGAATAGATCGGTCCCCAATGCTCTGTCAGATATGGCATGGGAGTCAAGTTCAAAGTCCACGGCACAGAGACCATCGCCTGGAGTCGAGTCAACACATGGCTGACCGCAGTAAATTCGATCTGAATTTCTGACTCACCACTGAGGATTCGGGAGGGCACCTCGTAATTCCAACTACCCTGCGTTCTCGGGCCGAAGCTGAACTTCTGTGGTATGTCGGGTAGAAAGGCAAGGGCACCAATACAGCTCATAAGGGGCAGCTGGCGCCCGTACAGATCCCCGTTGCATTCATACACTTGGTCACCAAGCGGCTTTTGAGTCGCATTGCGTAGGGCCGAATAAGAATCCGAAGCGTTCAAAGCAGCTAGGATGGTGGGACTAGCAGCCAAAGTACCTAGCCTGGCCGGATTCCACGATGCGACTTGTGATTCTGCTGATGCTATTTCTACGGGAGAAAGCGATCGCGAGAAGCCATCTTGGATTTGCGGAGCAGGGGCAAGTGCGCGTGAGGAAACGGAGACAAAGAAGAATGTGGGGAACAAGACAATAGATGAAAGAGAGTGCATGGTGGCCACGAAGCTTGCCACCGGAGATGGACGCGGAAGATTGAACGATGGGAAATTGGCAAGCTCTTATACGGGCGCTGTCGCATGGACTCGATCATGCATTGTTAATTGTATTGGTGCCCTTGCCTTTCTACCCGACATACCACAGAAGTTC
>QQTW01004887.1_pt1 | contig 10071 bp, 11 predicted proteins | sample 1904831 | NCBI WGS metagenome assembly QQTW01 (sample SAMN09435610, study PRJNA476489) | Subsurface metagenome, whole genome shotgun sequencing project.
GTCTGAATGTCCATGAACATTGTGTCTAGGGCCTCTGCAAATGGTTGCGTCGAAAGCTATCAAACCTTCACAAGCACGAATTGTCTCCGCCCACTCGGTTGAACTAGGCTTCATCATCCTTCCAGAGGCTGTGTACCACCTGTCTATGACTGGAACAGATGACGTGGTTTTGGACGTTTGGCTCAGATTCATACCAAGCTGAGCTCCTTCCGAAGACATGACACCGGTACTTGGAATGTCCAGCTGGCTCTGAACGCTCTTTGACTCCAACGAACCAAAGACATAAAGACCTTTCAGTTTTGGAGTACCCTCTGGTCGCGAAGTTCTGACACAATATCTCAGAATCTGCATCAATTTCTTCTCGTTGAGGTTTTTGACGCCTCTGATAGAAAGTATTCGAACATTGTACTGATTCTCGCCGATGATCTCCAAGATAAGGTCCGCAGGGACTGAGAGTCCATCCAGAATGAGCGTTTGCACGTCTCGAAGTATGTTCTTACGTCGAAGGTTGGAAAACACCCCGCGGAGAGGGCCGGAGTAGAACTCAGATTCGGTCAGTGCCTCATCCATCCGCTGGCTCCGCCATACCTCTCCTCCCGCATCAATAGGGGCAATTTGTCGGAGCAGGCTCTTAACGGTGGAGAGGTCAAGGTAGCGCAATACACCGGGAGTCTGATATAGGAGACCTTGAAAGGATCTGGATGTTGCAGCCAAAGCAAGAAGTGCAGAGATCGGCAGATACGGGACTGTGTGGTAAAGAATGAGAGTATTAGAGAGCAACTCCAGTAACGTTACTGGAATGTGCATGGCTGGACAACGTAGGTATCTGACATCCTCTCACATTATGCGGGGAGCGGGTGCCCTGGACCGTCGAAGTTGTTTACACCTAGAGTGGAATAGCCTCATCCGTAGTGCATTAGCGAACCTCTATCGATAAGACGGCATGGCTGACAAAATGTATAACTCTCGATGAGGCGTTGGGAACGTTCTCGAAGCCGACGGCGATGTCCTTTACTTTGCTTCTATTTCATGTTGGATAGGGTTAAGCATCTTGTATGATAGTTCGTTTCTTCTTTCTTACATATAGTCTCGAAGCAGAATTCAAGACACCATGTCAACAGATCTCCAGTGGTCAGGTCAGTTCACAGTTAAACCTCAATCTCGAACTCCGGCTGGTGATAAGATTACACTTCCTCAGTCCGCTCTTGAGCAGCTTTTGTCCGCAGCAGCTATCACTGAAGTAGCTGATCCCACATCTGGGCCCCACACAACGTCGTTCGATCCATTCAATCCATATTCCTATGCGGCGGAACGCCTCGCGAGATCGCAGTTTGTTGATCGCCAGCAACAGCTCCCAGATCCGCTAACCTTTCGATTGGTCAATCCGATCAATGGGCGCGTAGTGTACGCAGGCATAAGGGAGTTCTCTGCAGGGGATGATGAGGTTGGACTGAGCTTATTCCTCAAGCAGGCTTTAGGGCTTGGAGATGATGGTCACGTTCCGCACGCTGCCGATGACCCGCAGAACAATGCGGGTATTAGCGAGCTTGGAGAGTCAGCGGATGGCTTGTCTATACAATCTGGTGGCGAGGAAGCTCGGCCGAGAATCACTGTTCACGCAAAGCAGCTGCCCAAAGGAACCTACGTGCGCTTGAGACCGCTCGAGGCAGGTTACGAAGAGGACTGGAAATCGCTCTTGGAACGCTATCTGCGGAATAACTTCACCACTCTTACTAATGGCGAAATTCTTTCGGTAACTGGAGGACGAGGCGAACAGTTCCGGTTCCTGATCGATAAGCTAGCTCCAGATGGTGAGGCTATCTGCGTCATCGACACCGATCTCGAAGTTGACATTGAGCCACTAAACGAAGAGCAAGCTCGAGAGACACTCCAAAGACGGTTAGCGAAGACACATAGGGCTGCTGGTACAGCAGAGGGTAGTTCAGTCGGCGGTGTGCTTGAGTTGGAGAAAGAGGAGCAAGGCCAAGTGCTGCCAGGAGAGTACGTTGACTACGAATTCTTAGCAGATCGCTCAAGAGGAGTTCAGATCGAGGCTGAACCAGTGGATGACGAGAAAGAGGTGGAACTATTCATGAGCCCGTTCACTCCGCATCAACGAGCAAAACCAAGGAATGACGAATACGTGTTTGGAGACCTCTCCAGTAGGCCCGCAAAGAGAATACGGCTGAATCCTACAAATGTGGAGCTAGAGGATGCGGAAGCCCTGTGGATCTCTGTTCACGCTTACCAATCGCCAGACACCGAGAAAGTTAACGCTGCAACACCCTACCACATTCGTGTCAGGCCATTGGACTCGGCGACCGACGATGCAGAGAGATCGGACCACAATGACGAGCGAGGCGCCCCGGATGAAGTTCAGTGCAAAAACTGTCATCAGTTCGTACCTCAGCGAACCCTATTTCTTCACGAGAACTTCTGCCTTCGCAACAACATCCTCTGTCCCAAATGTAACAACACATTTCTCAAGAATTCCTCGCAATGGAAAAATCATTGGCATTGCCCTCACGATGATTTCTACGGTAACACATCTGTCTCTCACCTGAAGCATGACGACATCTTCCATACCCCTCGAACATGTCTAAACTGCAATTACCAAGCAAGCAATCTCCCGGACCTCTCCCACCACCGAACCACGACCTGCCCAGGCAAGCTCATTCTCTGTCAATTCTGCCATCTGCTCGTACCTCAGCAAGGCGAATCCGATCCCAGCCCTCACGACCCCGAGGTCATACTATCGGGCCTGACTCCACACGAACTTGTGGACGGTGGACGCACCACTGAATGCCATCTCTGCGCCAAGATCATCCGCCTGAGGGACATGAAGACGCATCTCAAACACCACGAGTTCGAGCGCTTATCGAGACCACCGCCCCAGATCTGCCGAAATCGCAGCTGTGGCCGCACCCTAGATGGAGTCGGCAAGAACGGTGATCTGGGCGCAGGAAAGAGAATGGGACAAGGAGCTGGCAATGATCTAGGTCTCTGTTCCATATGCTATGGGCCGCTCTATGTCTCCATGTACGACCCAGAAGGCAAATCAATGAAGAGACGAGTCGAGCGAAGATATCTCACTCAAATTCTTACCGGCTGTGGCAAGTCATGGTGTCGGAACGAGTTCTGCAAGACTGGACGAAAGAACACTGGTCTAGCGACAGAGGGTGAACTCATCACGACAAAGGATGCTATACCAATGGTGAAGCCGTTTGTGGATGGTTTGATGCATCCTGATAGTCCATTGCATTTTTGTGTGGACGAGGCCAGCCAGCATAGGAGGGTTCTGGCGGAAATGATAGCTGCGGAGGGAGTTGGTGATTCGAAAGGTAAAGGCAAAGGAAAGGCTGAAGCCGCAGATGGTAACGAGACAGGGTATGAGCTTGAGTGGTGTGTGGCAGCACTCGAGGCGGAGGGAGGAGATTTGGATAGGGCGAGGGGATGGCTGAGGAATTGGGCGAATCCGAGATCACAAAACGGATCGACATGATTGTTGATGAATTTCTACTGGACACGTTCGTAAATTTGAAGGGGGACTTGTTAATTGTCGGAGGGCACCCTATAGTAGAGGAGCTTCAGGACACAATCGCATATCATTGCGAATACTGCAATAATAGTCTGAGGACAAATTCCGTCTGTAAAGAAGAGGGTATATTAGTACGCCAACATGCCCAACATCTATATTCAACTGTCATCACTTCGTCCTGCATCCAACCATGTCCACCAGCGATCCTCCCCATCGCAGAGACCTCATCATCCATCAAATACTCACACCAAGTACACCCCTTCCCCACACCGCCCACCCACACAATCAACTATATCAGTTAAAAAGCAGCCAGCCCACAAACAACCCTAAACCCAAACCAACCACAATACCCAACCCATCATGCACTCTTCCCACTCCACCAACAGCCATAGGCCCCGTATACTGACTCCCCGGCGGCCCCGTAGTCACCACCGTACCTCCCAGCCCACTAATAATAGCCGGTCCCAAATCAACAACCCCCGTCGCCGTCGCACCCGCTCCCACCCCTGTCACCATCGGCGTCAAAACCACCGTCCTAGACCCAACAACCACCTGCGTCGCTCCGACCGCAAGACTAACCGGCGTTCCACCGACGGTAATCGCGGGTCCACCCGGAGCAAGCGTCTGACCGGCAACCACCACGTTACCTGCCGCGTTGGTACTTATCTGGGTGGCGATTACGTTACCAATTGGGACAGTGGTGATGGTTGGAGGAATGACGATTTCTCCAGCGGAGTTGGTGGCTAGTGATTGGACGGGGTTGGTGCCGAGGTTGAGGGTTGAGGTGCCGATTATGAGGTTGTTGGCTGTTGCGGCGAGGGAGATTGGTGGTCCGGCTATGGTTATAGGGGCTGCGCCGGGGACGAGGGTTTGGGAACCGATGGCGATTGCTGCTGGTGGTGAAGTGTTGGCGGGTGGCGGATCGGTGGGTGGTTGGTTGGCAGGAGCGGCGGAATTGGCGGGTGAGGGGTTGGCAGGAGCGGCGGGATTGTTGGGGGCTGAAGACGGCGGTGGGTTGTTGACAGGGGTGGGACTGCTACCTGGTGAGACTGTGTTTGTGTCAGTAACAAAGTCAGGCAACAACAATACATCGAACGATTAGCGGACCTTGAGGGACGGCTGCTGGCGCCGGCGATGAGGCTGGAGGCGAGTTTGGCACCTCAACCTCCTCGTCGGAAGTCGAACCCGGTTGCGCAGGAACCAGAACCGCAGCAGAGGTTATAGCTTGCGGTGGCGACGGCGGATTTGGTGTTTGGATCGAGCCGACGGGAGTGGGCGTAGGTTGAGCAGAGGCTACAACCGCTGGAGCCGTCGGTATAGTGTCATCGTACTCCACAGCAGTGTCGGTCAAGGCTGACACAGAATAGATTGCCGCTGCAGGCAGAACGGAAGACTCATCGCATCTCCGAACACTGGATGGCAAAGCGGCAGTCCAGATTGACGGGTTGACGAGATAGTTCGGGGGTATCGGGCTCGGGGTGATGGCGAAGACTGTCCTGGGCTTTGCTTCGTGGCAGTAAATGTCTCCACGGGTAGCTGTGGTTTTTGTTGCTGTTGCGGTGTAGTACAGGAAGCCGACATTGTAATACTCCGTTGGAGATGTCCTGGATTCCGTGAGCAGTAGTCCGGAGAATGACTTAGGGCATCAGTACGAACAGGATTGTGGTCACGGTTACAGCCCTATCTACATCGGTGTAAATTGTCGCTTCGAAAGTTTTGATTGCAGTGTCATTGATCAGAGTCACTCCTGGCCCAAACTGGGAGGCGTCCAGGGGCGTAACAGTGACGTTGTTGAACCGAGTTGAAGTGATCGTGGTATTATTGATGGTATTGACCTTTAGAATGAGGGTTGCCACCACCGAACTCGTTCGAACTAACAAAGGCCATTCCCATCCTACAATTTTGGTTTTGCCTTTATAGCAAGCTGGGCAAGTGGTGGTTGACGAGTTCGGATATGTATCTGACCCAGGGTATCAGCGCTTGAGGAGGACCTCATGTATTTGAACAAAACATACTTGACGATGTGATGCACAATGCTCCATGTACTGCTAGCAAGACACCCACGAGGAACTTAGTGATCGTCATTTATGACAGCGAATGTATACTGTGAGAAAGAAAAGTTCAAAGCAGAAACGAGGGACTACATTGACACCAACAACCACGGAGGACAATGAGAACTCCCTATATAAAAAGTCCCGGCATGCAGACACCTGCATTATGCTCTCGACAGAGCCGCGAAAGACAGCAAAAGAGTCAATCAATTCTTTAAGATAGTTCAGCTCAGGAGTTAAATTACGAGCGTGATGCATCGTTCCGCGAAATAATTGGTGGAGAGGTGAGTTTGATTGGGCAGGGCTGAATATCTCGCGTGCTCGAGCCCTCTGGCCTTCACCCTCTGGTCCCTCTCTCGCATCGACAATCATACATCAGGCCACCGGAACTCTCCTTTGGACTTCGTGGTTGGCCGCCACCTTTTTTCAGCTCTCCTGGAATCTCCAAGTGCAGTCGAGGTCCATGTTCGTACTCTGGTGTCTGGTTACCGTGTTCAAGATAAGTTATGCTTTTCTCAAGCTTTACCATAAGGGGGACCGAAGAGCTGCTTGTCAGGTCGAAGCGCACTTCAATATCTGTATCCTCAGTTTTGAGTACTTGTTGTAACTTGCATGTTTCGTCTACTTTCCGAAATGCAATTTTTACGACTGTAATGCTGTTGACACCCGCTTCTCCTCTCTGCAACCATGCACCTCTATCTTGTTGTTCTCTGTTCGCTTATGGTGGTCATCCTCGGACAAACAACTATCCCTGTACCTATTGGGGTTGCCCCAAGCACAAATTGGTATAAAATCAATTTGCTAGTATCTCCATTTTAGCATTACCTTGCGACTAACGAAGGCACAATTGAGGGTACAGGGACGGGAACGACGGTCCATGGTCTTCATTTACGTTGCAACTCGGTACTCCATCTCAGAACGTGCGGGTATTAATATCGAGTTCTGGCTCGTCAATATGGACAGTAGTGGCAGACGGCTGTACAAGAAGAGACCCACTGAATTGCCCTGAGCTACGTGGCAGGGTGTTCCAAAGCAATGCCTCCTCCACCTGGACCGCCAGGGGTTTATTCGAGCTGCCTTTGATTGCTGAGGCCTCTCTTGGGTATACCGGCAATGGCGACTTCGGCTTTGATACTGTCACTCTCGGTCTACAAGGTAGTGGCGGACCTACGTTGGAGCGACAGGTCATCGCCGGATATGCAACAAAGCAGCTATATATCGGAATGCTCGGGATAACCCCTCGTGGTGTCAATTTCACTGAGTTCAACAACCCAGAACCGAGTATCCTGACGTCTCTCAAGAGCCAAGGGAAGGTCGCCAGCAATAGCTGGGCATATACAGCCGGGGCCTACTATACCCCGAAGAAAACGTTTGGTAGTTTAACATTTGGAGGGTACGACGAGACGCGATCAGTACCTAATAACCTCACTTTTCCCTTCGGTGTCGATATCTCCAGAGACCTCATCGTGGGCATACAATCGATCAGGAGCGGCTTCGAATCCCTTCTACCCAGCGGTATAATCGCATACATCGACAGCACAGTCTCTCAGATATGGCTGCCAACAGAAGCATGTTATCTATTCGAGCGCGCCTTCGGACTAGTATGGAACTCGACTGCGGAATTATATCTGGTCAACGAGACCCTCCACGACACACTCGTCACCCGGAATGCCAGCATCCAATTCACACTAGGCGCTACGGTCACAGGAGGCGAGACCATTAACATCACCATGCCCTACGCAAGCTTCGACCTAACCGCCAGCTATCCCCTCGTAGGGCGAAATACGACCTCCCGGTACTTTCCGCTGAAGCGCGCAGCAAATGACACCCAGTACACGCTTGGCCGCACATTCCTTCAAGAAGCGTACGCAACCAACCCCTTAAACATTCCCTACAGAACTATGCTAAACCGTCATGTGACCAGCTATCTAACAGTCGACTACGACCGCTCCACCTTCACCCTCGCTCAAGCCTCGCATCCCGACCCATCTGTCCCGCAACGCCTCGTTCCCATCCTCCCTCCCTCAAACAGTTCCTCCAACCCCTCCACTACGCCCTCACGCTCAGCCCTCGGCATCGGTGCAATAGCGGGGATCGCCGCCGGCGCCTTTTTGCTCCTCCTCATCATACTACTAGCATGCATCGGCATCCGGCGCCGTCGATCCCGCGACCGAAAAGTTGCAGAGGCCTCCGCCGCCGATGCTCCTGATACGGACCCAGTCAAAGTGCTTGGATGGAAAGCCGAACTTGACGCGCAGGAAACGACGTTCCTTGGCCATGAAGTGCCTGCTGAAGGTGTCAAGGAGTTCCGCGAAGAGACGGTGGTGAGTCCGGTCTATGGAAGGCAGGAGATGGATTCGAAAGACCGATATAGAGGGGACGTGAGGGGTGATGAGAAGGTATATGAGATGAGTGCGGATCCGGTGGTGGGTGAGTTGCATGTAGAGGAAAGAAGGGTGGAGTTAGAGGGCGGAGATGAGGGGAGCCGAAGGCTCGAGGGAGGCGGTAGGGATGGTGTGGGTGATGGAGTAAAGAGGAAGGCGATTAGGAGTGGGGATGCGAAGGGGATGAGGCAGGAGTGAAGGTCGTTGTTCATCCATATAGGGGTATCGAAATGATTATGGATGTGTAACAGTACTATTTGGGTAAATTGTTGGAAGCTACGATCACGGTGGGATAGAGGAGGCACTCCATGACAGTCCCGGCGATTAGACTGGTCTCTGAACGCCATGTTGCCGGTCAAAGCAATATGTACTGCATAATTTTTGCTGAGAGTGTTCATTCTAAAACTTCAGGAATCAGAATAGACAGGATATATACGATTTAAAAAACTGTACAAGTCCCCAGCACTCAAGCACCAGCAGCTTTAGCCGCCAGATTCCCACTACCCCTGCTGCTGAAAATGCCCATAATCCCGAATCCAACGTAGAACAGCCCCAAAGGATACGCCACCAGCCCTCTCATACCTCGCATCCTGCCCACAGCGCAAAACATCCCACTACTACTATACGTACACCAAACGATCGCCGCACTGGTCAACAGATAGCCAACCAACGTATCCATCGGCAGCGCAATCCCCACCAAACTCGTCAACACAAGCGGCAATAGACAATACCCCAACACGCTCGCGCTCCGGGGGAACGTCAGTGTGGAACTCAGATGAGCGCTACCTCTGACATGGTCATGTTGGTCGGGCACGGCATCGGTGGAGGACAGAGGCGGCGACATGAGCGAGAGGATGAGATGCAGCGATGTGCTGCCGAGAAGGGCGAGACCGTAGATGTAGCCGAAGTGCACTTTGCCGGAGAAGAGGAGGAAGGTGCCGAAAAGGAGGAAGAAGAGGATTGGACCAGCAAGGTCCGAGTCATCCATTATGTGTTGGTCGACGCGGGCGAGGGGATTGAGGACTGTGAGAGTCTATCGAATACACCAAAACAGGCCGTTAGCACAGTGTTCCTCAGTCCTTCTCATACGACACGAACAGTAGTCTGACATATCTCCCAACGAATACGCCCCAAAGAAAACATACCTTGACCTTAATATGCCCAAAATTAACCCCCAACTCCTCCAGCAACGGCGGTTCCCCATCATACCCCTCCGTCCCAAAAGCAGCCAACCACCCTGTCCTCAGCCCACCTTGCTCTCCCATCCTCCCGCTCACTCCACCCGGTGCGCCGAACCCTGCGCCGCCGAAGCTCGATGGGCCCGGTCCGAATCCGGCTCCTGCGTAGGCCTGGCTCGGGGGTGCGCCATAGCCGCCGTAGTGCGCTTGTGAGGGTGTCGTGTGGCCGGATACGGGCTGTGATGCGTATTGTGAGGGGTAGAATTGGAGGTTTTGGGCTGATTGCGGGTTGTATGGTTGTTGAGGGAAGAATTGGGCCATTGTGGTCGGTGAGGTTGTCGTGGATTTATTCTAGGAGTTGCTGTTTGATGAGTGAGCTGTGTTGAAATGATCGATACGTGTACAGCGACGGTCCAGTACAGTTGGCTTCCAGGTTGTGGTGCTGGAAAGTTGACAGGAGCTGTTCTTGAGGTCAAACAAAGCTTTCGGCAGAGGTGTTCAAAACATCGTCAATTTCAGGCACCGGTGAAGAGCACAACTCTCAATCCATGTAAGTCACGCATGCTTTTCGTGATTGCAAATCTGTGAACTATGTACAGGTATGATGATTCTCATACAATATCTACATTTCCAATGGCCAAAAGATGGCTATAGGAAATTTATGCCTATACCGAACGACAGGCCTTTTCTTCCCTCCTCCCCCTTGCGCAGGACCAAAGGCAGCGAGAAGTTTAACTCAAACCTCGCGACCGGATGAGCATAAACAAGTCCTACGCCAGCTGCTAGACTTGGAAGCCCATTGCCAAGCTCACCTATCGTGGAATAAACACTCTTCTGGGTGCCCTTCTTGTCCGAACCTTTCAATGCGAGGAGTCGCCCACCGTTGATGAATGCTTGAAGGCGGAAAGGTTTATCAGCAC
>QQTW01004888.1_pt1 | contig 10071 bp, 6 predicted proteins | sample 1904831 | NCBI WGS metagenome assembly QQTW01 (sample SAMN09435610, study PRJNA476489) | Subsurface metagenome, whole genome shotgun sequencing project.
ATCAGAGATCGCGACCTGTCGCATTCGGATCAGCGTAAAAATTCAAAGAATTTTTAGGTCTGCAGCGCGATGACACCCACTGGGCGACGTCGGTCTTCGTGGAAAACGGACGCAGCAAGCTGCACGTCACCGTGCGGGAACACCGGATCCTGTCCCTCGGAGACAAGCTGTCGTCCCGACACGGGCAGAAAGGCGTGGTGGGCGTCATGATGAACGATGAAGACCTGCCCTTCGACTCTAACGGGATAACGCCGGACATAGTGATAAACCCACACGCAATTCCCAGCAGGATGACAGTGGGCCAGCTTCTTGAAAGCGTGCTCGGCAAGTCGGCCGCCATGTCGGGGGACTTCGTCGACGGCACGCCTTTCATCAGGCACGAGGCGGCGGTGCGCGCGAGAGACACCGAAGTCATGACCCTCGGCACGACGGGGGAGACAGTCGAGAATCCCGTGGCCATGGGCGTGGTGTACTACATGCCACTCAAGCACCAGGCCGCTGACAAAGTGTACGTTAGGTCGGCGGGACCCAAGAGCATCATGAGCAGACAGCCCATCTCCGGACGGTCCAAGGGCGGCGGACTTCGGTTCGGCGAGATGGAGTACGACTGCCTGATCGCACACGGAGCGTCAGAAATGCTTAAGGAGGTGTCGGAGAGCAGCGACATGGTCGAGGTGCCATACTGCGAATATTGTATGATCGTCACCGACACATTCGACTCGAACGGTCCCGGGGAGCTTGGAGAATGCAGGTTGTGCGGTTCGCATGCCGTCCGAAAGCGGGTGCCGTTCTCTTACGTTGTTCTTAAAGACTTGTTGCTTGCGGCGAACATCCAGGTGCAAACAAGGCTGTAAATGTGATGTTCATAGTATCCAGTTAAAAATGATATTATAATAAATGCACAAAATCATATACTGGATGTATACGATACAGCTGTGGGAACCATGATTCGTTTTATTTGTTTCGTTGCACTTATCTTGCTTGCTGGCCGCGTTGCAGAAGGAAAGACAAGATGCTGGTGTAATACCAACCCGCCAACAAACACATTTGCCACGAAAGATGCAACCTTCAGCTGCTGCAAGAACCAAAACGACCGTGGCTACTCCGGAACACCGTGCGATGTGACGGTAATGAGCTATCTCAACAAGAACGGCCTTACGTCTGGGACTCACGCGTGTGCTGCGTTCGATGGGCGGATGAACGAACCTATTTTCAAGAGTTGCTTAAAAATTCAAAGAATTTTTAGGATACGGACTCGTCGCCAGGTGCGACGACTCTCGCGAGAAGACTTGCAAGTGCGCTGGGTCGCCTTCATGCAAATACTTTGCGCCGTCGGGTTAATGGTTTTTAAAATTACAATGCTTTCGAGCTAGTTTTCGGCAAAACGCTTCAATTTATAAAAATTTTTGCTCTTAATAGGTTTCGTTTGGAGCAATCATACAGGGTCGACTTAAACAAATGTAATACTTTTCTGCAGAAATGATAATACTAATGTTAACGCGCAAGATTTGCCAGCTTCAGCATCAACATAAACCGGGCATCTAGGATTTATGCTGTGTCCACAAGATTAGCACGAATTGCCATTTTCACGGATATAACTATCCATGTATAACTGATGCAAAACACAATGCGGCCAAATAATACAAACAACCAACAATGTGCGACTGCAAAAAATTTCACGAGGGACAAGGCGTGAAGGCCGCGGTGCGCGCCTCTGTCCCGACGATCGCTCCTGACATTCCTATAGCTGAACATGTAACAGTCGACAGCGGTGACGGTGTATCGCCGTCGACCCTGCTTCCCGCGTTTAAATTTTGTGGATCTTCTCTCCGTGAGGGCTGCTACACAATTACCTTCCGTCCTTCGGGTAGTATTTTGTCCCTTTTTTTCCAGGGAACACTGCGCGTCGACAGGTCGTCTCCTGATGGAGGCCCAGACAATGTCATCGTTAGCGGCGACCTGTACAAGAAAAGAATAATACTGAGGCCTCCTATCCTGCGTCCGCCTTTTCGCCCGCCTTTTGATCCTCCGCGTCCGCCTTTCGATCCCCCGCGTCCACCTCCGCGTCCGCCTTTTGACCATTCTGTTGCGGTCATGGCAAGTTTGAACCAGGACACGGTTATGGACCAAAGTATACCCATATTTCCAAGAAGCCAGTACCATTCGTACCTCAAAATTACAAACGTGTCTTCCCCTTTTATCGTGCCCAAAGGCACACCATGCACCGTAACGCTCACCCTGGAACAATATGACTACGTACAGCCTGCAGCTGGCACGTTCAAAGGATCTTTTCCGGCTTCTCCTAGCAGGATTGTGGTACTGTCGCTGCAGTCTACAGATGAAGGCCTCAAGGGTCGGTGGACAGAAGGTGGGGTCGACAGAGGATCCGTAACCATGTCATGGGTATCCACGTTCTTCAGGCGCGCAACGGTGGAGATAGACACCCTCGATGGGGCTGTCGCACCAAAGCCGGTTTCAGACGGTGCGGGAAGAACGGAGTATTTGGACACAATATACGCAAAACACGGATGGGACCTGACCGTCGTAGAAGACCAAGTCAAAGTTCCTGCGCCTAGCGGCGTGACGCCCACAGAATGCTGGTCTGCTAGCGATCTTCATAATCTGATGCTCACCAACCGCAAGGCGGGTACAGACCTCGATAAAGAGTGGAAAATTCACTTCATGATCGTGCCGGCCAAGCTCGGATGCTCAAGGGGAGTCATGTACGATACTATAGGCGTGCCGAGGGAAGGCTGCGCCAGCTTTTCTGATGACGGATACCCCAGCGACAACTCGTCTAACTTTGGTGCAGCGGAAAACAAAAAACAACGCGACGTAGCCAGGGCGTACCTGCGAAGTGCCGCACACGAGATAACTCACACTTTCAACCAGATTCACCAAGAACAAGAGACAGTTTCAGATAACTCCATCATGACGACCACGCCAAGTGTAGCAGACGTATTGGCAGGGCCTACATCAGGATCTCCTGGTGTTTTCCCGGACCAGATTAACCTCGCCGTGAACACTACGGTCAGGAATCACCTGGTGCACATGCCGGACCCAGTCGTGAGACCAGGAGGATGGCCTTTCGCGTCATGGTTCGGAAGCCTTTTGCAGTCCAGCGACAGCTACCTGTTCAGACCGTCAGAATTGACGTTGGATGTGGAATTGCCGGACGGCAGAGTGTTACTGGGACACCCGCTGGATGTGTCGTGGACGTTGACTAACAGGACGGATGTGAACATAATTGCTCCCAACGACGTTACTCTGGAGGGGCTTTTCGCGTCTATCGACATAACAGATGCATACGGAGCCAGGAAACCTTTCAGACCATATGTAATCGCGTGTGACAACGTCCGACTGCTGGAACTGGAGAAGGGCAATCACGTGCAAGCATCGCACAAGGTTTTCTGGAATACAGAGGGTTTTGCTTTTCCGCGTGCCGGCCGTTACAAGATAGGAATCGAAGTCGCGTGGTCAGCATACGGCACTCCCGTGGGCGTCCGTTCCGAAAGAGATATATTCGTCGATTTTCCTACGAGTGAGTCTGAAAACAGGATGTCAGAGCTGGCATTGAACGACGACGTGGGCAAGTGGGTAGCATTAGGGGGAGGAGCAAACCACCTGGAAAGTGCATCTGGCCGCATCTCGCAGATGGACGACAACGATCGAAACCTGTTCTGATATTTTTAAAAATCAAGAATGTAGCCTGCAAAAGTTATGTATGGTGTGCATATGACTACTCAAGAACACCGGCAAACCGAAGAAAGTCTTTGATGGACGAAACCGGATTCCCGTCTTGCAATCGGACCCCCTTATCTGGAGTCCAATCGTTCTGATTGAGGTACGAATCCAGATCGTGCTTGATGTGCCCTATGATGGTCTCAGACACGATATGGCTTCCCACTTCGCCGAGACAGTTGCCCTGCTCTCGGACTTCTGATTCTTTGAGCACGTAGAACCACAGGGGAGTCTTATTGACAAACCCCCCCTTGTCGAGCGCACGGTTTGTCTTGTCCGTGTTTTTCTTGAGCTCTTCTTCAGTGAGCGGGTCCAGGCCCAGCTCTTTAGCCACTGCCTGTCCTGTGGGCAACGACAGCAAGTATCCGCGTAGGAGGTTTCTTCTGGCGAGCTGCTTGAGGAGTGTTTTGATAAAGTGAGCAAGGCTAGGATCGTTTCCCTCGTTCAGCAATTCCGCTAACGGCGGAGCCAGTACCGTGTCTATGCGGCGGGCGAATCTGTTCGAAAACAGGGAATCCTTGTCCACCATCCTGTCCCACTCTGCGATCCAGTTGAACGGCAATCTGGTTCCACCTCCACCGAATCTGGTTGCCGGGTCGGCCTTGCCAGTGAACTGGAAGAGTTGATCGAACGTTGCAATCGATCGGAACGCGTTGCCCGGGCGCCCGAAGTTCCGGTTCCAATCGTACGCTCCTCGGACCATGCTGTGCCCGAAGCGATATGATGCGACCGAGAATTCGAGCGGCATGTACGTTCCGCGCTGGTCCATGTTCAACAAGTTTTTCTCGCTGGCCAACACGCGATCCACGACGTTCGCGATGGCAACAGTCTTGAGGAAGTCGTGCACCACTAGCCACTGGTATGTCCAACGAGTAAGGTTACGGGCAGTCACGAACACCTGCTCGTCTTCTTTTTCGGGGTGTGCTTTTCGTACCCAGTCCACGGCAGCGTTATGGAAGCGCAGGAAGGCAACGTGCAGCTGTGCAACGACGAGATTTTCATCGTTTCTTCCGTCGCCGATGAGCGCGGCACCGTCATCCTTCCGGCGCGGAAGGTCCCGGAAAAGGTCACCAATTGGAGGTATCATGACTCCCGGTATGCCCCTTCCGGTCTGGACTTCACCAACTTTGAGTTTTATTCCGTCGTAGGGCACGTCGTAAGACTGTTCAAAAGGTCCGTCTCCGTACACTGAGTCCAAGTTCAGAGATGGCTGGCGGAGGTTCTTGAGGTACTCTTTGACATAATCGGGCTCCAGAGGCTTGAGGTCATCCTTGGTTATGTCGCTCACTGCGGAATCCCGGTCCGTGTTCGCCGTGAGGTCGTGATCCACGAACTGCCCCCAGTACGTGTATATCGGAGGGATGGGCGAGTTGTTCGGAGGCTCGTCTGACGCTGCCGGCTCGACCATCGAGTCTCCCAGGTCATTGAGTGCATTGACGGTGTTGCTCGACACCGGAAGGTGGGAATCAGGGTCATCGACAATGCTCTCGAACATATAGTCGAAGTCGAAGAGTTGACCATCCGCACCGTGCGTACCACCGCCATGCGACAAGTCCAGGACCCGCTTGGGACCCGATCTTGCAGCTACAGACCCGCGGTTGGACTTGCAGATTCGGCAGTTTTTCACCGCATGCGGACATCGGGAAGTGCTCAAAGACGCCATCGTGAAGTTATGCACTTGCACTGGTACATGCAACGTCCGTTCATTATGATGTGGATGCATATATCCACGCCTATGCAATAAGCTCGGGAGGAGGGACTGCTCCGCGTGACGTAAACAGTCTTCGAAAGTTGTCGTATGCCTTCGACGTGTAGTTGCTGGAGCGCGCGATGTGCTGCCAGTTTCCGCCGTTGTACAGGACGTCGATGCTCACTCCGGGTATCACCCTGTCCCTGAAAACCAGCCTGACTGCATGGGCCATTCTTAAAGCGTTTCTGGTCAGCCTTACCACGAGGCCAGCAGGAAAATCAGATACTTCTACATGGGGTATGTTTCCTCCCAACGTCACGTCCGCGTAGTTTATATTGTCTATCATCCAGTTTAAAGTCGTGTCGGATATTGGATTGTTGTGCACGAACCCTCCGATGTCAATGTGCACACCTGGAAACCACTTTTCGACCAGTGTGCTGTCGGCGTCCCCGCGCTTGAAGATGCGACAGGGCTCGAAGTTGGCAAGGTTCTCATGGACAGCCAACGCGTGGTACGTGTATTTTATATAGCTCGACACGAACTGGTCGTAGAACTCCAAATATTCAAACCCTTTTCCGACGGCGTAAGAAGGTATGCCGTGAGCGCCCACAGTGTCCCATATGCCCAGGAATACAACGGCTCTGTCGCTGTCCTGGTGGCTGAAAGACTCCCTGAATTCGGTCGCCACAGGGCCGTCCGGGTGTGATTCCCTTCCTCTGTTTCTGTATATGTCGTACGCTTGGTCGACGAGATAGTCTATGGTATCGTCATCGGCTATCGGGATGCCGCAGTTTCTGATCATTCCTGCAACAGATCTGACCGTGTATGCGCCCCTGCTGAACCCGAAAAGCCACACGCTGTTGCTGCCCTTACTGCTGTATTCCGTAGCAATAAACTTGTACGCTTCTTTTATCTTGTAGCTGATGTCGCTCGCAACGGCCCCGTTTATCAAAAACTCTGGCAACGACCTCCCTATGCCAATTCCGGGGAAAAACCCATTCGGAGGAAGGACGTTAGTTACACCGCCATCAGGCCGCACGTCGCGTATCATCTCGGACAACTTTCGTACATTGGTGGTCGTGGCAACTCCGTTCCATGTACCGTCACACGGAACCACTATATTTTTTTGAACCATGTTTTATCTTTTGCGAGTGCGTTTTACATCCAATCTATTGATTAAATGTCTTGTAGAGTTATCACTGTTTGGTGGATGTTAATATCCACAGTAATCTCAGGTTGACATTTGGAATAACTGGCTGTGTCGACAACAACTGGCGCGTCCCTACATCTATCTCTTTTGATATGTAACGGTGATTTCTGGGCAAGGTAAAGAAGATAGTTTTAACTGGATAAAAATATCCACACAAACGATTTTTAAAAAGGTGCCGGTTGCTTCGGCAGCATTTTGCACTCGCATTTCCGACGGCCGGTCGGCTGCCGACACGGTGGCGTCGGTTTGAGCCCGCCGCCGAACACGTCGTTTGCGATACCTATGCCCAGCGGCACACCGCCAATGGGATATTCACCAGAACAGCCTCGACGAGGTCCGGTTGTTTTATACCGTATGTCTACTGGTCTCTTGTACGCAGTGGTACCGTCGGCTTCGACCTGGTACAAAGAGTTGGCGTCGTTTGAGGGAACTAGGACGTCTTTGGCCGCGAACGCGTCGAACCTCCAGTGGACTCCGAGCCATACGCGGCTCACGGCGTTTTCGTACATTGCTTCCCACAGGCTGCCGAAGCTACGGCATACTTTGGTTCTCACATCTCCGGGTTGGTCTGTGATTGGTCGATCAGGATCGTACTCTTGTCGAAGATCTCGGCTCACGCCGTTGAGTTCCTCGGACACGAAACTGAATTTGATGTCGTCGGGTCCGTCGAGTTCGTAGTTTTTGTTGTCTCGATGCTTGTAGTACAACCGCATAGTCTGAAAGGCGGCGGCGCCAAATGTCGCGTGACCCGAAGGATATGCTGGAAACGGGGGCTTGAAAGGAACCTTGTTGGTGTTGGTGTCTGGAGCACCCAGCGTCAGCCAGAAAGGATCTCCAAGCGGCGGTCCCTCTTCGCGAACTCCGGACAGCGGTCGCCAGAATTCAAAACAATATTTTTCCCTCCAGCAGAGGATGCCAGCGTCCGTCATCGCCGTGTTAACAAGTGCAAAAAGCCGGACAAAATCAGCATTTGCATCTTCGCAGTCTTGAAGTTTCATGTTCCACGCTACTTTTCGGAGAATCTGGTTGTACAACCTCGGAGGAGTACCGATCAGGTTCGCACCGTCGTACGCCCAGTAATAAGCAGCTGCGGTCTGATAGGGCCTTCTTAGGGTAGAGTTCAACGCCGGATTTCCTCCCATGCGGATAACATCTCTTACAGAATCCTCGTACTCTGGAACGTCATTGGTGCCGAAGCCCACCGGCGGATCGGCAATTGCGTGATCTGTGGGTTCTCCGTTTGGAGTGCCATCAACCGTCATTTGCACCGCGAACCGCTTGGCTGTCATGCCGTAGAAGGGAGCGTGGTATATACGAACTGCTTTTTTTGGACCTTTTGGATTGTTCGGATCCACGGGTACCAGACGTACCGGGTTTGTTGGCTCGTCATCAAAGTAGTACCGGCCGTCTTTCGGCTTGTATGCTCCCTGGTCAGCACCGGTATCTCCTGGCCCGATCAAGAAGGCCAGCATCGCCCGGCCTACGTCAACACCAAATCGATAGCTTTCTGACAATGCATCAACCGATTGAAAATCCACCGATTGCCTGAGGAATCGATCTAGCTGCTCTGCAGTGTCGATGGAGAACTCCGCCCCGATATTCCTCCGGGCGTAGAACGCTTCCAGCACGGTGACTGCGGATCCTGCAACTGCCATCTCGGCGTCGTTGGCCCCCGAGACGTCGGGCAAAGACTCTCCAGCAGTCAAGTAGGTGTTGTACCCCTGCTTTATCGCAAAGTACGCATCGTGAATAGCGAGGTGTAATATTCCGAGCACCCGCGAACTCACCGTTGGCCCTGTCTGGGGTCCGGCGAGCGAGTGGGTGAGCCTGTCGAGCTCCAGCCCGACGTGGTTCCAGTAGTATACATAGTTTTCGTTGTACTCTCGAGGTTCTTCGACTGGAGGTAGGACTACCATGATGAACCAAACGTAGATGTTGTTTCATTAGATGCTCTATTCGTTGGTGTTACGAAATCAATAGAAAAAGGATATTTGTATCCATACTTCAACATCTAATATTGATATAGCACTTCCAGGTCAGACACAAAGTCAGCGTGCACGTAGCCATACGCGCAAGAAATGCGTCAAAATAGACGTTAGCCCGTATAGCCTATTAACCCTTGAAAAGCTGTTAATAAATTGAAACCAAAAAGTAAGATGTAAAATCAAATGCCGAAGTATATAAATTATGTTTTTTTAGCTATGAGGGCTTTTTTGATGCTCATTGCAGTTGTAGGTGTTGGCTGTCAGACACCTTATATCATAATAACAGACGAAATAAAAGAGTCATGCGACTGTTTCAGGTTTGCTGTTTCTATCACATACAAAAACGGGGGAAACATTACCAATATTCTTACTGGTAAAAATAATGGATACTTTGCGGACGGGTCTGGCTGTTTGGTGACGTACGTTGATCTTGAAGATACGTTCAGAAGTAGCAGCAACCTAGTAACCATCGGAGATGCGTGCTTGCCAATCGCCAATAATCGCATTTACAGCACAGTGTTCAACTACGAAGAAGATGCCAACAGCTTGGTGAGTTTTTATAGCAACATTGACACTACTGGACTCCGGGTTGACCCTTGCATAAACAAGTCAGAAATTAGTTCAACTGTCAGCTCTGGCCCTGCCATCAGCCCTAGTCCTTCAGCCTCTGGCCCAGACATCAGTCCTGGTCCTTCAGCCTCTGGCCCAGACATTAGTCCTAATCCTCCTGCAAATGCGTCATCTGGTCCTGCCGAAAGTCCCAGTCCCACCGTAGATACCGTCAGTCCCGGTCCTGCCGCAAATGCTAGTTCAGGATCAGACAACTCTGTTTCTCCCAACGGAGCTTGGAAGTTAAAACCTTTTCTGACATGGATAGTTTTGCTGTTTTTCGTTGTGTTCTCTGTGGCAGGAAGCTCTCATGCAGAAATCGTTGTTGCACAGCTGCAGGGACAATGCCCTACAAGTAACGGCGTGCCAGAAGGAAGTACCCCCGAGGAGTACGCTACTGTTACAGCACAAGCAGACGCAGCGTCTGCTGCATTTGCCCAGGCTAGTGAAGTTGCTGGCGGCGATGGCTACCTTGCTGCCGAAACTAGCCTGTTAGATATTTGATTTTTAAAAACTACTAATGTTACGCGCGTGGCTTATTGATTCCGAGAAACTCAATCTGCACATCAACATCCGTGATACAACGGCATGTTGATTGAACTATGTGGCGCGCGACTGGTATTCTCAACTTAAACTAACCATGACGCAATCCTCACATTTGTACGACCGAATGATCACTGCACTTTTCGCTCGCTCCACACCCTAAAAAGCGACCGGCCACCTTTCAATCCCAACAACGCACCACTTATTAACCAGGACTGTGACTAGCTGCATTGCCCTCGCCCAGAAAGCGCCAGCGCATACCGAGTCAAGTCGGACAATTCTTCCCTTAATAT
>QQTW01004889.1_pt1 | contig 10070 bp, 9 predicted proteins | sample 1904831 | NCBI WGS metagenome assembly QQTW01 (sample SAMN09435610, study PRJNA476489) | Subsurface metagenome, whole genome shotgun sequencing project.
GATTGATTGTAAGACGCTGCGGCCACACTTGATCGACACTGTTTCTATCAAATGCGGCTCAAACCCTTATTTCGGGCAATACGCTAATAGCGAGGCTGTCTTGACTGTTGAGCTCAAGCCGCGCCCTGTTACTTAGAGCAATATGAGAATGTCGAAAGACAACTCTCGCCTGCACACAGGTACGTTGATCTGCTATCAATTCTCAATTCCAGCACGGCCTGATAAGTCTACAATGCTGATCTTGGCTAAGGAAAGATTAGCAAACGATTACAGAAATGGTGTCCACTAAGCCAGTCAATCCTCACCTTGGGCAGACATCTGAGCCTGCCGCCCTTTCGTCTCAGAAAGAATCAGCATCATCGACTGCAGTTTCGCTAGGTTCGAGAGGCTCTTCTAATGCTAACCAGCGCAAGCGCCAAAGTGCATCAGGTGTAAAGTCCTTGCTCCGTTCCGCAGGACTCAAGGTGCTCGCAGCGGGAAAGCCCTTCAGACGAAGAGAACAGAAGGAGGAGAAAAAGGTTCTTGTTAGTAAATCAAGATATATTGCGATCGCTCGCCTCGGCGCCCATATCTTCCCCATGCTCATTACCTCGTTCATGATTGTATTTAATGCTGTTGGGTTAATGAATGGGCCTGAGATCAACAGCATTTCAAAGCTGATTTTGCAGGTGGCGGCGAAGATTCATGTGCGTACCTCAGTTCCCATTGTGCTGAACGGCAAGAATTACGATTAACTTCCACTTCAGGAGCTGACCATAACAGGAAGCATGACGCTTGTTGTTTCGGATGTCATTCGCAATCAGCTCATCAACGACGGCGTCAATCTGGGCCTTCTCAGCTCTGCTTTCTCGCTACCTGGCTTGAATCTTCTATGGTCGCCTGATTTACTCAGTACCTTTTCCGCAATCTACCGTCTCAGAGTCAAAGTTGCGCTATGCTGCACGATCATCATATGCTGTATTCTTATATCCGTCGTTGGTCCATCTTCAGCCTTGCTCTTCTTACCAAGCCAACTGTGGGTCTGGGATGGAGGCACCGATTTTTATATAGCAGGAACGAACGATCAATTGTGGCCGCAGCGTCTTACAATCAATCACACCGGCCCCTCCAGCTGCCGACAATTTCCACTGCCGAACCTCGAATTCTGTCCCTTCGCAAGCTCAAAGTCCATGCTGCATAATATCCAAAGACTACCGGACACTCCTGGTTGGAACGTCTACCGGAGAAATGGAGGACCACCCCGTCTAATCATTGGGAGGTCGCCTGATACAGAAGGAGTGGCTGACCCGCAAGTGTCAGAGATGTGGGCTTGGACGGTACATGGGGCGACAACAACTCATCTGCAGGATTTAGTTAATAAGTACAACATAGCACACAAGCACTCCACGGGACGAAACAGACGTCGCAGAGACTTCGTCGACGGCGGTTATACGATTCAAGACGGCTTAATTCCGGTTGTGCGGACCGCCTGCGGACCTCTCAAGGAAATTGGGGTAAACACAACAACTTTGCCCTTCCCAGTCCTCGAATCAGCCCGAAAGTGGCACGAGATATCTCACGAAAAGCTTCCGACGTGGGGCCCGCTCAAAGATGTCGAGGTCCATGGCATGCGGAATCTGAATATTGCCGACGACGGCCTAGCCCGCGCCAAGTGGCTTTCACTTCCATCTGACTTTGAAGGAGTAACCGCGGGACTCGTGCACATCTGTCAGAACAAGACTTCCATGTTTGGGCGGGCGTGTGCGGTGGACGGCCGATGGGCGAATGGACAGACATTTCGGTTACAAGACCAAGTCGTGATTGCTTGGAGCGCCTCTATTGGAAAGTTGTCAGTAAAAACATCTGGAAACTCTGCCGGTGCTAGACCTTTACCAGATTTTTCTGACCTCGTAGCTCACTATGGCAAGACGATCAAGGCTGACCAGGAATGGCTCGATATGGTTTCTCCCTTATACGAGACCACCAGCAAACCAGACGGGTTTAACATGACTGTTTTCGAAGCCATGATTAATACCTCGTACGGTATCTTGAAGATTCCACCAACGACTCTTACCGATGAGTTTCGGGCAAGACTTGCACTTGAGTACACAGTTCTATTTCTTCGTATTCCGCTTTCTCTGTATCTTAATCTGTCGCATCTGGTCTTTCAAATCGCTAACGCACTATCGTTTGTTAATGGCAGATATGCAATGACTCTCTATTTTGTAGACGTCATGTCTCGAACTGGCTGGTCTCACCAATTCAAAAACGATCAAGATGACTGGAATATCTCGCCCGCCCTTCAAGAAGGCTGGACTGAATCCGACAGATATCTAAACGGAGGGCCGATTTTCAATCGTCCCGCCCCCTCCATTCTGCCCACAGTCGTCTCGCACGTTCATTCATACAAATACGGTACAGCCTGGATTCTGCATGATTCCGGACAGTACATTGCAGTCGCTGTACTCGGGATTTACCTGCTTATTGCGCTGATACACACTTTCATCATTGCCGGACAAGGTCGCACAATAGAAGCCTGGGATTCGATCAACGAGTTGGTGGTATTGGCGTGGAACTCGGTGCCGTCGGCGAAAGAGAATGCGTTGAAAAACTGTAGCGCTGGAATCAAGCTCACAAGCACGCTCAGAACTAAAGTGAAGGTCGCCGTGGCAGCGGATGGAGAGACGCTCGAGCTCGTCCCAGTCGACAGAGTGAAATTGAGCAAAACGGTGGGCGAGACAAAGAACGTGGTGACAGAAGTGGCGTACGGGTAGCAATGTACAAAGCGCTCTATTTTGGTGTAATTGTATTGGAGCTTAATGCAAAGCTCTAAGTCTGTGCAGATCTCTCATCAGTAAAGCCTGTATAACTGCTTGCAGAATTGCGATGCAAGTAGGCAAATTGCGTTTCGGCCTTACGGCCTATCTGAGACTTATAAGAGTCAAAAGCGTTCTGGGCAGCAAACTCGTCAAAGTCGCTACTGTGTCTGCCATCTGCATCATTTTTGATGGTGTAGCTCTGATTCACAACGTTGCCGAATCCCAATTTGAGACGCACGTGTTCGATTGTAAGCTCTCAACATAAGAGCAGTAAAAGGAGCGCGAGAACGGCCGCGCAGTGTCGAGAGTTAGCTAGTACCCGGGCTGAGGGGACGTTGAAGAGATGGGGGAATGGGGAGCAGGATTTCCGACCACCATAGGGCAGCCCAAAGGGCGAGACAGCGTCAAGGGGGAGAAAGGAACGATGGAGTGTGCGTAGAGCAGACGCGAAATGTGTCCCTGGATGCGTTGGTCGTGTGGAGTGGACGTCGATAGGCAACATGCATCTGTTCTATTTTGGTGTCTGCCGATAACGAGGCGATTGTGCCGTACCTACCGACAGACACCCGATCTGGTTGTTACACACCATGCACCGCTACGAATCTTGCTGCCATGCATTCAGAGTAGCTTCACTTGGAAAACAACATAGGTGGGTATCTAGATAGGAATGCGAATCTGTACTCAAAGACCCGGAAATATGCACGAGCAATTGCAATCTCAATATTGTACAGTACTCTACAACCCATTCGACCCATGTCCTATATCAAAGCCTGACCCTTGAACATGCCTTCCCGCACCTCCCTCACCACATCTCTCCGGTCGCCTTTACCCACCAGCACAATACCGCGACCCCGTCGTCCCATCCGTCCAGTGCGCCCAAGACGGTGGATAAAGTCGATGGTCGAATGGGGGACGTCGTACAGGATGACGTGTCGAACCGCGAGGGTGTCGATCCCGCGCGACCCCAGGTCCGTCGTCACAAGGACCTTGGTGTTGGGCAACACGCGCTTCGGTGGGATGAACGAGCCCGCGGTCTGGTTGAAGGGCACGAAGTTCGGTGCGTCCGGGATCTTTTCAGCGGGCGTGGCGGCGATGGAAGCGGTGGCGGACGCTGTACTGGTGAAAGTCGACAGAATTTCGGATTGCCGACTTTCGGGAGTGTCCCGGTTCAGAGCCACGGCGTCCACGCCTTTGGAGATGAGGTAGTCGGCGACTTCTTGGCTCTTTTCTCTTTCGTTGACGAAGACGAGGATCCGCTTGACTTCGATCCGATCCTTCTCGACCTCGCCGTGACTGATGGCGTGCTCGGCTGCAGCTTTGCCGATGGACCAGATCGTGTCGGCGCAGGCCAAGTTCTTGTTGCCGCGATATGGGTCTTTCTCTACGTCCACCACGCCAAGCTGTACTCGTCGAGGGATCGCGTGGAGATTCGGTGTGACTAATCTTCGCATGTCTCGAAAACGTTTCTCTAGGTACGCGTCGAGGCTTCGGGGGATGGTGGCGGAGCAGAGAACAAGCTGTTTCAACGAAGGCGTCGCGCGGTCGATGATCGCCGAGGTCATTGGCGAGAACGAACGATCAAGAAGGGAATCTGCCTCGTCGATGACAAGATGGGTGACCCGGCTCAAAATGTTCGGGTCGCTTTCTGCAATGCTTGATAGCAAGTGAGGTGTCGAGATGAGTACGTCAATGCCCATTGGCGAGAAGAGACGATTACGGATGACTTGTCCGCTATAGGCAGATGAGATCATAGCGGAACGAAACTTGATTGTATGGGAAAGCGTCTTCGTGAGCTTTCCTACTTGAGTGACTAGCTCTGACGTCGGAAGGAGGATGATCGCTCGTGGCCGACCTGTCGTGGGATGGGGCATGTTCGAGAGCGGAGGTGGCTTCCAGCTGAATGTAGCTTGCTTCTCCTTCTCCTCTTTCAATGCCGTCTCGTACTCTGCAATAAGAGGGTCGACGGCTTCAGCACGCTTGACGGCGTCGAGTATGGGTAAAAGATATGCAAGCGTCTTCCCCGAACCCGTCTCAGCAGCCAGTAGAAATTTCTCCAACTCTCTCTCCCCCTCCTGATCCTCTTTTGCTCTTTTCCTACCCCTTCTGCCATCGCTCCCAAGTAGCGCTGGTATAGCAAGCCGCTGCACTGGTGTCGGAGTGACATCCGTAAGCCCCGGAAGAGCCTGAGTCGATATAGAGTCCCTGATAACCGGTAGCAATTGAAAGTCATTGAAGTTTTCAATCTCGCTGATTTCGCCTTTGACCGAGTTTCGGTGACCGTAAGAGATTGGAGCCAAGCTACGCTGCATCTTCAGCGCTTTGAATGGCTCGGTGTGACCTCCCCGACGCGGATGCCTCGCTTTTCGGCCAGGGGATCGGTCCACCTCCGCTATTGCCCGCCGCTGCGGTGGAGGAGAGACACGGGCATCGCGCTGGTTCATGCCACCGAAAGGTCCAGGTCCTCGCCTTCGCGCCGGTGTTCCATCTGACTTCGTACTCGGCGGTGATCGATTAACCTCCGGTGACAGCGTCATGCGTGAAGGAACCCGGCGTTGGAGCTGGGCCATTGACCTTACTGGCCGCCATGATATGGTCGTTGACGGTGTCACTCGAGATCGGCTTTGACATAGAAGGCACACAGACTTGGCAAGCTTGGACATTGCCAATCCTGCAGTGACTTGGCCTACTGGTCGGGATAGAGCGGGTCAAAAATCCAGAAAACACCGATGTCGACTCGTTGCCATATTACCGTAGTCGAAAAAATTGCATAGGAGCCCTGAAACTGCGGCTTAGGACGGTGTTGCCAGCCGTAGTTTTTCAGTCTGGTACCGGTAGCCTGGGCCACAAGCAATTGACAGAGTATCAGTTATTTTCCGTATATGAAGGCTGTGAACGACGCTCTAGATTTCCTGACGTAACCGCTCATGGTCATGTAGGTATATTGAGTTATTGAAAATTCATGACATCTCTCAATAGCCCAATACTAAAATCGCTCTATGCCCCTTCCTCCAACCCCTTCTCCATCATCCCAACCGCATCCCTAACCCCTGGGCTGAAGTGCCACCTCAAAAGTTCCCCTTCCCAAACCGTACTTGCGAACGGATTGGACGCCTCAAGCTCCCCACTCAACGCATCAAACACGCCATCCCCCCTTCTCTCCTCTGTGTTCCACAACCCTGCAATCTTCTGCCGATGCACTTTCGTCACGCGACTCAGGAGTCCCAACATGGCCAGACATGACTTCTCAGGTAGGTGCAGGGAGGAAGTAAGGATTTGTTTGATGAAAGCGGCGACGCGGACGGGCGGGACGGCGCGAACGGCCAGGGGGGGTAGGAGGACGGACGATATGGAGCGGAGAAGCAGGACTGTAGTGGTCTGGACGTTGATCTTGTTGGAATTAGCTTTGGCGATGGGGGCGTCAGGATCCGGCAGGTGGAGGGACTTGGCACTGCGCTGTAGGTCGGGGTTCAGAGCGAGTTGGTACAGGCTGCGGTAGAGATGGGTGATGAAGAAGCTGAGGTCGAGGCTCAAGGAAGCCGCTGCTTTGTGCGCGTCTTGGCCTTCTAGTAGGGCGAAGGCAGTGATGATGCAGAGGAGCGTCTCGCGGCTTGTGTTGCGAACCATTGATGTTGCGTTGTCGTCCTCTTGGTCGTCGTCGTCGTCGTCGTCGTCGACGGAGGATTCGGCGTGGGATATCAGGTCTTTGAGCGCTTCGAGGAGGTCGCCGAAGAAATCTTGATTGATGAGATGGGCGTATTTCGCAAGTCCTTCCAGTACGGCGCCCATAAGACTAGGGACACGAGCTTTTAGGATACGGAAGTAGCTTGTGAATATGAGCTTCAGGGTCTCGGCTTGCATTCGGTCACGCTCTTCGTGACTAACTGCGGCGTCTGCCTCCTTGAACTCCTTCTCTATCCCTTTGCGTTCTCTCTCAAGCTTCCGCTGCTTCTTGGTTCGGTATTCCCTCTTCTCCTTCATCTTCTTCCAACGTACCCCGTCCACATCTCTCATGTTATCAATATGATTTTGTGAAGCTCTGCCAGAGAATTCAGACAGTAGCCGAAGTTGTAAGAATGTGTTCAGCACACTTTCGTCAACACGCCAGCTCCGAGCCTTCATCATCCTGGTCAGCAATGCCACCGCATCGAGCGACGGCGTTCCATCCTCATCGTTCCCAAACAGTGTCTCTAATGTCTCTCGGCATCTCACAAAGTCTTCATCAACTTTCGATGTGCTTAGCTTGTTTACCAGGATCTTGAGAAGCTCTCCCCGGAAATTGAAGTGAGGCACAGCAAGAAGGAGAGCACAAGCGCAAGATACTGCGACAGCAGCCAGGTTTTTTGACTCCTGAGAAAAGCTCCCTTTGCTGGGCTTTGCCAACACAGCTAGCTGCTTGATGTAGGCCAGATACGAGCCCACTAGCGCTTGCTCAAAAGCTCGAAGCCGCTTGACTTCCTTTGACACTTTCTCTGTCATATCATCCTCCGCCAACGGCCTGATACGGTACCCTGGAATTATATCTTTGAAAACCGCCAGCTGGGTTGCCAGTGCAAGCTTCTTGATAGTAACGTTTTCGGATGATGCCATCTTCGCAAGCGTCCGGAAAGATCCCGTACGCTCTTCCGGGTCCTCGTTGATCAAGCCCGCGATCCTAGCCAGCTCTTCCTTCGCGTCCAAGATCTGTTGTCGTTGCGATACTTTCGGCGCATTTTCAACTACATGAACCGGTAGCTGATCGATCGGACCTTCTTCGTCGGGTGATTCTAGCCAGCTGTCTCCCTCGCCGGTCGCCGCCTCCAAGCCCTGCAATTGTTCTATTCTGCCATCCACTGTCTTGATAGGCAGTCTTGAGTTCTGCCTGTCCCTGTCTTTGGATTTCCTCGGTCGCTGCTCATAGCCTTGCTCGAGATTCCAGCGTGCCGCTCTGCTGTGGAAATCATTGCCATCAGTTTTCCCAGCTTCATCTTCTGATATTGATGCTTCCGCCTTTATACCATTGCCAGCCGGGCTCAATCTCCGGCGCTTTGGTGCCGGTGCTCGTGCCATGATTTTCAATGTGGGGCCATGAATACAGAATAGTTTTTGAAAGGTCAATGGATCCCCACGCCAAGCACTCTGCCTCTCCACTCGTGCAATGCTGGTACTATGAATTACTTCCCGATATCATGACACAAAGAAGTTTATAAGGAGAATCATTTTTCTTGGTATAATGCTGGATTCTGCACTAAAGCGGCATCTTCCAGGCGGGACCCTTTTGCCAAGATTTTACGCTAGATCCATCCAGCCCTACCCGTATCTGTTTAATGTTTAATAAATGACGACGTTGCAACAAACACAAACAATGCAATTAAATGTTTCATATCTAAATGTGACTGATTGATTTTGACTCCGATTCTTTGATGAGGCTGACTAGTCCGCACAGAATCTTGTCAACCACTATTGAAAGTACAGTGAGCTCCTTCGAGAGTATAAGCTTCAACATCATCGCTTGCGAGATGTTTTCAGAAATGTCACGGGATCGTATTGAGTATGGAAATCCCCTTATCTCGACGCTCGAACCCAGCAGCCATCGCCACAAGAAAGAACTAATGTCACATCCTGTTGCTCCTCGCCTACCTCCGGCATCTCTCTTGCCGGTCATATTCAGACGCCCGGAAAGTCTGCAGAAGACTGATAATCATATACCAAGCCTCAGGCGAATTCCTGACCGAGACACACCCGTGGTCCGTCGTTGAAAGGAAGATATCCCCAGCCGATCTTCTTGAGATCGACCTCGTTGGACAGATCGTTCGGATCCCAACGCTCGGGGCGGAATGACTCAGCGTCACTGCCGTACAAGTCCTTTCGGCGGTGCATTGCGTATACAGCGTAGCCAACTGCTGTTCCCTTCTTGATGAAGACAGACGCGGTACCATCAGATCCCCCACCGGTGGGGAGAGCGGTTGTTGTCACGGCGGCGCGAGAGTTGAGTGGAACCGAGGGATAGAGTCGAAGCACTGCTCAAGCTTGTAAGTTAAGCTTCTGGAGTCTGAAGCAGATAACCAATATAAGAAAAGACCGTGACATACCTTCTTTTAAAACATAAGAGAGGTATTGCATCTTCTTGATGGCATTGCGGTCAGGCCTTATCGCCTCACCTCCAGCCTCACAGGTGACCGTGATCTCTTCCCTCAATTTCTGCAAGACAGGCTTGTGTTTTAGGAGCAATCGCATAGTCCAAGACAAAAGACAAGCTGTTGTATCTCTTCCGGCGAGTAACACATTTGTCAAGGCATCTCGCAGAACGATGGGCTCTCGAGTCTCCTCCAATAGCGCCCCCAAGAAACCAAAGTCGGTCGGCTTCCTTGAAGGGCTCCCTTCCGAGTTCTGTACCGCAAGAGCCTCTCTGATTTCTCTATCAACCCACTTGTGAACCGTCGCATTAGCATCTCGAAAACTCTGTGGGTTAAGCAACCAGTGGAACGGCCCTAAGCGTCCGTGGTGCGCAAGATAATTTTGTGCTACCCTAAAGCTTTCCGCAAAAGCTTCGGTCTCTTTGTTTGTGTCTTCCAGACTTCGTATCGAGCGACCAAACAACAGATATGTCGTTGTATCTAACGTGAATCTGAAGAACAATGCTTGCAAGTCTCCTAACTGACCTTGAGAAACGCATGCTATGAGTGCTTCCGACGCCTCTTGCACTTCGAGGAAATTGTCGTTTCGCCGTTGAAGATATAGAGGCCGCAAAATATCCCGTGAATGTTTCCATTCTGCTCCATCCTGCGTGAAGATTCCGGGACCGATCATAGGCGCCCAGATTCTCTCTCATTAACATGCACCTCGTAGGTTCATGGCGTCTACTTCGACTGCTGACCAAAGAACGCCGAACATTTGTATATCGCCTTCAGAATGCGCCTAAAACCTCATCTACGGCTATCTGAACATATCAGAAGTATATGATCATAGAGAACTGCGGAGAAAAGATTTTTCAGTAAGAACAACCGTGAAAAATGAACATAGCGATAGGCATGACAAGTTGATAGCGCTAAAGCCCTTTAGACGTAGTGCTTCCGGGGCGGAATCAATTACTACCCATCGTCATCTTATGGGCTTCAACCCATATAAGCTACCTGACGTTCATCGTTCATTTACGACTGAAGCCTAGTTTGTATCTGAACTCAGAGAGCTCAAGTGGCAGAGAATTCGTCTGTCACAGTAAAAGCGCAGATTGCTCGCAGATGACTTCTATAGATTCTCTATAAGATACATAGTCTGACGTTCTCCCAGCTTACT
>QQTW01004890.1_pt1 | contig 10067 bp, 5 predicted proteins | sample 1904831 | NCBI WGS metagenome assembly QQTW01 (sample SAMN09435610, study PRJNA476489) | Subsurface metagenome, whole genome shotgun sequencing project.
GGAACCGATAAACCCGAAATGACCCGCGAAGAACGTCGCGCCGCCGCCAAAGCCAAAAAAGATGCCGCCATCAAGCGCAGAGCTCAGAAAGCCACCGCACCCGGCGATCTCCCTTCGTCGTCGGAAGAAGAAGACGAAGACGAAGACGAAGACGAAGACGAAGACGAAGACGAAGACGACGCGCCTGCAAATCCCAACCACACGGCCAAATCCCGTTCGCAAGCCTCCGCAGCGCCCATCAATCCCGCCGAGCCAACCACGTCCAAGCCCAGCAAATCCAAACCCCTCAGTCAACTATCACGCCGGGAGCGCGAAGCTCTCCAAGCACAACAGGCGAAGGAACGATACCAGAAAATGCACGCCGAGGGCAAAACGGACGAAGCTAGGGCCGATCTTGCGAGGCTGGCCATCATCAAGGAGAAGAGGGAGACCGAGGCGGCGAGGAAGAAGGCGGAGAAGGAGGAGCGGGAGGCGCAGGAGAAGTCGAGACTCAACGAGATGGACGAGAAGGAGCGGAGGAAGAGGGAGGCTGCGCTCGGTGGCGGGGCTGACAAGGCGAAGGGCAAAAAGAAAGCTTAGCTAACAGCGGGTTTTGCAATTCGTTGCATTTTGAGGCGTGCATCACTGTGTTGCGTACGGGCTTGAGCGGGGTTCGAGATTTGGCGATGCATCTGCGTGTGAGAGGGTTGACATGTTGGGGAGTGTCAGGCAGAATCAACAATGATGATATTGTTCTCTGGGGAAAAGCAAATTATCACCTGTGTCTTGACAGTCGCGTGTCCAAACCCGTAACCCACAGGGACCACAGGGGCATTTCTTTTCCCCTCTCTATCATCGTTCGCCAACAACAGAAACGTTTCTTATATACGTAGGTCACACAAACCCCATGATTGGCCCTTTCTTTGGCCCTTTCTGGTGACCGAATCGCATCGCCAAGTAGGTAACCGAAACCGTTGCGGTGTAAGTTAAGTTAGTGATATGCCGGTACCCGACTGACTAATTCACACGAGCCTTTTCAGGGACCAGGGACATCTCGGCGTCGATTGGCTTATGCTGACATGCATGTCTCAGGGGAATGTTTTCTTTTTGTTGAGTTGGGTTCCTGGTGAGTTAACAAAAAAAAAGTCGTCAAACTGGTTTGTTTGTTTTTGGTTGCTGGCAATCCATCGTGTCAGGTCGTGGTTCGTCTGGACAAACGTGTTGATTTAGGTATGAGTGTATGCTTTGTGGCTCTCGATTGGTTTGTGCTTGATCTTCTGAGGCATTTGATACTTCCGGCACCGCCGAGCTTCGGCATGGAAGACATCAAACCAGGTGAACATACCTTAGTAACTTGTTCCATATCTAAGTGCAGTGGCCGAGGGAAGTGGCTTTCTGTGAGACTGTGACAGGGGATCCGTGCTCGATCCCGCACCCCAGGCTTTACCGCATCCAAGAAACTAACTTAAGGCTTAAGGTACAGTATGTAAGTCGCGGATTACTTTCTCGGAGAGAACAATTGGCAAACACCCCCCCTTACATACTGTGTATCTCACCACCAAAACATCTCGACTTGCTTCTTGGGAGTCGATACTGCTCTCATGCAGCCTAATTCATCTGGCCATATGCATGGTCGTGACTTGTTTACACAGCGTAAGACTTGTTGATATCACAGTGACTGTGCTGCTGCTAATGACGAGCTTGTGGGAACTAGATCAGCTGAAGCTCAACGGTTGCATCCATACGGACAATTCCCTCTTACCATCAACCTGTCGATAGATTCGATCGGCGCGCAATCCTCTGACCTCGATTGACAAGCGTAACCCCGTAACCTCAGTTGAACTGTGGCTTCCCGTTGATACGATGCTGTCCCACGAGAACGTCCCCACAACGCCTTCGAAGCGTGTGCCACCAGTCCCTCTGAACGTCAAGACCAGCTCTGACAATGCACCGCCGCCAAGAACTCCTCCAGCCCAGGTTCGCAGCGTTGGCAGAAGCAAGGGGGCATCCAAGGCGCTTAGCTCGCGGCCAGCTCACCGCGAGACCTTTCTAGATGATATCACTCCGGTGGACAAAGCAAGGGATGGCGGACAGGACTACCAGGATCAGAAGGACCTGCATGATCTGTCGTTGTCACCGCGACACGTCGCGCGTAGCTCGGTGGTGGATAATATGCTTTTGTCTCTGGATCAATTTTCCGGTCACGGCGATGGCGTGTCGGAGGTTGATGACGATCCTTACGCGGTCAACTCACGATACGCGTCGAGCAAGAACAACGCCCGCTCACGCGGGCACAAATACTCGACTTCCTATTCCTCCGACTACGATGCCTTCGTGGACGACTCGTCTAGTCGTTATTCGAGCCACTATTCACGCGGGCGGCGAAGCAACAGCAGCTCATCTTACCAGAGGGCTCTACCGATAATAAACAGCGCCGGTCTAGAAAATGAAGCTTTTATGCCGCGGCCAAGGATACCCAAAGCTCAGCGAGCGCCGACTCCGAGCGAGCAAGCGGTCAGCAAACATTCTCGTGGAGCGAAAAAAGGCAGTAAAGGCAGCGGATCATCGAGTTTTGACTTTGGTCAAATGATCGGCAGCAGCGCCTGGCAACGGTCAATTGATCAACGGTCCAACAGCTTCGATCACGGATACTCGAAAGGAGCGAAGCTCGTCCCACAACCTACGTTTACAGCGCCTCTTAATATCAATACGGCACCAATTCAGACCTTAGATTATGACTTCGAAGCTGCTCCTACACCCACTGTGCCGGCTGGACCTCGCCGAGCTCGGTCTCCTCCGCCAGCTGTTGTGTTCCCTTCCCAGCCTATGCAGCCTACACCACAGTCTCCGGTGACCGCTCGAACAAACAGCAAACATTCGAAAGACACGTTTGGTTGGAAGGGATGGTCAGACAAGTCAGCACTTCCCAGTCTCAGGCCTAGCAGAGAAGATACTAACGGTATTAGGGGCTTAACCTCCGTGATCACTTGTCCCAGCTCATCGGCACCCAGCCCAACAATTAACTACCACAAGCCATCCATAGTCTCTATCTCAGGCTCAACCCCACCAGTCAAAGAGCGACCAGGGTTCTTCAGAAGAGTTTTTGGTTCATCCAAAAGCACGGTACAGACGAATGATATGCGGCCTCCCCAGCTCCCCCCAATGAATCTCCCATCCTCTGGTGGTGGTGAGCGCTCGGAGCGGCAAGGAAACCACGGATACTCACAAAACGTACATGCAAAGCTCTCGAAACCACCGCCAACAAGAGACCCACCGGCAGTGCCACCGAAAGCCACCGGCCAGCCATCGTTAAACAAGAAGCCCTCGTTGTTCTTCCGCAGGCGTAAGAAGTCCTTGACAGGTATAGAGTCACCGGCAATTCTTCCAGTGCATATGCAGGCTGAAGCCGCAGATTCCAACGCAAGAAATATGGGCGATCGTGATTCTGTGAGCAGTCTGCGCAAGGTGATGAACCCATATCTTCACAGTCCAGTAATGTCTCCACAAGAATTTCACGATAGTATCGAACGACAAGAGGTAGGGCCAGAGGAGATGGAGAACGACAACAAACCTGCAACTGATGTCGCGAGAAAGCTATCTGTAGCGGACCCATCTACGTCAAGGATTCGTGGTGAGCAGAACAACATTGCAATGTCGTCAGTGCGCGGTGTCACTTCGGCTCCGCGGGAAAGCCCTAACGCTGGCGAGCAACCTAATATTGACATCGCCAGAAGAGACGACCACGAGAAATCGTTCCTACAGGACAGTAGCGATAACGATGGGAAGAGCAGTAGAACAGACATCAACGATCCGGGTCTACCATTGGTATATTCCACCGAGAACAGAAAGCTGAGCAGCACTGACGACGAGCCAACATCTGCACGCGATATCAAGCCTGAGAACGAGAAACCACAGGATCTCGAAGTGACGGCTGAGCTTGCTGTAGAAGCGCTAGGTATGAAAGCAAAGGATGATTCCAGAGATCAATCACCGAAGACACCGTATGCCCTACGACGCAACCTGAGCCCGCAATCAGCAGCCGGTGCAGTAGTCGATGATGACGAATGGGTAGTCACACCATCGAGGTTGAAGGATGGCAAACTCTCTCCTAGAAACTCATCGGGCAAGTCAAGTCGAGTGTGGATACGACCTACGGCCTCTGAAGAGCAGCTCAAAGACGCGCGAAAGCTGTCTCTGCCAGGAGAAGGTACACAAGATTCTGCAAGAGCTTCTGGGTCATCAATTAGCGACTACACTTCAGCCAAGAGTCTGCCAGTCGTACAAGTGGATGATAAGGCCGACGTCAAAGCAGATAAAGGAGTTGTCAACAAAGACGATCTAGGCGACCCTGCTGAGCCAGACACAAATTATCACGACCAGGCCAGGAAGATCTACGACGGTGATGAAGCGTTCATGAGCAAGGCGAAAGCGGCAGCTTGGCTTGGGGAGTCAGGACCTGAACGTGGTCAAGTTAGGAAGGCTTATATGGAGTTGTTTGACTGGACAGATCTCAACATCCTCACTGCATTGAGAGGGTTCTGTGGTAAGCTTATGATGAAGGGTGAGACGCAGCAAGTCGATAGGATTCTTGATGCCTTCTCGACTAGGTGGTGCGAATGCAATCCAAATCACGGGTTCAAGGCTACTGGTAAGCCCGCAATAAAATCATTGTGAATACGGATTCTAACCATACCTTTCAGATGTCGTCCATACTATCTGCTACTCCATACTTCTCCTCAATACAGATCTACATCTGGCTGATATCGAGCAGAAGATGACAAGGGTCCAATTCATTAAGAACACCATGCCCACCATCCGGCGCGTAGCTGCCGACGCTGCACCTGACGGCTTCGAAACCGTCAGGGCATCTCGAGTGCCTGTTCGGTCTCAGTTACCATGGACAGAGCCCTCTTCACCACTTGCTGGGCCTCCCACATCTCCTCTAGACACCACCGAAGGTCTCTCTCAACTCGAAGGTGCTAGACCTGTTCATGCATTCTCCACTAGACCGTCAGACCATTCGGATTATGATACCCCAAGGAGTCAGAGTCTCGTGCCACTTGATTATGAGAAACCACATGACGATTGCGGCCCGCTTGTTAAGTCACCCTTCCATGGTAGGATGAGCACTTGGGAGGTTCAGGTCGAAATCGTGCTCAAGGATTTCTTCAACTCAATCAGACAGCAGCCACTTCCCTTGAACGGGGCTCCAAGCGAGATTATTCCTGATCACCCGATACCAAACAACACTCTGTCGGCTTTCACTGGAAATCTTTTGCGCCGTACGCCAAGTACTCTCAGCAAAGCAGCATCGGAGAATATAGTTTCGAGAGGTCGGGTTCTTGAACACCGCCTCGGTACGGGAAGATGGACATCAAAGACTAGGTCTCGCCCACGAATCATGCCTGCGTCAAGCGTAACATCCACCCGGACAAGCTTCGATGATGATGCCTCTGTGTGGAGTCCTTCAGCCTCAAGCACATGGAGCAAATACTCCCTCAACAAGACCCAAACATCCATGTCTCTGAACTCTGTAGGCTCTGAGTATCCTCTAGCGGAATATCAGCAATCCATCGGGTTCGCCAACGCACTCAGCCAAGCTATCATTCGCGAAGAAACGACGACCGGAAGCGCTGGATCCGATGAACCATTCCGCGGGGCACCCTTGCTCGAAGATGAAACACTCGAACTGGCCGGCGCGCCTTGGGCGAAAGAAGGTATATTGAAGCACAAGCATCATTTAGAGGTCCTGGACAAGAGGGCCAAGGACAGGAACTGGAACGAATGTTTCGCCGTGATCGAGAAGGGCTGGATGCGCCTCTTCTCGTTCAACATGAATGCGAAATCGATGCGGCAGAAAACCAAGAATCAGAAAGCTCCTGGAGGTGTTGTGGGAGGTGGCAATTGGAGCGAAAATGCGGAAGCTCTTGGAGCGTTCCTGCTTAGGCAGACCATTGCGAGTGCTCTCCCGCCACCTGGGTACTCGAAAGCTCGACCCCATGTGTGGGCGCTGAGCCTACCGAATGGTGCAGTTCATCTTTTTCAGGTGGGTACGCCTGAGATTGTCAGAGAATTCGTTACAACAGCCAATTACTGGAGTGCGAGACTTTCGAAGGAACCTCTTGTCGGCGGTATCAGTAACGTCGAGCACGGCTGGAGTGACACAGTGATCAACAACTCACTTGCGCATATCGATAGCATGCCTGCCGCAGCCATGGGTCATAGCCAGCGGCCTAGCCTGCATGGTTCCATCAGGAGCTCCCTCGATCAGGGCAGTGTTAGGCCGAAGCTACCAGGCGACAAGGCCATCATCAACGACTGGACGCCACCACAGCAGAGCATGGTCGCTAGTGCGTTGATGGAGGTTGACCAGCTTAGGGCGTTGACGACGTACGTGAAGAACATTGAGGATGAGCTACAGAGGCACAATGAGCTTAGAGCACCAATGCTACTTGCCGTAAGTTCCGATGCTCTTCTCAATCCGAGCTTGAACTAATAACCTGTGTAGTTCTCTGCCCGTCATCCAAACTCGGCGAAAGCAATGGCCAACTGGGAACGCAAGTCCTCGTATCTCCTCCGGGAAATCGTCAAGTTCCGCACATACATCGATTGTCTGAATGCCGCTCAGGCTCAGAAGGAGAAACTCTACGCCAGTCGCGCGCTGCCGGAGGCCAACAAGGAAGGCCTGGAACAAGGATCGAACATTGTTGAGGCGGCGTCATGAGTATTGGTCCGCGACATTGATACCCTACAATTTCTTATTATGATTCATGCACACACATATCACGGATCACGGTTGTCCCTTCGGTTCTGAAGCTTTAGCGATGTTGGAAAGGGTGGGCTTGGCTTTGCGCAACCGCAGCGTTTCTCTGTATGCTTCCTTGGCTTATGCCTTGAATTGATTACTGGCATCTGGCGGGCTTTCGTGGGTGGAACTGAGCGTTGTACCGTATGGAGTTCTTCTGCTTCCTTTGTCACGCTTCGGCTTTCACTTCTGCTATCTCCCAAGCAAGCGCGTGTCGAGCGTGCTACGTCAGCAGCTCGCACATTGCTGATCTGTAAATTTGAAGCAACCGTAATGTACAAATGATAGCCTCTCATTGGATAGCCAACTTCATCTCTTCATTTGGTGCGGACTGTGTACGAGCCATTGCAGGAAAGACAGATATTTGAAGGGTTCGACGAGTTCAGTGTGCCGAGATGAGTGACTATAGGAAAGATGTTGGTCAAAATGTGGAAATGAGAATGTATTATGATCAAGCGGAGGCATAAGGTAAGGTAGAAGCAAAGCTCCCGCTTAGTCATATAATATAGAACGGTTTCGCGCCATTGTTGAAGCTTGGACGCGTGAAAGCTTCGGCGAAGGAAATAATCAGAGAGTCTCGAACGAAGTGCAACCTCATTAATTATTTTCCTAGGAAACCCAAGACTTGCAAAGGTCTCAGAAGTTTCTCTGTAATATTCTCTACTCCCTTGACTACCGAATAGGAACCCATTTGCCGTGGATCAAACATGTCCTTCGGAGGGCAGACACCCACCATTATCGTGCTCAAGGAAGGTCGGAGCACCCGGGCAATTTTTCTCGGGCTGGAACTAAAGCTGCTATACAGGAACGGACTCATCACAAGGAAAAGGTCAAATAATATCAAATATCAACGCCTGTCTAGCGGTCCAGGACACTATACGGAGCACACTCGGTCCTTATGGAGGGGATCTCCTGCTGGTTGACGCGAATGGCAGACAGACGATAACGAACGATGGGGCGACGGTCATGAAGGTTCGGATGACCTTGAAGACTTCCATAGAACAAGTCTGACAAAGCACAGCTCTTAGACATCGTCCACCCCGCCGCTCGAATTCTCACAGACATAGCACGGTCCCAAGATGCCGAAGTCGGGGATGGCACCACATCTGTCGTGGTACTCGCCGGGGAGATCCTTAAGGAGATCAAAGAGCATGTTGAGCAGGGTGTGAGCGCGCAGACGATTATGAAAGGCTTACGGAGAGCGTCCGCGATGGCGGTCAATAAGATCAAGGAGATATCAGTGAATACGAGCGAAGGGAATAAAAGGGAGACTTTGAGGAGACTTGCGGCCACGGCTATGAGCAGCAAGTTGATTCATCGGAATGCGGATTTCTTTACGACGAGTAGGTTCCATTCTGCGTGCTTACACGGCCATGTGGGTGAAATCTGAAATGGATTGCAGTGGTTGTCGATGCGGTCCTCTCCCTCGATCAAGCGGATCTGAATGAAAACCTCATAGGGATTAAGAAGATCACCGGAGGCGGTCTACAGGATTCTCTTTTTGTTAATGGTGTGGCTTTCAAGAAGACGTTTTCATATGCCGGCTTCGAACAACAACCAAAATCATTCAAAAACCCTAAGATCGTATGTCTGAATGTGGAACTGGAATTGAAGAGTGAAAAGGACAATGCGGAAGTGAGGGTCGAGCAGGTTTCAGAGTATCAGGCGATCGTCGACGCGGAGTGGCAGATTATCTACAACAAGATGGAAGCGCTTTACAAGACGGGTGCGAAAGTCGTCCTGAGTAAACTACCCATCGGTGATTTGGCCACGCAGTACGTACGATCCTCTCCAGTGACACGCTTCTCCTAACGAAGATCCCCTAGATACTTCGCCGACCGCGACATCTTCTGCGCGGGACGAGTCGCCTCAGCCGACCTTGAACGCGTCGTCCAAGCCACAGGCGGCAGCATCTCATCCACCTGTTCAGACATTCAACCGCAACATCTCGGCGCATGCGAGAGATTCGAGGAGAGGCAAATCGGAGGCGAACGCTTCAACTTCTTCGAGGGCTGTCCCATGGCCAAAACATGCACGCTCGTGCTGCGAGGAGGCGCCGAGCAGTTCATCGCCGAGGTCGAACGAAGTCTGCACGACGCCATCATGATCGTCAAGCGGGCTATCAAAAACAACACCATCGTGGCAGGCGGTGGCGCATGCGAGGTACCATCCACTCCCCCCCTCCCTCTCTTTCCCGATCCCCTCAAGTCAAACCCCTCTAACCAAACCAAACCCGAAGATGGAAATCTCCGCCTACCTCCACCACCAAGCCGACAGCAGCATCCGCAACAAGCAACAAACCATCATCAAATCCTTCGCCAAAGCCCTCGAAATCATCCCCCGCCAACTCTGCGACAACGCCGGCTTCGACGCCACCGACATCCTGAACCGTCTGCGCGTCGAGCATCGAAAGGGCAACGTCTGGGCCGGCGTCGACTTCGACAACGAGGGCGTCCGCGATAATCTCAAGGCTTTCGTTTGGGAACCGAGTCTCGTCAAGGTCAACGCTATTCAGGCCGCGGTCGAGGCGGCTTGTTTGATCCTGAGTGTCGATGAGACTATCAGTATGTTTTTCTTTTCCTTTCATTCCGTGTGTTTTCTCGTTTTTAGCTCTGGAGCCCGGTCACTCGCGTATACTGATGTGTCACTAATCTTCCACAGAGAACGAAGAGTCCCAACAACCGCAAGCGCCCCAACGCGGTCTCCCGCCTGGAGCCGCGCAACGCGCGCTAAGAGGCAGAGGGAGGGGCATGCCGAGGAGATGAGCTTGCTACGTGATACTTTACCGGGGAGAAAAACCACAGAAAGGGAGCGGAGCGGATTACGACGTGAAAAATCTTCATCGTAACTAGGTCAATTAGAAAGATGATTGCCATAGATGTTGATATTCCACATGCTTGTTCCCCCCGTACCTTTCACTACTCGGAAAGGCCCTCAACAGACCGGACCGAGGACATAAATGCACCTGCACCATCAACCAACAAGAGTAGATCAGCTACTTCTATCAACCATTGCTCTATCTCAGTTCCCCTGCTTCAGATCCCCCGCCTTCCCTCCCTTCCTCCCTCCAACTTTCCTTTCCTTTCCTTCCCTACCCTACCCCATCACACAAAGCGACTCCGAACAGTAACCTGCGTCTCCGGACTCAACGTCGACAGGACCTGATCGGCATCCACGCCCGCCGTGGCGACGAGTTGTTTAGCGGCGGCGACGAGCCGGGTGGCCGTTTGACCTTGCAGGGTCTCCGCCTCGAGGCCTTGGACGATGAAGACGAAGGTTTTGG
>QQTW01004891.1_pt1 | contig 10064 bp, 11 predicted proteins | sample 1904831 | NCBI WGS metagenome assembly QQTW01 (sample SAMN09435610, study PRJNA476489) | Subsurface metagenome, whole genome shotgun sequencing project.
AGCAATGAAATGCTTTCATCGCCCCTAGCTAATGACTTCCAGCACTGCTGCCGGCATGACGAATCCCGCCAACGAAGGATTAACGTATGCCGATCTGGCCTTGACCAATGCCGAGAAGATCATGAACAGTGCAGCTCCTTTTGCTGCGGCTGACAACCAGACCATCGAGAACTTGATCCACTTGAAGGAAGGCCAGATTGTTGGCGAGTGGCGTGACTCGACCTACGGTACGTCCCTTTTCCCCCTACGCCCTGACTACCTACCCGCTAACATCCTAACCTTAGGTATCGGAGGCGGAAGGATACCCTACAGCGTCAACACCGCCCTCGTCCCCGCCGCCCTCCGCTCCATCGCCGCCCTCTCCCGCGCCGGCATCTACGCCAACCGCTCCGACTGGGAAACGCTAGCCTCTCGCTACGCCCAAATCTGGGAAGACTCGACCCTGCAATTCTTCGAAGTGACCATCCCCGCCAGCGAAGCCCGCACGCGTCTGGAAACGTACATCAGCCGCGCGCAATTCGCCGGTCCCTCCCAAACATCCTCCATCGACTCCGACGTCATCTTCCACGCCCTCGCCCTCGACGGATACAACGACCTCGAGCAAATCCAAGTCATGAACACCGACGACTGTTTCCGCCATTTCCTGCTAAACACCACCAATCAATCCCAACTCACCCGCTTCATCAACCAGACAGCCAACAACATCCGTCGCACCTTCCCCGCCGGCCTCCTCACCGACGTCGGCGTCGTCGTCGCTAATCCCGCCTATGGCTTGCAGCCTGTATACGCGGCGAACTGGACGACCTCCGCGTACCATGGCACCGTCGTTTGGTCTTGGCAACTTGCCATGTTGGCCCGCGGCTTGGAGATTCAGCTTGATCGGTGTCTTCGAGATGAAGGCTTGCGGCCGGACTGGTGTGCGGACGGCAGCGTGTTTCCGAGTGTTAGGATGGCGTATAATGTTCTTTGGGACAGCATCGAGGCTAATGAGGCCTTGTTGTCGGGCGAGGTTTGGTCGTGGGTTTATGAGGGTGGGGAGTTTCGCTTCACGCCGTTGGGGGCATTACCGCCGCCGCCGGGGACTGGTGCTACTGGTACGTTCTCTTTTTTTGGCTTTGGAGGACGGTCTGCATGTTTTTCGGTTTCTTCGGCGGGCCGATTTGTTTCGAGTGTTGCTGTTCACTGGTGATTGAGTACGTAACTGATCTCGGGTTGCGACGACAGAATCGAATATCCAGCAACTATGGTCCCTGACGTTTTTGGCGCTGAGGAGGAATACGGCGTTTCGGGATTGAAATGGGGGTTTGATGGGACGCTTTTCGCTGAGGGTATGGGAGTTGTCGAATTAAGGTTTATGAACATGGAAACCACCCCCCACTCGACGCTTCCGAAGCTCCCCATAGGCGTGCCTTTGCCCATTCTGGGTATCTGTTGCTTCTAACGAACGCTCTTCTACTAAAGAAGGATCTGCCGAACCAGAGTATGACTCTGATGAAGATTGCGATGGCAGCTGCGAATCCGACAAGATACCCTTCCATGGTCCAAAATTGCGCGGCTGCCAGGATCGCGGCCAGAAGTGCAGCAAGTCTGCCGTAAAATTCCAAAAATTGAAACCGAACTTTGACCCGTTAGAATGACTCTCGCAAAGGTGAGTAGAGACAACATGCTTTGCCATAAGATGAATGCTGTACCTCGTTATAGAGAACCATCCCATTAATATCGTAGAGGTCCCTGAGGTCCTTCTCAGTTGCTTGGAACAGTCCAGCACCAGCGACGTTCAGCTTTTTTGCAAGTTCAAGAGCTTCATTACCGTTGTCGGTCTGCATCTCTAAGAAAAATCCGACGAGATACTCTCTGACTTCTTCCCTTGAAGCTTTTGGACTGGGGACTTCCGGGCGTTCGAATTGAGGTCGATCTGAGGTGGGGTTGCTACTGGCAGACATGGTCGCTTTCTTCGCATTGGTTAGAACGAGAGAGTTAGCCTTGAGGTCGCAAAGGTCAGACTTAGTCTGTAGAGATGTAGAGATCAAGGATAGTGTGAGAATGATATGATTGCATTTTGGAGGAATAGTTAGCTTTGCTTTGATGAGGAGGTGTGAGGTTGATCTCGACTTTAGTAGCGTTGATATACATATAGTACGAAGGCTGTTAGCAAAAATGTTTAAGGTCAAATTTAGCGGCCAAATAGGTACCTAACAGCGCCTAGCCCCGCCTAAATCAAAATTGTGGGGTGCCGCCGACTAGGTAAGTTAGCTTCGTACCTACCTTAGAAGTGCCCCCGAGGCTAGGTGACAGAGGTGATGGCACATATCAACAGCCTTGTGGGGCGGCCTCCCTACTCACAACTCCTAGTTCACTTAGATAATACTCTGTTTGTAACAGCAGAACAAGGTCTACAGTGAGTTCTATAGAACAAATGTATACAACATTGCAATCCATATCTAATGTTTCCCAAGCTTGATGTTGTGTTGTCGATATATGTGCCACGACGTCTGTCACCTAGCCTCGACCTTCCACCTGATGCTTAAATAGGCTTAGTGGGAAACCCGAGACAACCTCCTCCGATTCATAGAACACTTAACAATGTAATGCTTTGGATCCTCACTACATTGAGATTATATGGCTACAGAGGTCCCATTTGCCGGTTTGCATCACAGTCTTAAGGAGTACGCTGTTACGATAAGAGTCACTCCGTGAACTGAATGCTAATCCGTTCAGCTATTATAACAACTCCAAGTACTCAGACCTTACTGTTCGCTGTGATGGCCAGGACTTCAAAGTTCACAAGCTGGTGTTATGCGGCCAGTCGAAATACTTCTCGAACATATGCGATGGTGACTGGAAAGTGGGTTTGAACACAGGCTGTCTTGACTCATTTGCGCAGTGTTGTAACGCTTCATTAATAGGAAATGGCCGAGGGCGTGATAGAACTTAAGGAAGACGACTTCCACATCGTTGAAACAATGCTCTACTTTATGTACACATTCGACTATGACGAGAGTCGAAAAGATACGGGACAGGTGTCGCCCATGCTCTTTCACGTCCAAGTCTATGGCACTGCGGACAAATATGGCGTTATGCCTCTGAGATCGGTAGCGAAAGTAATGTTCAACAAGGCCGTGAGGACCTGTTGGGACATGGACGACTTTGCTCGTGTTATCGCGGAGGTTTACAGCTCGACACCTTCAACGGACCGTGGCCTCCGTGACATAGTCGTCGAAGTAGCCCATGAGCATATTGAAGCACTTCTGAAGAAGGTTGACTTCCGCGTTGTACTCGAGGAAACTGCCGGTTTTGCTGCGGATGTCACGCAACTGATGGTCCAGAAGATACGATCTTCTACTAACACAATGTATCAATGCCCAAGTTGTAAGAAGCAGTGGCAAGCTGTGCTGTCTTCTCAGAGTAGGGGTCATCATTGTCTTCAATGTGGACATTACGATATAGATTGGAATGACCATAGTATAGGGTGACCTTCATGGGTGTCTAGCACAGATGTTCAGGTCCTTCAAGAAGTCTATCTGTTTCTGAAATCTCCAAGCCAATACTGAGCTCCTTGACCAATGTTTTGTGCTTTCGGAGAACTCTTCTCTAAAGCTGCGACATCTGGTCTGTGAGATTGAGCAGAGGCTTGAATTCCAGCCGAGAGTCCGAGCAACCATGGCGGATCCGTTGTCCAGTATTCATAGCATCAGCTGGCTCCAACCAGAAAACATCCCTCTAGATGGTTGCTGCTGTGCACTTTCACGGGTGTTTTGACGTCTTTTTGGGTTAGGACGCAGGTCCACATCAGCCCGGAAACCAGAATCCCGACTTATAACCTGCACCGACAGCACTCGACCCTGCCAGCATGGTGACCGGCCCTTCAACCTTATTCACACACCCCTAATCAAGCCACGACAAAATCCCACAGCACGCCCTCAAACCCCTTCCTCCTCCCAATCCTAACCCTGACATCCTCCTCCGGCGGAAAAACAGTGGTCGCCAAAGACTCTTGCCTAGACGCGGGAATCCTCCAATTGCCACTCAAAGGCACCATATCGAATCTCAAAACCATCCACGCTGTCAGCGCCAAAACCTCCAACGTCACGAAAGGGCGGCCAGGACACAGCGAGGCCCCGCCTCCGAACGGTCGATAGGCGCTGGCATATTGTTTGGATGCTTTGCCTGCGCCGGCGTCGTTTTGTTTCAGGAATCGTCTTGGTTGGAAGTCTTGCGCGTCGGGGCCCCAGAATGTAGGGTCAGAGTGCATGACTGCCGTTGGCATTTGAATGACCATTCCTTTTTTGAGGAGATATCGGTCATTAAGCATGGTGTCTTCGCGGACGTAGCGCGCGCTGGCGCCCTGGGCGTGCAGGCGGAGTAGTTCCTGCCATGTTGCGTGCAAGAGAGGGCAATGTTCACGCATGGGGATGATGTGAAGAGTGCGGCTGGTGCCGTCGGCTGTGACTGAGACGGCTTTGGTTTCGAGCTCGTCGCGGAGTTCTTGAAGTAGTGCGTGGTCGGCGTAGACGTGTAGAAGCATGTAGAAAGCTGCGGGGATGGTGTTGGCGAGGATGCCTAGCAATGTGCCGACTTCGAGACGGCCTTGGTCTCGCGGTGATACGCCGTACTTGAGATTGGTCTCGTGACGGACGAGAGGCATTCCGGAGCTTTGAGTCTGGCCTGGGATGTAGTTCTGATAGTAATTTTGGAAAGCAAGGGCCAGTTCGGAGCGTGCGTGGTTACCTTTCGGTGCGAGGATGCTGGGGAATATGTCGGCGATGAGGCGATTGAGGTCATGGTCGAAATCCCTAGGGAGATGTTAAATTCTCCATGGATTGACTTTTACGATAATGGATTGAAGCCTACCAAAACAGAATACTATATTTGGAACACTTGCTGAACGGATTTTCCGGTCCATATATGGACTTTGTGCTGCACATAGTCACCATCTGCCGCGTCCAAGCAAATAATCCAACTTCATAGTCATCCTTCAGAGCTTCAAGGTATGTCGAAACTTCCCGCAACATAGGCTCGATCATATTCTCCAGGTTCTTGCCCGGCGCCAAGGCCGCCATATGGCCATCATGAATTTCAATGACATAGCCTGGACCATTCTCGCTGTTCAGATTATGTTGAACTATTTGGGTAGTCGCCTCATCGTGACCGGTGATCCGTTTTCCCAGCTGGGCGATGAATGGGTTGAAGGACAGGGCCTTGGAATTGCGGTTGATGGCGTTGACTAGCTCTGGGGATGTGACGACGTAAACCTTGCCGTTCAGCATGTTGAGCGTGTAGATCGGCAGCTTGCACCTCGCGCTGTTCGAATTAGCTTGCGTGCCCACAACAACATGTTAATGATCTCTCCTGAGGCATACCTGACCATTTGGTAATATCTGGTTCCATGTCGAAGGAGCCCGAGAATATGTCCAACATACGGGATTGAGTGAGACACCACCGGTGGCTCGTTCGGGAGGTGCTTAGGAGCGTAGAAACGGTCGAGTACGAACCAGACGGCAGTTATAGCAGCCAGAAGGAGTATTGTTGTGAGGTCGAACTTGCTTTCCATCCCTCTCTCTACAGTGCCGGCGACTGTAACAGCTTCAGACGTCTCTTGACTGCCAACACAAATATTACCTTGAATGAGCCATGTCAAGTGGAAATCTCCCAGCTTTCGCTGTCATCTTTGCAAGGATCGAAGGATCCACAAGCGATGCAGCGTAACCTGGGAGGCCTTGTCTATGCCTGGGATTGCCCTTTTTGGAGGACTTCACATGATTTACAGAGATGTACCCCTTTCGCTACTACGTATTGTCGCGCTTTCGTTGTGATCATCATCCTTTGCGGCAACCATCCTGAATTGAAGTAAGATTACATGAGAATCTATGTATGGAGGCCTCCTCAAGGGTACAAGTTTGCAAGACTCGAACCTCTTCTTAAATCCACTGCATTACCTAACATGGTGTTGAAGGTCCTCCCATATTTTCAAGCTATGTATCCAATGTCATATGGAGCACCCTGGGTCATTCATTTACGACCTAGAACTATATGACCAGAGTCTGCTCTGACTGGACGTCAAGATAAGATTCTTGGTTCAGCCTGTTCTCTTTTCAGCTCTCTACTTGTGGAAGTGCTTAATGCGGTCGCATTCTTCTTGCCCTGTGGATGGACTATTTTTTTACAACCACTTCAGGTTAGATGAGCTCCCTATTATCTATCTATTCGCTCAAATGGCCCCAATTCATGTTCAGCCCGGTATTGTTTAAACACCACTTGTTATCATCATGAGTGGTTTATATCCCCTTAGTAAGACTCGTGCATGCACATCACAGTGGGGCCGAAACAGAGGGGTGTGTGTAGCCTTACGACTGCGTCTTCTCGTTCAGCTTCATACAGACCTGATAAATCAGAATACCTTCGCAATGGCTCGTGATATCTGGCTTCCAAACCCCTCACTTCTTGCCCGTTTGTTGCTCCTGTACTGGCAAAAAGTTCACTTTCAATGTCGCAATCAGGGTCAGGCCCACGAATCTCCCTGCCCGCCAATAGGGTAAGATAGAGAAGACTTCCTTGCCCTAAATCATACGCTCAAGATGTCCTAGGCAGTGACAGGCACGCTCTTCGCACTCGCCATCATCACCTACGCCATCCGCACCTACATCCGTGCTCGAATCCTCCGGCAGTTCTCGACCGAAGATGTCTTGCTCATGTTGGCCGTCCTCTGCCTGATCGGCACGACCGCCCTGGCCTACTCCACCATGCAGGGTCACTACGGTCTGCTAGCCGTTGTTCCACACGTGGGCGGGTCTGGTCTGCTATTCAAGCTGTTCGCCAAAATCCCCGAGATCTCCAAAAAGTCTAACGCCGCTTCGACCCTTTGGTGGTTCGTCCTCTTCCCGGTCAAATTAGCATATCTGTTCTTCTTCCGCCGGTTGAGTGGCCACTTGCGCGGTTTGACGATCTGGTGGTGGTGTGTTGTGCCCTTCACCATTGCCGCAGGGCTAGTCTCCGTGGTTGCGTCTTGGTTGACGTGCCCTTATTTTACCGTCGAGGGACTACTTTGTAAGCTGCAGCATCTTTAAGACAGCGCTCTAGCTCACCATCCCTCTATTAGCGAAATGTGCGGGATCCTCTGCCACCGAAAGAACGATCCGTGACACGACCATCACCACAGTCATGGACGTCGTAACCGACTTCCTCGTCGTGTCCTTCCCCATCGCGCTCCTCTGGAGAGTCCGCATCAGCGTCCGCCAGAAGATCGGGCTGGGCATCTTGCTCAGTCTATCTCTAGTCATGGCCGTAATAGCCATCACGCGAATGTCCGGCATCAAACTCGCCGATGGAGCCCCGGACATTGTCTGGTTGGCGTTCTGGCAGCAACAGGAATGCAGCATCGCAGTGATTATGATTTCCGTCTCGGCGTTTCGGTCCCTGTTCGTGACCAACTCGTCGACCCGCCCTGAACAGAAACGGGCCATCTCGCTCAGCTATTGGAGGAAGAGATTGTTGCGGAAGCGCGCTAGGCCTGAGCTAGATGATGAGGAGAGATGCTATAGGTTGCCGCCAATACCGAGCGCGACGTTGACGGGTGTGAGGACGATGATAATGGAAGCTCGGATATCGACCGTCTGGCCAAGTGAGAGGGAAGCTGAAGGTATGGTCACGCAATCTGGGGTGCAGGGGAATGAAGCCGATGGTCAGAGTGAGAAGAATCCTGGTCTGGAGCACGTGGTTGTGGATCAGCAAGGCGTCGCTGCCGTTTAACAGTCGCTTTCTTTTCATGTTCTTTTGAACCATTTCAGCAAATAAAAACCGCAAGCCAAATCAGAGGAGCCCTAACCCTAGTGCACCGCGTAAAAGACTGACTATCATCGCTCGTCCTGGCAGCTGTTCCCACGAACCTTCCTACGATATCACTAATACCTAAGATCATTAGCACTAGATCTCAGGCGCAGTGCACCCAGGCATCGAAGTACACAACTCGATTTTACCTTACCCACATGAGAACCAAAACTCATTCTCGATCTCACACTCTTTATGTTATGGAAGAGTATGCGCCATAAGTCATGGGACACGTGAATTTTACTTAGAAATTTTCAGAAATCAGCTTTCTAGGCCACCTGCTTATTATGTAGACTTCAACAACGCCATTACAATTCCACTTTCCTAGTAATTACCATACATAAATCTACTGTGTCAGCATCTCATAAGTAATTATGGATAATGAAAATCTTGGATCGTCACCGCCAAGAAAGACTACACGAGGCGAATGGTCCACACCTACCCGTGCCCGCATCCGCTTCCTTAAGCGTGCTGGTCACTCCGTCCGCAGTATATCCAGCCAATTACACGAGGCCTATGGAGTCAAGATAGCCAATTCCACTGTAGCTCGCATATGCAATGCTGAGGTATATCCTTTCCAGTCACATTTACTATCAAACTAACATATAAAAGCATACTAGACGTGATCAATCCAAGCGTACAGGCCGTCCTCGAAAGATCAGTGATCGAACAGCTCGATATCTCGTTCGTGTGCTTCGAACTACGTGGTATGATCGACGAAAGACGTTTAAACAGCTCGCAAAGTCCATTGGATTGCAGGTTTCAGCCACTACTGTCCGACGCGCCCTCAAACGACTTGGATATCGTCGATGCATTGCCTGTCCACGCCCATTTATAACACAAAAACAGGCTGTAAAGAGGCAGCAATGGGCACAGAATCACCGAGACTGGACTGTGAACGCCTGGGCCCGGATACTGTGGACTGACGAGTGCACATTCGAGTCTGGACAGCGTGGACGGGTATGGATTACACGAAATAGCAAGGAAAAATGGTGTAGCACGTGTGTAAAACGGAACTATAGGTCAGGTCGTAGTTCATTCATGGTATGGGGGGCTATAGGCTGGGGGTACAAGTCTAAGCTGGTTTTTCTACACAAGGAGGAAGGATCTAGAGGTATGTCTCCATATATTTGTATAGAAAACACACTAATAAAGTCAGGGATTTGTTCTAGGGCCTATGGTAGACAAGTATTGGAGGAAGTAGCTGTTCCATTTCTTCAAGGTCTAGAGGAAGGGATAGAAAATACTATTTTCATGGAGGATGGATCAAAAGTTCATTTAGGCCATGCTAAAGCAGTGAAAAAGAGGTGGAATTTACTACTGTTTAGTAAGGGCTGGCCACCTAGCTCTCCAGATCTTAATCCAATTGAAAAAGTATGGAGGTGGATGAAGGCTAGGATCACTGAAATGGAGCCCTTTCCAGCTACTATTGAGGAGCTCAAAATAGCTGTGCAGCAGCTATGGGATGAGATGGATCCTGCAGATTACATCAAGTATATAGAGCAGACCCCTGAAAAACTTCAGGAAGTTATCAGACAGCAAGGTTATGCTACTAAATACTAGTAAAATCTGCTAATTTGTAGCTAGAAAGAGTAGATTGTGGTGTTGGATTTGGACTTAGAAATTTTCATAGGAAGAATTCAGGTGTCCCATGACTTATGGCGCATACTCTTACAAACCCCCTGGCCTCACCTCAAATCCGGTCCCCCTCGCCCCTTCCTGGACCCGCGCTTTGCTCGCAGTCGTGCTTCAAACTTATCCACCAGCTCTTTTGCATTTCCCAGCAAGTGTTCAGGCACTAGTGTTGGGTCCCAATTCACCATGTAGTGGTCCACACCGTCAACATCCCTCCTCGCCGTGATCGCTCGCGTTGGCTGTAGAGTTGGAAGTATGGATGGCGCTTCTGGGTCAAGGTCGTCATCGCCTGCTGGCTCATCGCCTAGATTGTAAGAGAAAGCACTCTTGAGCCCGCCGGTGCGGTCTGCGTCAAGATCGCAATAATCCGCATTGGACTGGATGCTGTCAGGTTCCTCATCTTCACTAAGCAGAATCGGTTGCCATTACCACCTTCCAGCCTGATATCTCAATCGCAGGAGGAGCGGTATCAACCTCAGCTCCGCAGCAGAGCACACTTGTGGTATTGGTACCCGTGGAAGCCAGTACTGTGAAAGCCAGTACTGTGAAAGCCAGTACTGTGGAAGCCAGTACTGTGAAAGCCAGCCATGAAAGCCAGCACTGTG
>QQTW01004892.1_pt1 | contig 10063 bp, 9 predicted proteins | sample 1904831 | NCBI WGS metagenome assembly QQTW01 (sample SAMN09435610, study PRJNA476489) | Subsurface metagenome, whole genome shotgun sequencing project.
CGTAGTGAATCTCTTTTTATAGTTTCTCTGACGAAGACTATAGTGCTTTTTTTTGGCTTTTCAACTATAATTTTTTCATGGTTCGGCGTGCCTTCTGGTTCGCTCCGCTTTCGCTTCCCTCTCCAGCGCTTTATTAATCTATCAAGCTTCTCTAGAGTTGTCAAGGGTTTTGATAAAATGATTTTTTGAAAAACCTCGAAGCTATATTTGGCGGTAGTTTTAGGCAATAATGATTGATACTATTGTCTTGATGATCAAAGGAAGCTATGAATTTTCAATCGGTAATTGCAGCACTGCATACTTTTTGGGGCGATCACGGTTGTTTAATTGCTCAGTCTTACGATATAGAGAAAGGCGCTGGTACGAAAAACCCTCAGACTTTTTTAAGAGCGTTGGGGCCGGAGCCTTGGTCGGTTGCTTATGTTGAACCTTGTCGTCGCCCTACAGATGGGCGTTATGGTGAAAATCCTAATCGTTTCCAATACTATTATCAGTATCAAGTTTTAATTAAACCGTCACCCGAGAACATTCAAGATATTTATCTAGACTCCTTACGGGCTTTAGGTATTGCTCCGGAAGAACATGATGTTCGGTTTGTAGAGGATAACTGGGAAGATGCGACCGTTGGAGCTTGGGGTACGGGGTGGGAGGTTTGGCTTGATGGTATGGAAGTTACTCAATTTACCTACTTTCAGCAGTGTGGAGGCATTGATTGTCGCCCGGTATCTGTGGAGATTACTTATGGTTTAGAGAGATTGGCTATGTATCTCCAAAGGGTAGAAGCGATTTCTAAGATCCAATGGACGGATAATCTTACTTATGGAGACATTTATTTACAAGGTGAGATAGAGCAGTGCGTGTATAACTTTGAGGCTGCTAATCCAGAAATGTTGATAAGCTTATTTGGGTTGTACGAGCAGGAAGCAGAACAGCTTACTCAAAGAGGACTGGTTTTACCTAGCTTGGATTATGTTTTGAAGTGTTCTCATATATTTAACCTGTTGGATGCTAGAGGTGTAATTGCTGTAACGGAACGGACTCGTTATATAGGTAGGATTCGTAATCTAGCTAGGAAAATAGCTAATCTGTATTTGCAGCAGCGTGAAAAGTTAGGATTTCCACTTTTAAAAAATCTATAGCTGCTGTATGTTCTTAGAAGATTGCACAATCAAAAATCCGGCAGATGTATGAAAAGTGATACTCAATTAAAATCAGACAGACTTGCGGTTTTAATTGACGCTGATAATGCGACTGCTAGTATAATCGAGGCTTTACTTAAAGAGGTTGCTAAGTACGGTACGGCTCATGTTAAACGAGTTTATGGAGATTGGACAAGCACTCACTTAAATAGCTGGAAAGATAAGTTAAATAGATTTGCTATCCAACCAATTCAACAGTTTAGTTATACTTCGGGTAAAAACTCTACAGATAGTGCGTTGATTATTGATGCGACGGATTTGCTGTACACGAACAATTTTAATGGTTTTTGTATTGTTTCCAGCGATAGCGGTTTTACTAGGTTGGCGTGTCGAATCCGGGAATCTGGATTGATTGTGTATGGGTTTGGTGAGAAAAAAACTCCTGAACCTTTCCAGAAAGCTTGCGATAAGTTTACTTATACAGAGAATTTGGAGGAAACGGAAGATCCAGGAGGTTTAGAAGCCAAGGCTAAAAAAGATCCTCAAAGTAACAATTTAAAAAATAGCTCGGAATTGAAAGAGAATTCTAAGTTGATTAAGCTTGTAAAAAATGCTTATGAAGCGATCGCAGAAGAAGATGGTTGGGCTAGTTTGGGAGAACTGGGAGGTCAGATTAACAAGCTATCTTCATCTTTTGATTCGAGAACTTATGGATATAAAAAATTAGGTGAATTGGTTAGAGCTATCGATCTGTTTGAAATTAAGTCTGTACCTCATGAAAACAACCAAGCAGCTAAAGTCTTATATATTAAGCTAAAAATTTAATGAGTCAGACAAATGCTGTAACTCTATGTCTTGCTTATATTATAGGTCTGCTATCTACGTCGGTTAGCTGGGGTGGTTACGGAATAATTACTATAGGGTTTTTCTTAGGCTGTTTAGTAAGGAAAATTTATAGTAGAGAGTCATTTATTAAATGGCGAAAGTTTAAACCAAGCCTGTTTTTAGTCGCAGGTGTAGTTGGCTTTTTGGCAACGGTGTATTTTCAAATAAGAACTCCGCAACCAGCCGTTAATGATATTAGTCAGTTTATTAATAATGGAAAGCAAATTGTTGTAGTTCGGGGTGAAGTTAGTAGCTTACCTCGTTTAACTCGCAGTCAAAAGGGACAATTTTGGCTAGAAGCGAAAGAACTTAATCAAGGGGGTAAGGTAATTAAAGTTACGGGTAATTTGTATGTAACTGTACCTTTGTTGCAGTCAACGGCTTTATATCCGAGACAGGCGATCGCAATTAAGGGGATTTTGTATAAGCCGAAACCTGCAACTAATCCGGGTGGTTTTGACTTTAAACGATTTTTGCAGCAACAAAGTACCTTTGCTGGCTTAAATGGAATGCAAATAAATTTTACTACTAAGGAACAGCCAAAATGGGGATGGTGGCAAGTTAGTAAGCGAATTGTGCGATCGCAAGTTCGCTGGCTAGGTAGTCCGGAAGGACAGCTTGTAAGTTCAATGGTTTTGGGTAGCAAGGCTATCGATCTACCTTATGACATCAAAGACTTATTTGTGCGAGTTGGACTGGCTCATGCTTTGGCGGCTTCAGGGTTTCAAACTACTTTAATTCTTGGCTTGGTACTAGCTTTGAGTAAAGGTTTAGCTCCCAAATGGCAATTTGGCTGTGGTGCGGTAGCATTAGTTGGATTTGTTGGCTTGACTGGTTTGCAACCTTCGGTACTAAGAGCCGTAATTATGGGTTTTGGTGCATTAATTGGTGTAGCTACCAGCAGAAAAATTAAGCCTTTAGGATCGTTACTCGTAGCCGCAACACTTTTGCTACTGTGGAATCCTTTATGGATTTGGGACTTAGGGTTTGAGTTAAGCTTTCTGGCAACACTTGGATTAGTTGTTAGTGTACCACCGCTAGTTACAAAGTTAGACTGGATGCCAAGTGCGATCGCAACTTTAATTGCTGTTCCCTTAGCAGCGACTTTATGGACTTTACCACTACAACTTTATATTTTTGGGGTAATTCCGCCTTATAGCTTGGTAGTTAACATTTTAACAATACCGTTAATCTCGATTATTAGTATTGGAGGAATTTTTAGTGCGATCGCTGCTTTGATTTGGTCTACTGCCGGAAGTGCGATCGCCTTGCTGTTGTACTATCCTACTTATATTTTAATTTGGCTGGTACAATTTTTTTCTCAGTTGCCAGGAAACTCTCTAGCTGTAGGCAAAATAGCTCTTTGGCAACTACTAGCGGTGTATGGATTAATAAGTTTGGTTTGGTTTCTACCTTGGTTACACAAACGCTGGTGGATTGTTGGTGTGGTAGTAGTTAGCCTGATATTAGTTCCAATTTGGCAGTCATCTACAGATTTTCGGGTAACAGTACTGGCTGATAAAGTAGAACTAGTGATAGTAGTTCAAGATCGGGGTAAGGTTTTGCTAGTTAATAGTGGAAATCCTACTACCGCCCGTTTTACAGTTTTACCTTTTTTGCAACAGCAAGGCATTAATTCTATCGATTGGGCAATTTCTACACATCTTCTTAATGATAAAAATGGTTGGATGGAGATTTTAGCGCAACTACCTGTTAAGAGCTTTTATAGCATTGGTGAAGATAAGAAAGTACAAAGTCTTAATAGTGGAAGCTACAAAGTATTAATTGCTGGGGACAAAGTAGCAGCAGGTTCGACACAGATTGAGTTGACAGATGATCGCATACCTTTATGGCAGTTACAGATTCAAAATCAAAAATGGTTATTGGTAAGCAATACGCAGCTAAACAACAAAAAAATTCAAGTGACAAGTCAAAATATACCTTCTGTTCAAGTTCTACTGTTTGCAAAAAACCTTGATGCAGACTTGGTTGCAGCAATAAAGCCAGAAGTTGCGATCGCCTATGCTCAAAAGACTGACTCAAAGACCACTGATTTGGCAAAAATCAAGACAAAAATATTTTTAACTGCGAGTGAGGGTGCTATTCAGTGGACACCTAATAATAAATTTGAGCCAACCATAGAAAATATTGAAAATAATGCTTCTTTGTTATAAAAATGCTATGCTAATTAACTGCAACAGTTTTGTTATCTTAGGGAGAGGTGGCAGAGTGGTTGAACGCGGCGCACTCGAAATGCGTTATGGCAGCAATGTTATCGTGGGTTCAAATCCCACCCTCTCCGTTGGAAGTTGACACTGCAAGCGGTTTTTACGTATTTTGTTATTAACTGCTAGCTTAAATTACTTAAATAAATACTCAAATATTTTTGAGTGTAACTTTCATTTTGGGTAAGAGGTAAAGACACGCTTGTTATTTGATTGCTATCATTACTGAGTATAAAAACTAAGTTTTGAAAATCAGAAGTTAGTCCTCGCTATAGCTTAATACAAGATTACCTCAAGTACATTACTGGGGGTTCGCACTACTGTAATTTTATCAATTTGCTGAATATTTCATACATTGATTTTAAGTTTTCTAACTACGGGTACTTTATTATACATTTATGTTGAATAAAGCTTACTAACTGAGACTCAAAAGGATAAAAGCGATCACATTTTTCTGCGCTACTTATTCATTAAGATAAAAATTTGTAAGTTTCCGGAAATTCCTCTCCCCCACTTGTAGAAAGTCAAAGAACAGTTAAACAATTAGTTATATCTATAAATTAAATTTTGTTTAACTAGCTAACTTAGACATTAAATGCAGAGGAAAAACCATGCTAGTTTCAACTTTTGAACTTCTTGTCAAGCCACAATTTCCCAAAGCAGAAAACCTGCCAGTAGTAGTACCAAAAGATCTAGAACTTAAGATTGCAAAACTTAGTCGTACAATCATCCAAGGCTATTTTTTAACTCTTAGTAATATTAATGCCTTTGATGTAACTTTGTCACTTGTTTTCACTGTAGTTTCTAATCCACCTGTAGATACTGAAAAGCTTGTCGCTTTTCTAGATGTAAATGAGATTAATATGTCTGCTGCCCTTGAGCCAGATTTTGCTCCTAACAAAATAAGATTCACGCGAACTATTCCTGCTAGTGAGACTGGATTATTTCTTCTACAGCCAAATATCTTAGTACCAGATTTATTAAAGAATGAAGCATTTGAAGTTCGTGGATTCGTAGAAGTTTTTATATCTTCGATTTCCACTGGTTATAATTCGGCTAAACTACTGCTGACTCCTGAGCATCGAGGGACATTCTATAAAAATTTAGACTTAGAAGAAAATGAAGTCCAGCTTGATCAAATTGCATATTCTCTTCCTACAAGTCATGGTGGCTCTCTCTTTGAACTTTCTTTTCATTAGAGGTTCAATGAATTTTACATAATCAATTCACTCTGTAGTAAGCCTCAAAAATGTATGAATATATATCGAGGCTTATTTTTTTAACTTCTTTTGCTCCAAGTAATTACTGGAATCATTAAACAAGTGAGAGTAAACATCATGAATAGTGAACTTAGATTTAAACCAATTTCTAATAGTTGGGTTGCCATTCATCCCCGGCCCAAAGGAGTTGTGCAATTTATTGGGGGAGCTTTTTTTGGTACTTTTCCAACTATTTTTTACCAATACTTCCTTGATCAATTGTATGATGCAGGTTATACCACTATTGCTTTGCCCTTTAGATTTACCTTCAATCATTGGTCTGTTGCTATTAGCTTGGTTAAAGAGCAATATGTCATCCGAAGAGAGGTTGTCAAAGAAGCAATAAATTTAGGTTATGACTACGATATATATCTCAAGGACACAAATTTTTTTTGGGTCGGACATAGCCTCGGATGCAAGTATATTGCTCTACTAGAGTTCTTAAGTAGTGAATGGCAGCATGTTAGGCAAAACATTAAGTTATGCGAAGCTAACTATAGCCATTTTACAAATATTGTCGATGATATTGAAAATCTGTCCTTGGATTTAGATTTAGAGAAAAGAAAAACTGAAATTATAATAGAGAAATATGTTGGCGAAAAACCTGAAATAATAAATTTGTTTATTAAAGGTCAACCATCATTATTAATTGCGCCTGATATTAGTGATACAGAAAGTGCTATTCCTATTCGCATCTTGGCGCAACTGATTGATAGTTTTGGATTGGGAGCGACTCCTAGCTTAAAACAAACTATTTGCTTGATTAAAAGTAGCAATTTATTCAACTTAACAACACTCATCTGCTTCAAACAAGATAAAATTGCAAAAGAAACTTACAAATGGTTCATTGAGTATTTAGCTACTAAAAGCAAACAATCAAATAATGAGTCATTGTCAACTCCTCCAGAGCAATTAGACGGCAAGCATTTAGAACCACTTGGAATAAAAATAGGCAATTACATCGTGAGTCTTGATTCTTTTGATAAATTCATCAACCCAATTAAAAATAGAAGACTCGAAACTGTAGCGATTCAATTGCTGGAAGCGTTAAAACAACAACAAAAAGAAATGGATCTAGAGAAAAAATCAGTAGAGGCTATTACTGAGCTAATAATGTAGCTATTAATAATAAAGTTTGAGTTAGAAAAAATGAAATTATTGAGTTGCAATACTAAGGCAGTTAGCTACAAAAAGGAGCTATAGAACTTAGATAGATATTGTTAAAAGTTATGATCGCATTTTTTAATGGGTCAACTTTGGTCTTAAAGCAATAATAAAGCTAAATATAACTTTGTTTGCTACCTAATCAGTTATTAGATTGTCCATGCTCTCAACAGGTAGAGTAGAAACAATTTCTTTGCGGGAAAGCGATAAATAACCGGATTGAGCTAAATTAAGCGCTGCTTGCTTCCATTCGATCCCAATATTATTAAATCCTACATCATTAGTTATTCTCAAGTAGTAGCCTTCAGTTGCATCCTTGGATAATACATGGCTTTTATCTTGCGTCCATTTCATGCCGCCGCAATTGCTTGGTGACAAAATCATAGTACGTCCATCAGATGTTTTATAGAAAGTGTCATTTCGCAACTTTGCTACGGTTACTTTGATATCCATGCGAGGAGAAGACTTGTCAAAACCCGATACTGTCATTGTTATGTATTTAACTCTTTGATTTCAGCACTTTGCCAAGAATTTTGACAACTTGACGAGCGAACAATATATCTAGCATACCCTGATTGAATTCTTAGCGCTTTGTTTGCGCATTAGAAATTCAACGAAAGTCTTTTAAGCTAAGAACTAAATTGCTGGCTATAATAATGAGCGTATTGGCGGGAGAGAGCTAATAACTCCTCATGAGTACCAGATTCTACAACTTGACCTTTTTCGATGACTAAAATGCGATCGCTTCTTCTGACGGTGGTTAAACGGTGAGCAATAATAAACACTGTGCGATGGTACATGATTCGCTCTAAAGCTTCTTGTACCAAAGCTTCAGACTCAGAATCTAAGGCTGATGTTGCCTCATCTAAAATTAAGATGCGAGGATTAAGTAATACTGCACGGGCGATCGCAATTCTCTGTCTTTGTCCACCGGATAAATTGACACCCCTTTCTCCTACCCAAGTGTAATAGCTATCGGGTAATTGACTAATAAACTGATGAGCGTTAGCAACTTCGGCGGCGGCTTGTACTGCGTCTAAATCAAAATCTATTTGTCCAAAGGCGATATTTTGGGCAATTGTCCCGGAAAATAATGTAGTTTCTTGGGGAACAATTCCAATTTGCTGCCGCAAGCTGCTAATTGTCACATCTTGAATATTGATGCCATCAATTAAAATATTCCCAGACAAGGGATTATAAAAACGGGGTAATAAATTAACTAAAGTTGTTTTCCCTGCTCCCGAAGCTCCTACTAAAGCGATGGTTTCTCCTGGCAGTGCCAGTAAGTTTAAGTTATTCAGTACAGGTTGATCGCTCTTGTAGGCAAAGCTAACGCGACGATATTCTACTTTACCTGTGACTTGGGGAAGCGCGATCGCATTGGGCTTTTCTACTACAGTTGGTTTAATTGCCACAATTTCAAAAACTCTGTCAACCGATGCCTCGCCCTGCTTGAACTCGTTATAGTTGCTAGTAACATGACTGATGGGATCGAGTAGTGTTACTCCCGCCGTTAAAAAGCTGAAAAATTCGGCTACGTTTAGGTTTTCTACAGAAATTTGCCAGCCACCAATACACAACAGAAGTAAAATGCTTAAAGCTTCTAAAAACCCAACAATTGGGATTTGAATTGCCTTCAATCGCTCTGCTGAATACTTCGCTTGTCGGCTGGCTTCAGCTTCATGAGTAAATCTAGCAATTTCATACTTTTCTGCTGCGAAAGCTTGTACTAAGCGTATTCCGCTAAAAACTTCGGTGAGAATTGCCGATAAATTGGAGACGCGATTTTGACTTTTGCGAGAAAATTTGCGTAATCTTTCGCCAAACCAACCAATCAAGATCCCCATCAATGGCGCAACTATTAACGTAGCTAAGGTTAATTGCCAGTTGAGATAAATCATGTAAATGGGAATTGCTATCAGTTGGAAGACACAAGGTACAAAATCATGAAATAATTTGTTGACTACTTCCCCAACTCTGTCTACGTCTTCTGTGAGGCGATAGGATAAGTCTCCAGCTTGGGTAGTTTCAAAGTAGCTGAGGTTGAGCTTGTGCATATGGGTATAAACTTGCTTTCGCAAATTTAAAGCAACCTTTAAAGCCGCTTGCACCATAAATATATCTTGCCCAGACTGGGAGATTCCTCTAACTAAAAATACACCAAGTGCGATCGCCGATATTTTAGCAATTTCTTTGACATTGCCTTCTGCAAAGGGTGCAGGTAATTTTCCTGCTAAATAAATTAGACATAAAGTAGAAAGTACATAGCCGAGGATGCAAATAAATCCTTTAGCAATAGTTTTCCACTGCGATTGAATATAAGGTTGTAGTTGCCAGTAATTAGAGCGATTTTTCAAGCTGCGATATTGATAAAGTATTAATACCTCAATGTTGAGGCTATCAGTTTTGGACTACGCAAATGCCAAACAGTTATTAAGTAGAGCGACGCATAATTCTTCTGATTACCCAAATAGCAAAGGCTACAAGAATAATGGCTAAAACGATTTTGGAAACAGGGCCAAGATATTCTTCTACCAATTTGTAGTTATTGCCAAGAGCATAACCTGCATAAGTCAGCAGACCTACCCATAAGGTAGTACCAATAGTTGAGTAAATTAAAAATGGTATTAGAGGCATATTACTAATACCTGCTGGTAAAGAAATTAAGGTGCGAACTCCAGGTACGAGACGACACAACAATACAGCTTTTCCACCGTGATTATCAAACCAACCTGTAGCTTTGGTAATGTCTTTACTTGAAACTGTCAACCATTTACCATAGCGATCGGCTAAACTTTTTAACCTTTGTTCGCCAAGGATTTTACCTGCGTAATACCAAGGTAACGCCCCGATTACCGTACCAAAAACTCCTGCAAAAACCACCGGAGCAAACTCTAACTTTCCTTGAGATACTGTAAATCCCGCTAGAGGCATAATTAGCTCTGACGGGATAGGGGGAAAGAGATTTTCTAAAAACATTAATAAGCCAATTCCCCAGTAGCCAAGGGAATCCATTGTGCTTGTAATCCATTCAACCATCAATTTATGTCCTATTTCTCACCAATATATAAGCCAAAGGAGACATAGCTAACTATGCCTCCTTTTAAGAATCAATTTATATCGAATTAAGTTCCCGCAGTCCAGGAATTGATGTACTCCGTTTGCTCTGGGGTAAGAGTATCAATATTGATGCCCATTGCTTGCAACTTTAATTTAGCAATGTTTGCGTCAACCTCAACGGGGATAGAGTGCAAACCTGGCTCTAGTTTGCCTTTGTTTTTAACTAAATATTCGCAAGCTAAAGCTTGGTTAGCAAAACTCATATCCATTACTGCGCTGGGGTGTCCTTCGGCGGCGGCTAGGTTAATTAATCGACCTTCACCTAGAACTA
>QQTW01004893.1_pt1 | contig 10063 bp, 8 predicted proteins | sample 1904831 | NCBI WGS metagenome assembly QQTW01 (sample SAMN09435610, study PRJNA476489) | Subsurface metagenome, whole genome shotgun sequencing project.
AACAACGCCCCAAAATTGGCAAGATGTCGAGGGTGAAAGGGGGCCAGATATGCATTTCTCGTTCGCTCCAGTCACTCACCATCTTTTCCATCCCCACTTGCGGGACTCTGGAAGGCACTGAACCGATTTTGTGATGCAAAGCCCGCGTTTCGGTTATTCTGTGAACCTGGATGTTCGTATTTGCAACTGTCTGAATGCTGATCAGCACCAATGCCTTCGTTTCAAACTCTCAAGTTTGCGTAGCCTCTACTGCAGGAGTGAGAATCTGCATATACAGAGCACATACCGCCGAACTTGCAGTTGCCTTGCTGATAATATCGGCAGACCACCATCTTCACCACTGGAATAGAAAACGAATCAAGTGGCCTAAGCAGACTACCCGCCGCCTCTCCGCCCTGAATCGTGTTGAGTCGACGCGCAGTCTAAAAACGACTTTAAATCAATGCCATAAAACACCTAGCAGAAGTCTTCGAATCGTGGTGGAGCAATCGAGAACAAATGTTCGTACTGTGCCCTCGGCCCAAAAATTGTATCGACAGACCCAAAATCCAATCCAGAGGACGAAGCAAGGGCCCGATGCAATATTCAAAAGTGCTGTGAAAAAAGGATGGCAGGAGCCTCAAGAAAAAGGATCACGAGGAACTTCAAGATGGAACTTCTGGTTGATGAATGTTAGTAAAAGATAGAAGAAGTATCCCCTGCGCAAATGTCTAACCGGAAGTGGCCGCTGCCAAGCCATAACTTGAAGTTCAAGTTGTCTTCATTGTTCAATCTTCAATAGTAACACTAAATGGAACAACAACACTGTTCAAGACGCCCTTCCTCTTCACACCTTTGGCCGCTCTGGCTAGCTTAGCAAACAAATTACAACTGTTGTTTGAACATCTCTAAGCGAGGGAGAAGTCTTTACAAAGTGCGCTGCGTCATGGAGACACTTTGTGCCCTGGTAAGATCTTGTTGGACCAAAGGGACTGCGGCCATCAAATGACCGTAAATTGGCTTTTGTTTGACAGATCTGTCTCTGACAGGATCAAAGCTGGCCAACGTCTAGTACACATCCTCCGACGGGTATCCTAAGGCTGCAGGATGCCCAAGTTCCATACCCAGCGCTACAGTCATGATAATACATTGCACCAAAGGGATCCCTAGCTCGAGTGTTTTTATGCATGCGGGAAATGTAACGCTGCAAATGCCAATGCTCAACCCCCTCTTCCTCTAAGAAACTCCTTCGCTATGATAGACAGATGGGAACACAATTCAACATGCGAAGGCGCAATGCTCATCTCCACTCTGGATTAACCAAGTTTCCAGGGCAAACAACCTCGTTAGCATAGGCACGATATCGGCTCAAAACGTCCGTACTATCCAGTGCTTCCTGGGTTCTAAATGCATAATGACTGGCAAGCGCTTGAGTATGAATGAGAAGACCTGGTATGATTTTCAGCATGATGGCAGAAGAGGTGACGGATTCACCTACGTTTATTGACTTGTCGGGGCAGGTCCACAGTCAAGTAGGCCTCATCAGATTCCGCCAAAGCCATCTTGTCAATGTTGTCCAATATTAGCTCGCCAGTTACAGCAAGCAGGTTGATGCTGAGACGATCTCCAGTGTGATCCCAAATCGCAGACGAGTTCTCTCCAAATCCATGGTTCATATAGTACGTCGTGAGCTGTTCCATTTCGAGGTTATAGAAGAAAGAGTAGTGCTGCTGGGCGGCGATAGCCCAACTGCTCCAACCTGGACCAAACGGATCATAGGACGTCTGCGCGATGGGCGTCTTCGAAATATCAAGGGGGTCGTCTAGTGGAAGCCACCGATGACGTGGTAGTGCGGCCCGCCGTTGGTCATTGGCTGTCCGCGGCAAGAGCCTTGAGAGTTCTTTGGTGAAGTCTGCAACTGGTGGTGAGGTCCAGCCTCCAGGTCCAATCCAGCTCGGAAGATGGGAAACTTTCCAGATAGGATTATCTAGTGTCGACAAGTCTCCGGGTGCCGCTGGCTCAAGATCAGGTAGATACGGTAGGACGGCTCCTGCGCGATAATGTACCCAATTGTGCTCAGGTGAATTGATAACATTTGCTGAGACAACCGCTGCCTTTGTTTCGGTAGCAAGGGTGTGAACAATTTGGGGAATGGTGTCTTTGTGGATGTAGACAACATCGTCGTCTATCTTGATGTAGATGTTGCCGTGCTCCACAGATTGGTTCCAGAGGTTCACATATCCCCCCTCCTCCAAGTCCAGCTGCCTATAGGATGGAGACGTCGGAATGAGCTCCTCCAGATACGCCAGATCGTCCGCATCGCGCGTGTTGACGCCCCAGATGACTTCATCTAGCCATCCTCCGTTGGTAACGAGATTCTGCTTGAGATAACAATCGAGGATCGCAGCACGATCTCGACGACCGTAGAAGATTAAGGCGATGATCTTTGGTCCGATTGGTTTGGCGTAGCGAGCATTTGCAGGAAGGGGCTGAGTCATTGAGGGGTTGGGTCCATCAATCAAGGGCTCAACTTTTGCCGATTGAGTATCGTTCATGGATGCAGACGGTCCCAACGATGTCAAAAGACCAAGAGAATAAGATTCAAGAAGAATAGCAATTGAGGCAAGAACGATTAGCCAGGCCAGTGCTCGAAGCATAACACGAGCACATCCGGAAATTCCAAAGTAAGCCAGGCTTGGTAAGCCTCTCCATGCTCTTTTTGGGGCGCTTGTAAAATCGGGGTCCCGGAAGGCTTCCTTATCATAGGCGTCGAAGTCGTCAGTGCTACTAGAATTCGAAGAGAGTAATCTTTGATCCTCACGGATATGATGGAAAGAGTTCATATCGGCCAGACGGAAAGCTGATGGGGGACTTGCATTCCGGAAACGCTGATCGACGTCGAAAAGCTAAATTTCACTGCTTGCCCTGGAGAAGAAAAGAAACTGGTAAAGAGCGTGGTGGACAAGCTATTGACAACGGCAGTTTATGCAGACATAGTCAACACAAGAAGACCAGAAAAAGGCGCAGCCGAAGCGTGCGTATTCTCAAACGTAATACGAGGCAGAACAGCTCGGCAAGGCCAATTTGCTCCTGGTGCAGAGAATCCCGGGGGGGGGCGGGAACTGTTGGGTTCTTGCTGCACTTGTGCGATGCGTAAATTAGGCAATAAAAGATGAGCGATTAGTTGAAAGAAAATATAGAGGAGAAATGTTAGGAAGGGCAGAGCAGAAATTGAACATCTCCCGGTCCAGCACGAAAAGAGACATTTAAAATTTGAAAATAGGAATGCCACATATTGAGTTTGTGATGGTGATCTAGCCCTGCCCCGATCTGGGCAAATTTGAGGCAGCCCCTTAGGCCCGGAGGCCCGAGTCGAAGGCTAAGGCGAATGGCAATTTTCCCTTGAGGATAGATCGGAGGCGTTGGCTTTAACTAAGGGGCGCCCAGAGGCTCCGTCTGCGGCTCCAGAGCGGGAACTAACTAGTAGCTAGCAGCTAGCTAGAAGAAAAGCCTGGAGGCCTTGTCAGTTTCAGCCCCTTTACTAATTGACTGTGTACTTGGTCTGTCTTCAAACGGCGGCGACAACAACAACACGATACACCCGCAACCATGCCTCTACGTTCCTGCTCTAATGGTCGCGAGTAATTACAGCTCGATAATTCCTCTGTGCATGTCAACAAATTTGTCGAGATTAGCTACGAAAGCTTTCGTGCATCGCTCTCCTTTTATGTTCTTCTCGTCGACCACGCCCCGAGCCTTCAAAAACGCTTTGGAGGAAGTGGTCCACGTTATACCCAGTGGATGGGAAGGTCAATCGCCTATTGCCCGCCCCTCTCTGTCATGTCTGAGGACCTTTTCCGGATCTGGACATTGATGGCGAGGCTATTCGACAAGGGCGACTTCTACAGCATCTACGTGCAGGCAGACTGCGGCACACCGCTCATACTGAACAGAGAAGAGGCACATCGATTTGTGCAGGTCTTGGTAAAAGGCTTTCTGAGTCCGTATACACGCTGGCAGTGTCAAGACAAATCAAGCAGGATGTCCACATTGATGCAGTCAGGTAAGTTATCTGCAGGAGGACTTCGAAATAAGTGCCCTTAATGTCACCCGCCCTTCCACGGAATACTGAGCGTAGGTCAGAGTACTGCTCACAAAAGGTCGTCTTACCAGAAACTCACTGACTTTATTTCTCGAGTTATTTTGTGACTTGATGGGTTACATTGCCAATCCGACTTTGCTGACCGAGACACACATTAATTTGGGTAGTCTTAGTATGGCACAATAAGACACTTCTAAACGAATCTTGGGCAATTGAAATTCAGAAACAGTGATCCCTCAGCTGAGCGCTTGATGTTGACGGTTGCACACTGCCCCCAGAGTGTGTCCACATCCATTGCCTCCTTACACCGGGCGGATATTTCGCTGGAAGGACAATGAACTCTGAATTTCCCAGTGTCAGGAGTAGCTAGACTAACTACGTTTACCTCAGCTCCGTTCTCACCTTACATCTGTTCTGCCTGTCTCGCCTTTCCCCAGATTACAATAGTATCCGCGCAGCCCCTACTACTTACTTCCTACCTTTTCTACCTTTCACTCCTCTACTCCTCATCCCTCAATCGTCCTTCGCAAAGTACTGTATCTTCCACAACCTGTCTTGCACGCAGCGGTAAGTTCATCAAGGTCTTCTTTGTTTCTCTGCGCTCAGTCGTGATCCAATTCCTTAGTCGTTCAAGACTCTCGTTTGCCACGTTCTACATGCACAACTCGTCGAAGCTTACGACATTGAGACACCAGAACTTCTATCTGATAAAAGCTTGTCGGGTGCAGTCTTCATTCTAGGTTCGAGACCGCGCAATCGAAGCTTTTACCTCTTTGCTCTCGATCATCTCCAACCTACCTTGACTTTTATCTCTTTTCATCCTCGGTCAGCTCTGAAGCTTGGCACTTGTCTTTCTGTTCGTCGATCACCTGCTTCACTGTCTTCATTACATTCTTCTGTATTACACTTCCAACTTATCAATCTTCCCACATACACATTTGAACAAAGTTGATCTCTAGCTCAGACGTTCTATTCGGTGCGCTCTAGGTGATCCAGCCGGCCCTTGAACATCTTACTGAGCGAAAGAGATACCTCAACCGATCTCTACGCAATGGCTCAAAGTGCAAACACTCATCCGTGGGTCTGCCCCGCTGTGTAGACGATTCTCACTCTACCTCGACTGACTATCCTATAGGTTCGCCTCAAAGGTCTTGATCTTTACGGTTGGACCAAAGAAAGCACGATTCAACATTCACGAAGCTCTCCTCCAAACCAAGACCAAATTTTTCGATATCCACACTGAGCCAAATGGCGGAACCTGCGAGGTCCCAAGCAAAGAGCCTGATCTCGAGCCCACTTTCAAGGCGGAGAGCTCCCCAAGCACTGACAATGACACATCGGAACCCACCATTGGCATCGCCACCCCTGAAGGGTCGACCGCCACTGCTGACTCCACAACGGCAAACCAGAATGATGCGAAAGCCGTCAAAGCGGATTATCATCTCGACACTCATTTCGTCAGAGCCTTCGCCATCTTCGTCCATTGGCTGTACAACGTTCCGCCCGGGCAGCCGAAGACCCCCCCGCAATGCAAGACCCTGATTCAAGCATACCTTCTTGCACTGGAATACCAAGCTCTCGGCCTTCAAAATCTTCTTCTGGATTGCATCCGCCGCTACCACCTGGAACGCCAAGTCAACTTTGACCTCTTCTTCGTCTACCTTCTCAACCGTCACGGTGATGATGTGAACTGCAAGCTCATCAAGTATTTCGTCGATCAAATTGCCTATGAGATCACTGATTCTGGCGTGGAGGAGTTCGACGCGAACAATCTGGGTCTTGATAACTTCTTGAGGGAGAGACGTCAGGGCAACGTCAGAGCAGCATTCGTTCACGCACTGGCCAGTTTTGCGACGGCAGGGAAGAAGGGAGAGAAGATCGTCGACCCAGCAGCATCTCAGAAGCATGAATACTATGTCTAAGATGATGACTGCGGTACGGTAGTAGGGGCTCGTGAGGAGCGGACTGGTGATCATGTGGCGGATAGAGTCAAGAGTTTTGGGTCGAGCTTTTCCCCTCTCTCTCTCTTTTTTTTGGCAAAACTCGACGCGAAGCAGACTGGTCATGGAGCTGAGGGAGCGGGACTGGAGTCGCTGAATTAGGGGCAGCTCACCGAGCTACAGGCGCCAGGATTTTGCTTCTACCGGGATATGAAATCATGGTGAGCGAATGCGTTTTCTTCCATATTTCGGTTCTCTAGCCACAATACTTCTGAATAGCATCAAGCACGAACTTAGGCTGCCTATCAGCTATAGATGCAAGCTAACGTGAATTAAGCATCTATCCAACTAACGTCTCCGAGACCATAGTTGTATTGATAGAGTCATGCATTGGTGGTGCTTCAAGACTATCCTCTACCTCTAATGAGTTTCCCTTGACACAAACCTGTCCTTTAGGATCTGAGCTACAGAGCTCAGCGTTCTCCACAGTGGATGATTATCTACTAAGTCATCGTCAACTCTGGGCTGCGACTTCTTCTCCACTCAGGCACTTCATCTTAGAGGTAACCCACTACTCCAGCATAGAATCTCTCCCGTCGCTTTCGGCTCAGCAGACAATTACACAAAGCTGAAGGTGGGTTCTCGCGGTCTGACATACATACTGCTTGATCTCCCGTGCTGAGGCAAGCTTCGGCTTAACTTGTGTCTTTGTATTCAGTAGATGCCTTTTATTGATCATACACAGCACATACAACACAAACATCATGGGCAAAGCGGAAGGGAGGAAAGGGAAGATCCACGAGCGAGAGGACAGTCCGGAGATGCCATCTCAGCCCAACTCAAAACGCCCAAAAGCCATGCATGAGTAAGTCTCTATTCAAGACCTGGCATAGGGGCATCTTAACTCCCCCCAGACTCATGACAAGCGAAGTCGTCAAGATCTTTGTCGGCCCAAATCGGGAAAGGTACAACTTACACAAAGCATTACTTTGCGATCGATCAAGGTTTTTCGACGTAGCATTTCGGAGCAAGTTCCGAGAGAGCCACGAGGAGGTGATGAATCTGCCAGAGGAGTCGGCGGAGGCATTCACGCTCTTCGTAATGTGGATCTACAGCAGCTCCTTGTCCATTGACGGGCATTTCGAACTTCACATCTACATTGAACTCTACGGCCTCGCCCAGAAGTTCTGCATGGAAGATCTCGGCAACCAGGCCATGGATCTGATCAGAGTTTCCTTCGAGGTGTCACGTCCCCCGGTCCTGCCTAGTGCCGTGTACTGGGGCTATCGTCTCACATCACCCGGCTGTGGTTTGCGGAGGTTTATCAGCGGCTTGATGGCCCACAAATTTCTAGAACCGCATCGCTATCGGCTGCCCGAATCTATGCTTGAGGAATTCGTGCAGTTGATGGTCGAAACCGAGGATCTTGCACGGGATTTTGTGTTTGCGCTGAATGAAAACAAGGTGCAGCGCCATGCATTAGCAAATTGTGTCTACCATGAGCATCGGCAGACTGCACCATGCACCGACGCAATAGCTCGATCCTGAACATTACACGCTCTGACGGCGGCGATTGAAGACAGTGACAAGGGAGAGCCGAGATACTGAGAGAGGAGTCGAAATAGCACAGTCTCCACAGGGACTCGGGACGTCAGCAAAAGCGAGGGACAGACAGAAAATGATTCCAAGCACAAGTTCGGTTATCCCAGGGTTATTTCTACCACGAGCTTCCTGAGCAACGAAGCGGGTAATCAAAACACCAATTATCTCATCATCTTCATAGCCAAAATCGAGCTCCCGATCGAGCTTCATGAGCACAAACTAAACGTTCCTCTCCGGGTTGCTTTCACCTCTCCTTCAGCCGTGAAAATGCGGGTGTATCAGCAGGATCATAGTCGAAAGCACACAGATATGCTCTGTAAAGTATCGCTAAGTCACAATGAGAAGTTGTGAAATAGGTGAAGAGTATGCGTGCTGAAGAATGTTCCGCCTGCTGCCTAGTAGCGTAGAAGGCGTAGAAAGTGTAGTAGGATACTAGCAGGTCGTGGTATCTATTAAGGACGAGCGTAGGGCGTACGTTACAGCAGAATTTGACATTTGTTCGGGGATCGCGCACTAAGTAGAGATGGACCAATTGAAAGCGGGTAAATGCACAAGGATAAACGCAGCGAAATTGACCAAGAGGCCCTCAGGAAGCTCTACGAACTCGCTGTCAATACTACTTTGCGTCTTCGGTGCAGGCTTACGTGATTGAATTTCGGGTGCAAATTACTCCTTAACAGGTAATTTCGACTCTAACGTGAGTTATCTGACATCTTCAAGCGGCTCAAGTGCCGTATTGCGTATTACGAAGTTCCTTGGATTACGAACCGTAATATCGATACCTGCTGCCTGGCTAATGTGCTGCCCTATGCTGGCAAGAGACATCCACTGTCGCCCCCGACGCCGTAGTCTTACTTTGAATCATGAGAGGACAGACGGTGATTTCGGACCTCACTTAGAAGCTGTGTCACAAATTACCGGCATCGTGCAATCCCAAGTCATCTGCAGAGAGTCCGTGCAGAGCTTTGCTCCACAAAGGGTAGCGAAAAGAAATTCCATTAGAATCAACTGGGGATGGCTAACGAGACCATTTCGCAAGCTCCAAAGAAGCGTGCTTCCGCCCGTTATCCCGAAGTCCTTGTCAAGGCGCCCCAGAGTGGTTCTCACCAACAAACCTTTATCTTTCTTCACGGACGAGGTTCCAATGCCACGACATTCGGTCCAGAGCTTCTGGCAACCCCGATCCCAGAGTTCGGTAGCCTGCCCGATGCATTTCCTGATGCCAAGTTCATCTTTCCCACCGCCTCTAAGCGCCGCGCAAGGATCTACAAGCGCATGCTTATTCGCCAGTGGTTCGATAATTGGTCGCTCGAGACGCCGGAGAAGTGGCAAGAGTTGCAGAACGATGGCTTGCGTGAGACAAGTAAATTTATTCATAGGCTGCTGAGGAAAGAGGTGGAAGCGGTGGGTGCCAGTAACGTGGTTCTCGGTGGTTTGAGCCAGGGGTGTGCAGCCAGCCTGGTGGCACTATTATTGTGGGAAGGAGAAGCTTTGGCGGCAGGGCTGGGCATGTGTGGATGGTTGCCGTACCGGGAGGCGATGGCAGGGCTGATCAGGGGAGAGGGCCCAGGTTTGATAGGTGAGGACGAGGATGGGGGTGATGCTGTCTTTGAGCGGGATGTCACCGACGAACAAGTCATAAGCCATAGTAAGAGCAACGAAAGCAAAAGTGGCGATGCTGGTGGAACAATGGCAGCAACGAGAAGAACAGACACTTCATCGATAATGCAAGCAGTTGATTTTCTACGCGAGGAGATTGATTTCTCAACCGCAGGGACAACAACACCCTCACCAGCAAAGTTGAAGCTGCAAGACATGCCCCTATTTCTAGGACATGGCACAGTGGATGAGAAAGTCCCTATCATTCTGGGACGCTTGGCGGCAAGCTGTCTTGAGGACATGCATGTGGATGTGAGATGGGAAGAATATGACGGGCTTGGCCATTGGTATTCTGGAGAGATGTTGCGGGACATGATAGCCTTCTTAAGGACCCACACAACATGGACCATTCGGGAGGAGAACATTGACAATGCAATGAATCATTGAATACATGCCTAAGTGGCCCTTCCTTGTGGATAGAGCGATTCAAGTTCAAGAGGAAAACTTAGGACCTAGGCCGAACCCCCTTTTATAGTCTTGGCGTATCTTGGCATGATGTCAATCATCCCATCCACTTCCCCTCGAGAAGTACAAAGAACGATCATTATCTACCAAGTCGCCGATTAATGTCAAATTGATCCGCCTCCTGCTACAATCTTCTTCAATACAAAACCTCGTTTATCTCTCTTGCCATCCAGACCATTCAACATGCAGCCTCTTCGTCTAGTTGGTCGGAGCCTTCGAGGGTCTGCCTCTAGGTCAAGCCCAATCACCTCCCGCTTCCTCTCCACCAGCCTCCCCCGCTCCGCAGACCACAAAGATAGAATACATTCCAATGTTG
>QQTW01004894.1_pt1 | contig 10063 bp, 10 predicted proteins | sample 1904831 | NCBI WGS metagenome assembly QQTW01 (sample SAMN09435610, study PRJNA476489) | Subsurface metagenome, whole genome shotgun sequencing project.
GCTTCGCACCTGTGAGGAAGAGTTTGCCCGCCATCGTCAACTCTTTTTGGCAGAGCAAGGCTACAGCTACCGGATTGAAGTTGTCGATGATAGAGCTGTGCAGAAGCAGAAATGAATCGAATGAGATGGTTCCAGGGTTTATTCTGCCTGATTAATCTGGCAGTGGGTGATGCAAAGGTTACCTTACGATTTTGGCGTATAGGTGAACGAACAGGCTGGGAAGTGACTCATCAACATGGTGAATTAAATGTTTATAAACTCAGATCTTGCACGCCTTTTCGAATCAAGGCAGAGCCTTAGTGTCGAGAGTGAGGTGCAAGATGTCAGTAAAGAGAGTGATGAGCGATAAAGCCTGTATCTGTACTTATTCTTTTAAAGATTTAAGCAATTGGGTGGGACACTCAGCCTCTATTGCAGGCAAAAGATCGGGATGATGAATAAACATGTAATGCTCATACTCGTACCAATGCTTCTCACCTTTCTCTTGATTGCAAGCTCTGCAAATTACCCAAAAGTTTTTAAAATTCGTTGACAGCCAGGGATATTGTGATCGAGGCAGTTTATGGTCGATTGTCCTACCACCACATTCTGAGAATTTATCTTCGCAAATTGGACAGTTCCAGTCTGAATTATCCCTTGCCCATTCCTGACTTTCTTTGGTGGTTCCACACTCGCTATCACCATTGATATATCGCCAGTTGTCGAAGTTCTTGTAATCTTCAAAGTCCTGACGAGTCAGCTTATGATATCGCCTTTTGCCAATTCTGTCTGCTAGATTAAATAATTCCTTAAGTTCCTTATCCTCAAGCTCCACAATATTCCTCACTAGAGTTTTGTTGTTCGGTAAGTCTTATGATTCTTCTGGGGGTTCTTTGCTGTCTTTTGACGGAAGTCAATAACTTCAGTATTTGTATCAGGAAATTGTTTATCTACTAGTTCTCCAATTTCAGCAACTTCTTTAGATAGCTGTTGATCAAACTCTTTTATTTCTGCTGTGGTAAAATATTTATTACCAATTCGATCTGCCTCTAAGAATAATTCCTCTAGACTCATGTCCTCAAAACAGTATTTATCTAAAAGCTCCTCAACCTTTCGGTAAAGAGTAATGACGTTATCCCAACCAATATTCTTGTAGCCATTATTTTGTAGCCACTTTTGGTCTTCTTTCTTGAGCTTGCTCCGATTTTTAGAGTTAGTAAGTTGTAGCTTGCCATAACTCATTCCATTAAAGTTTCTTTTTTGGCTTTTTTTACTTGCCACCGGCTTGACTCCTTAGCCTAATGTCCATCTAAATAGTCTGATTACGGCTTTTCGGATCTCGCTGTCTTCATATTGAAGAAGCATTTTTGTATCTTTTGCTAACCTGAGCTTGATCTGATCGACTATGTTCTTCAAATCTTTGTTATCTTTCTTCAATTGCGTGTTGGCTACTGTCAGTTCGTCATTTTGAGTGGTTAAAGTCTGAACCTTAGAAGCTAAAGACTTATTTTTGGAAGATAAACCTTGAACTTCAGCTTCAAGCTTTTTCTGTTCCTCCTCTAAAAGCCTTTTTTTGTTCTCAAGAATCGTCTTAGCTTGTTCTATAAATTCAATAGATTTCTCTAACTTAAGATGTTCTGCTTGTAAAACTTCAAATTTATGTTCTGCCTGGCTACGTGCCCTACCATAGGTAGCATTATTGCGTCCCAAGCTAGAGTTTTTGTCAGCATAAGAGCTAACGAGCTTTGTAGCGCTGGGTTCATTATAAAGAAGATCGAGCAGCCTTTCGCACTCTTCTTTGCTGAGGGGTTGACTGATATTTTTATTGATACTAAATTTCTCTTTCAAAGCATTCTGAAGTTCATCCTTAGTTACCATTATTTGTCTCCTAAATCATCAACAACTTGACACTTTCAGATAAATCGAATGAAATTTTCCAGCTTCATAATAATCTTTGTTTTGAGGGCAGCATAATTTTATAACTTATACCCATTTTTCCCAATTCACATGTGGTTAGCAAAAATTTTATATTTTCTTCATCAAAATTAGCGAATATTGAAGTTTGAATAAATTTTGCTTTTGTATCGCGCTCGCCCCCAGCGTGAATGACTGAGAGAGTTGGAGGTTGGTTTGAGGTTAGCGGTGAGTGAGTGTCAACTACCGCTCTAATTTCGGCTGTTACAGAACTTACTTACACACTGCTTGACGCACTGCTTTAATCACCTGCCGTGTCGTCATTTTTACACACCCTCGAAACCGGCGCAAAGCACTGGCAGATTTTGTTGTGCAGTGTTCTGGAAGGGAAAGTCCTTGCCTTTATAAAAACAATCCCAGTATTTGTCAGCTATTTTGTTAATAGACATGCTCACATAAGAGCCTGTAGTCCTGATAGGACTTGAAACGAATGCGCCTACTTCTACACTCAATAACACATTTATAACTTAGAACTCGTTGTGCTGATTTACCATAAATTGGATTACTTACCATCGTGGAATTATAAATATATTGCTAATGCTCAAACTCTGAAGAGTTTTACAAAAATTTGCCTTAACCTTAAACATGAGCTACCATTTACTTGTACACTAAATGAACTAAAAGTATGTAAAAAAAGAAATCATGAAAAAGTTATATCGAATTCACAAGGAACGCGTTAATTCTTTTACATATAACTAATTTATCTATTGTTTATCGCTATTGCTTTAATGCTTCTCTTAAATAACTATTTACAAGTATTCTTTTACTTTTCTGTATTGATGAGTTGAGACACATACTTTTCAATACTCTTATTCTGACGAGGAAAGTATTAGAATTAAGGTGCTTCCCAAAATTATTAAGTTCGAGTTACTGGATGCAACCATGGAAGCAATGAAGTTGAGATCGCATATTGGGGCAGATGGTATATTACAAATTCAGGCACCCACTGATTTTAAAGATACTTCTGTTGAGGTATTGTTGATTATACAGCCGTTACCCGATGCAGAAGTTACAATATCTGAACAATCCCAAGTGCAATACAACGCTTGGGGAAAGCCTACGACGAAAAAATATTGATGAGGAAAAGCCTTCTTCGGAGGAGGTTTCATAACCAGGCAATCAGGCTTTCTTAAGTAAATCTAGAAATACGAAGACGGCAGGAACTTGCAGGGCATTCGCTAAAACAGCAACTTCAATGACCCTAAATAGAGGAACTGGCAGGCTGTACAATTTCACCTCTGCTGGAATAGGTTCGGCAGCAAGACGAGGAATGATGGTCGCTGCCAATCCACGAGCAACCATGCTCACGATAGTTGAATCTGATTTGACCTGATAAGCTACATGCAAAGTTGTGCCAAATGCTGAGCAGTGGGCATACACTTCTTCATTGAATTTATCACAATCATATGTCATGACCAGCGGATAGGTACTCAACTGTTCCCAACTCAGCGTAGAGCCTGTCGACTCAAAGGTAGGTGGGAATAACGCTACAAACTCATCTCGTAGCAGTTCCCAAGTTTCAAACTCGTCGCCCATCGGACGTTCAACAAAGCCAATATCAGCACGTCCCTTGCGCAGATCCTCTTCGATACTTAAATCGTCGGCATGCTCTAGAATATCAACGGCAATCTCAGGAAATCGGCGGCGAAATTGGGCAATCACCTCTGGTAAAATGTGAGTTGACACACTGCGAAAAGCAGAAATCCGTATTTTTCCCCCTTGTAAACTCCTGGCTAAATTTGCATCTTTGATGATTTCCTCTTGTAATTGCAACATTTGCTGCGCATGACCAACCACTCGCGCTCCAACTGGTGTGAGGTTTGCACCATGACGACCACGTGAGAACAACACTACTCCCAAATCTGCTTCTAGCATGGCGATAGAGTGGCTAACTGCAGACTGTGACATTTCTAGCTGTAGAGCAGCTTCACTAAAACTGCTATATTCTGCCACAGCAACCAAGATACGCAGTTGAGAGAGTTTCATCTGGTTTTGATGGTTGCGATTCATCGGTGTGTCACAAATATTACCCGTGTTATTGTCAGGGTAAGAGAGGGTTACTGTCCTTAACCATCGATTCTACTCATGAAAGAGAGATAAGCCGTGTTTTGATTCTTCTCAAAGCGACAAATAGAGTGAAGTCATTGACCACCGGTTAATCGATACCCTAAATTTTGAAGAGCTATGTATGATGAAACCTCCCCTAAGCTATTTGGAATACCAGCAATTAGAATTAATTGTCCCTCCAAAATTAGAGCCTATAAGCAGACCAAGTCTCAGCTCAAAGCTAAAGCGCATTTGGCAATCCTTTGTCACACTCATGAGCAGAGAGACTGAGCCGCGTGTTTGGTATACATGCGATCGCCTTGGAAATACTTGGTGGAGTGCTTATGATCCAGTCACAGGACAAGCGATTAACGAGGTTTCTGAAGCAGAGATACGCTCCTGGATTGAGCGGTGTTACCACTGATGCAGTGTAGCTTTACCGATTTTGTTACTAATTATTGAAGTTTGATGAAGCATACGCTTACAAAGTCCGCAGTGCTAACAGAAGTAAAAGTTAGCTTGCTCCTGGCAGTTCCCCTAGCAGGTGCCCAACTCGCTCAAGCAGCCACCGCATTTGTAGACACGGTAATGATGGGTCTGCTTGGTAGCCGTACTCTGGCTGCAGGGGGACTAGGGGCAGCGCTTTTCTCGGCACTGCTGATCATTGGCACGAGCGTTGTTTCAGTAGTTAGCCCTTTAGCTGCAGAGGCACACGGGGCTGGAAAAATCGAGATGGCAGGGCGTGTGACTCGTCAAGGGTTGTGGCTCTCACTGGCGATCGCCCTCCCTGTCACCCTGCTGATTTGGAATGGGGGTCTGCTGCTACGTCTGTTTGGGCAGGAAGAGGAGAATGTGTTGCTGGCAGAGACATACCTGCGAGCGCTCGCTTGGGGCTATCTGCCAGCATTGGGGTTCGCCGTCCTCAAAAACTTTCTCTCTGGCCTGTCCCAACCTCGTCCAGTGATTGTGATTATGATTTGCGGTACAGTCTTCAACGCTGCTGCTAACTACGTGCTGATGTTTGGGAAACTGGGACTTCCGGCTCTGGGTATAGCGGGAATCGGCTGGGCAAGTGCCATATCACTTTGGGGTATATTCATAACGTTGGCAGTTTATACTGTGAAGCAACCAGCTTTCAGCGCCTATGGAGTGTTTCGCGCTCTGCATCAGTTTGACGGTCGAGTATTTTGGGAACTGCTCCAAATAGGATGGTCGATTGGTGTGCTGGCTGCGGTTGAAACAGGACTATTTACTGTAACGACTTTTTTGATGGGTCAGCTAGGCACAGTGAGCTTGGCAGCACACCAGATTGCCTTGCAAACCGCATCTATCACGTTTATGGTTCCTTTAGGCATTTCCTTCGCAACGACGGTACGGGTGGGACAACTCATTGGACGGAAAGATCCCAATGGTGCTCGGCTAGCTGGATATGTTGGTATCGGTCTGGGTAGTTTATTTATGGGAATTATGGCGGTCTTTTTTTGGACAACGCCGCGATTGATTATTTCCCTTTACCTTGACGTCCAAAATCCAGCCAATGATAGTGTCGTGAGACTGGCTGAGTCGTTACTGAGCGTTGCTGCGATGTTCCAGATGGTTGATGCAATCCAAATTATTGCTGCTGGGGCATTGCGAGGGTTGAAAGATACCCGCATACCTATGTTGGTCGGAATTTTTGCTTACTGGTGTATTGGGTTGACTAGTAGTTATTTGTTGGGTTTGCGGCTTGGTTATGGTGGGGTTGGGCTTTGGTGGGGGCTAGCGATCGGGCTGTCGGTTGCCGCTATAATCCTCACTTGGCGGTTTCACTATCTTATTTCTCCCAGTGTGCGAGTACAGAATTTATAGAGCTACATACATTCTGTAAGCATCGGAAATTACACTGAATAAACTTAATTATTATTGAGACACTTTAGCGCAGCCCAAAAATAAAGTTAGTGACAACTTTAGCGGAATTGAATATTGCCGTTGGATTAATTTAAGTGGATGTAATTAAACTATTCGCAGTGGTTAAAAATGGGAGAATGTGAATATCCAATACCGTCAACATATTAGGTGGAGTTGATTACAATGGGAGGCAAAGATGATAATTCGAGCGGAGCTGCGTCAGCAGCTATTACAACTTGACCGGCAGGGCTACAAAGCTTACAAAGTTATTCAGGGTAGTTATACCTTTCCAGATTTTACGCTGGTCATTGATCGTGTCCAGGGAGATCCCTTTGCTACCCCCAGCCAATGCCGGGTAAAACTACCGCAGGCGATCGCTGGCTTTCCCCATGCGCTGTACCGCACACACATCAGAGAGATAGCGCTGCGCGATTACCTAACTCGCCAGTTTGACCAAGCAACGCGTTCCATCCGTCAACGACGTGGGAGTGGCAGCAGTGGCTTGATTGCTATTGCCAGTCCAGGTCAGGCTATCCTGGAGCGGACTTCAGCGTTTATCACCGATGCGTTTGTCGAAGTGCGATTCGTTGTCGGGCTGCCCGCCTTTGGTCGCCGGATCGCTGGAGAGCAAGCTGCAGTGATGCTGTGTGATGAGGTGCCACAAATAGTCGATAGCACCCTAAAATATTGCAACTTGGATGCTGATGCGATCCAAAGTCATGTTGAAACTGCTGAAGATGCGGATTGGCTCAGACAACAACTAGCTGAGCAAGGATTAGTAGCCTTCGTTGCCGATGATGCGGTCTTGCCCCGACGTAGTGGTGTGGATGAGCGTCCGCTCCAAGATCAGGTTGTGACTTTTCAGTCTCCGGACACGTTGCGAGTAGAGGTCTATTGTCCGAATCGTGGTCTTGTTACAGGGATGGGGATACCAGCCGGAGTAACGTTAATTGTGGGAGGTGGCTATCATGGGAAATCTACCCTGCTAAGAGCTATCGAACTAGGCGTCTATAACCACGTTCCTGATGATGGACGCGAATTTGTAGTTACTCATCCAACCGCCGTCAAGATTCGGGCTGAAGATCGACGCAGCATCACGGGTGTCAATATTTCGCCGTTTATCAATCATTTACCCCAAGGACAATCAACTACCCAGTTCTCCACTCAAAATGCTAGTGGCAGTACTTCTCAAGCGGCAAACATTATAGAGGCATTGGAGGTAGGTACTAAACTGTTATTAGTGGATGAGGACACCGCTGCTACCAACTTCATGATTCGCGATCGCCGCATGCAGCTATTGATTGCCAAGAACAAAGAACCGATAACACCGTTTATTGACAAGGTTCGCCAACTCTACACAGACTATGGAGTATCTACCATTTTGGTAATGGGTGGCAGTGGTGACTACTTCGATGTGGCAGATACAGTAATTGCGATGCAGGATTTCCAATCGCAGGAGGTGACTGCCAAAGCACGGGCGATCGCTAGTGAGTATGGGACCGGGCGGAGTCAGGAAGGTAGCAAACAGTTTGGAGCTGTCACGCCTCGCATCTTGTCATTGGATCTCGATTCTGGTGATGGTCAGAAGCCTACAAAGTGGAAAGTTCGTAATTTAGACACCCTTGTGTTTGGAACTCAGGACATCGATTTGTCTGCTGTTGAACAGATTGTGGACACAGGACAAGTACGAGCGATCGCGGCTGCAATGGTCTATGCTCAGCAGCAATATTTGGATGGACAGAGTACGTTAGCAAAGAGCCTGGCTAGCGTCATTGCAGACATTGAGGCAAACGGATTAGACATTCTGACTCGCTTTCCAGAAGGAGATTTAGTGATGTTCCGCCGCTTTGAATTAGCTGCTGCGATCAACCGCTTGCGAACACTCAAGATGCCTTGAGCTTAGAAGTATTTTTACCACAGTCTGTCTTACTGCTTCTGTTCCTTAAAATTCAACTCTACGAGATTTGAGTTGATTCAACCTGCCTAATTATCTATCTTTAGCTCAGTGTAAGTCCTTGTTATTAATTGTTAACCTTGACGCAAGAACACAATCTGTAGACAAGTCATTTAGTAATTAGTTTTTGTGCACAGGACGCAATCATTATGACTGAGAACAAGCAACCTTTGAATAAACAGAACGAAAATACTGATTTGAACCAGGAGCAAGCAGATGCTCAGTCAGGAGGCGGAGGCATTGGTGCTGGAATAGCTGGAGCAGCGATTGGCGGCATACTCGGCGGCAGAGTTGGAGGAGTCGTTGGGGCAGTAGCGGGTGCAGTAGCGGGCGCTATGGCTGGTAAGGGTACAGCTGAGGCTGTTGACAAGACCGTAGAAGGTGTAGTGGACGCGGTACAAAGTGTAGCTGAGACTGTCAAGCACACTGTAGAAGATGTAGGGGACGTAGTGAAGGATACGGCTGAGGATGTTAAGCCATCCATAGTCGGTGTAGTAGACGCAGTCAAAGATACAGTCCAGGATACCAAGCCTTCTGTAGTCGGTGTAGTAGATGCAGTCAAAGAGACAGTCCAAGAGGCCAAGCCCTCTGTAGTCGCCACTGTAGACGCAGTCAAGGAGACAGTTCAAGAAACCAAGCCCTCTGTAGTAGAAGCAGTTAAGGGTGCAGCTGAAGAAGTTAGGCCAGCTGTAAAAGGTGTAGCGGACTCCGTAAAGAGTACTGTTGAGGAAGTCAAGCCAGCTTTAGTAGATGCAGCAAAAACTACCTCTGAAAGTATCCAAGCATCTGCAATAGGTGTAAAAGACGTAGTAACGAGTGCGGCTGTTGAGGCAAAACCAGCTTTAGTAGATGCAGCAAAAACTACCTCTGAGAGTATCAAAGCATCGGCAGTAGGTGTAAAAGACGCAGTAACGGGTGCGGCTGTTGAGGCAAAACCAGCTTTAGCAGATGCAGCAAAGAGTGCATCTGAGAGCATTAAAGCATCTGCAACAGGTGTAGAAGACGCTGTTAAGGGTGCTGCCGAGAAGGCCAAGTCATCTTCTAGTGGTCAGGGCTTCAAGCCATCTGAAAAGCCAGTGGTTGCAGACACTCGGCGGTTCAAGACGCCCGATATCGGCATTGAACCAGTTCCAGCCGAACAAGTTGTTCTTCCTCTTACAACTGAAACACCAATCTCTGAAAAGTTAAATACTGTTACTCAGGAGCCCAATGTCACTATTAGAGATAACAGAGACAACATAGTCTAGTAACTTTGCTGAGGCTTGCTTGGTTGCTTAAGGTTTGAGATTACGATCTTTGTTAAAGGGTGGGTCATTATTGACCTACCCTTTTTGGTACATTCCTCTACTTACACTGCGATCGCACAAATGGTATTGATGCGAAACAGAGTGAATCTTGCTGATCAGCCAGAAGTGCAGGCACTCAATAGCCTCACGATTTAGTGTTCAATATAACCAAACTTGTTTGGCGGAGTAGGTTACTAAGGTTTAGACTGGTAATAATTAGCTCATCAAGGCTGGATTGACTGGTCGATGAGTTTAGAATATGACCAGAAAAAACTTTTGATTTGGTTCATCTGCATGTCCTTAAATTGGAAGATCGAGCTTAGTTTGGATAGTCGCCCTCGTAATCCGATGCCTTTTCTGGTCATATCGCTACTCCTGCATGGGGCAGTGTTGTTCGGTTTAGAAAATTACTGGCATCAGAGAAAGGCGAACCAAACACTTCAGACTAAGGCAGAGGAACTGATCCCAATCAAGTTTATTGAGTTGCCACCAGAGCAAGTAGCGGTAACGCCACCGGTAACTACCAAACAGAGGGCCTCTACCAACTCAAGAGGTGGTGGTGAAGCCCCTCCTAAAGCACCGAGTGCAACGAGGGCATTGGATGCCAGCTCTACTAGTCTCTTGCCTTCACAAAAGCCAAGTTTAACCCAGTCAAAATTATCAACGCCTCCTAGACCGCCTCAGCCTTCTAAGCTACCTCAGCAGCCTCCACCAGCACTACCAGTAACCCCTCTGTCACCAACAGCAGGCAACCAGAATACCAGTCCACCTGTAACTACAGCTCCGCCTGTGCCCAAACTCAGTGCTAGCTCCAATCAGGTGTTACGTCCAAATCCCAGACCTGTAGAAGCTCGCCCAAATCAACCGCAAAGCAGTCCCTCTGCAGCTCCGCCTGTGCCCAAACTCAGTGCTAGCTCCAGTCAGGTGTTACGTCCAA
>QQTW01004895.1_pt1 | contig 10062 bp, 10 predicted proteins | sample 1904831 | NCBI WGS metagenome assembly QQTW01 (sample SAMN09435610, study PRJNA476489) | Subsurface metagenome, whole genome shotgun sequencing project.
TTGCCTCAGCTTTGGCCCTGACAGTATCACCATTAATAGAAGAATTGTCCCAACATCGGCAGCAGTTAGCGCAGGGGAAAACTGCTCTCAATTCTCTAGAGCAATTACTTGACAAGCTAGAAAGCGATCGCACTATTAGCACTGTTGCAGACTATATCGAACGCACCAGTGTAACTAATTGTGAGGGTATCCCCACAGCGCTAGAAAACTTAACTACTGACCTCCAAGGTGAGCAGGTCAATTCGCTGGCAGCATTGAATAGGCTTGACGTTGTAATTTCTAGCTATTTGGAACAAGCCAAAGCAAGAAAGGCACGGTACGAGCAGCAAATAGTTACAGGCATCAGTGAAGCCGTATCAAAACACGTTGAGCAATCGGCTGTTGAAACACTGCCCTTAGCTCAAGTTTTGACTGATTTGACACAACAGCTTAAATCCAACTTTGAGCAGACTGCTGGAGCAATTAATCAACTTGACGGTGTAATTTCTGGCTACCTGGAACAAATAGAGCCTCTATTGGAGGAGAAAAAACAGCAAATAACTAACACTGCGATCACATCTATTTCCCAGCAGATCAATCTGTCAGCGATTGGTTCAACAACTGCTATTTCTGCCTGTAAACAGATTAGGGAAGACTTAAGTATGCTCCAAACTGCCAGCAATACCGAAGCACTTAAGAAAGTCCACGCGGTAGTCGCTAAACATACAAAAGAGACGAAGATCGCTCTTGCCCAACAGTTGCGTGACCTGCCTTTAGAGGACATAGCGCCTCGTTTGGGGCTAACACAAGACAAGTACGATAAGCACAAGTGGCGCTGCGAAGGGCAGATTATCAGCATTAATGAACAGAAGTTCTACGACCACGCCAACCTCAAAGGGGGATATGGGGCAATTGATTTAGTCATGTACGTCCAGGCGCGTGAATTTAAGGAAGCCCTGGGATGGTTGTTAGCCGATAGCGCTTTGGAACTACCACCTGTCCCAGTGCGATCGCCAAAACCGCAAATTGTAGAACGCCAACCCTTCGGGCCGCCAACCCCAGACGAATCGAAGTGGTTAGCTGTCCGCCAATACCTCACTCAAAAGCGTCAACTACCAGTAGCTTTGATTGATGAACTACACAGCCAGGGTAAAATCTACGCCGATGCCAAACAAAATGCTGTATTCTTGCGCCAGGATGTTGATGGCAATTTTACCGGAGCCAGTTTGCGCGGCACGTACAACAATAGCCCCTTCAAAGGGTTAGCAACGGGTAGTCACCGTGAGGGCGGTTGCTTTTCCTTTGTCCGAGGCGAAGGACAACTACAGCGTATTGTCATAGTTGAATCAGCAATTGATGCCCTGTCAGCCGCAGCTTTAACAAACCAGCCTGGGCGAACAATGTTTGCCTCCACTGATGGCGCGGGTTCTGTCTCTACCGCTTGGCTAAAACAGCAACAACAGCAAGGAGTAGAGATTGTCGCTGCTCACGATAGCGATCGCCCTGGAGAAGCAATGGCATGGCGACTAGCTACTGAACTTGGGGCAGTCACCAGGACAACCCCTACTGTTGGTAAAGACTGGAACGAACATTTATTGGGCATTGAATCACAGCCAGATGTGTCGCAGTGGAAGCTGGTCGCACAAGCAATTGGTAAGCCCGATGTTTACCTGGGGCGGATTGAGGCGGTTGTCGCTTCTAGTCAACCTCTGCCAATTGAAGCGGTAGTGGCAATGCGGTTGGACTTTAACACTTACAAACAAAACGCTAGTGACCTGTGGCAGTGGAAGGGGGCGGCTAGAGATATTGGTAAATCGGATGCTTACCTGGAGCGGATAGCAGAAGTAGCGATCGCTTTCCATCATCCTAAATCGCCTACACCTTTAACTCAACAAGCTATTGCCACCATGCAGCAAGATGTGGCGCAGCACGAACAGTTGTCAACTTCTTCTTTGTGGCAGCATCATAGCCCAATCACTGACCTCACTCGTCCGATGAAGACAAATTCTGTTGTCGCTCACACAGATGCTAAAGATAGCTCCAGCCTCCAGCAAGAGCGGCTGAATACTAGAGCAGTAAAACTAAGCATCAGGCTGTTGTCCGAGTTTGCTAAGGACCAGCACAATAACAAACAAGTGTCGTGGACTGGAGGATGGTACACCTTCACGAAGGTTGGCTCAGATATCTTCATAGATTGTAGCCAAAGGCAGGCAACAGTATTAGAGTTATCCAATGGCAATCTTCAGGGCAGCGTTACCCATAGAGATATAGAGAAGTTTGAACAGGTGCTAGAAGCAATAAAGGAGAAAGATATTGGTAAGCAATTTGAGCTTTAACATACGAATTTGATAACTGCAAGCTTAGATAAAGGTTTGAGATGAAAATAGAATCTATCGTGGCTTGCGGAGCAGCTAAAAATGGTTATAGTCCTGACAAAATTCGCCAAATACTGTTACACGACCCAGCCCTAGTGAAAATTAAAGAGTGTAGTGGCGATGTGGCTGCACAAAATTACCTCAAGATAGCCCTGTGGTTTGCGGACTATCAAATGCGATCTCGCCAGCAGTCGTATCAAGTTAACTATTACCATCAACACAAACAGCAACGAGGCTTCGAGTTGTAAAAAGTAATGCTTGAAAATTCGACAGTATGCTAGGAAATGACGAATATTTATCTAGCTCTAGATAGCAGGAATAATCTGGTCTTAACACAAAAGTTATAAACTTACCCCTCTTTTGTCACTCTGGGAAAATTCTGGTAATGGCTCAAATCTGTGGATAAGCTATTAAACGGGTAGTCCAAACTCGTAGCGATTAATAAACAAACCAATTACTAGATCATGCATAACAATAGATTTTGAGAAGCATATCGTCTTGCGTGCTAAGCGTTTAATCCTTGTCCGCAATGTCAAATGTTTACGTTCAATTTTTTGGGTGTTGGACTTACCAATGACATGGGCCTGCTCATCCAAATGCCGCTGATATGCTCCCCATCCATCGGTAAAAAATTTTGTAATTCCAAAGGGTTTCAGTAGTACCTTTAATTCTAAAAGCGCTACATCTTCATGAGGTACAAGCACATAAGCTAATACTTTACCTGTTGCATGGTCAATGGCGTGCCACAACCACCAGAACTGTTGTTTAGATTTGACAAAACTCCACATCTCATCCATTTCTGCCGCTTCTACAAGTCCTAAGCTGACACCCATTTGAGTTAGATTTGCTCCTTGCAAAAATTGCTCATTGACCTGCCGTAGCTGTGGAAGTTTTTTTTTAATTCCTGAGTCACTGTGTTGCGGCTAATTTTCAGCACTCTGGCTATATCTCTCATCCCACTACTATTGATTGCCATCTCTGTAATTTGCTGTTTTACTTCTGGTAAATAGCCACGATAGGTATACTGCTGGATAAACGTGCGGCAACAGCATTCTCGATTACGACAAAGGTAACGCTGTTTTCCTTCCGATGATTTCCCATTTTTAACCACATCTATCTTGTCACATTTTGGGCAGTGAACTGGCTCATGAACCATTGGTGAACTTTTACATTGAATACTTTACCTTAATTAAAGCACAATTCTGGACTTGCATCAACAGGTCTGCGCCATTACCTGATAAGTATTCGTCGTTTGCTGGGTTATCTCTTCTAATATCTGTTGCTGCCGCGTTGACAGGTTAATCTCTGTGGCGTAAGGAGTTGGCATAGGGTAAACATCAGGCAATTGCTCCTCTCCAGTTTACCTGCTTATAACCATTGTTAATAACTGCTCAATTATTTCTACCAGCCTGCACTAGTTGTTGCACTACCAATCTTTGCAACATTACCGACCTAAGTCTACTGACATTTCAAGGTGTGCGGAACTAGCATGAAGTTAATTAGAGATACTCTCTAATAAATATTGTTGCAATCATGAGGTGAAAATCACGGAATCAATTAAATAAATAGACTTGTCGGGAAATAAGCGAGAATAGAAGGGATTTACAGGAAAAAACAATGTTAGACATCGAGCGAGTGCTGAGGCAAGAGCGGCTATTAAGGGCATTAACCGGATTGAACCGGAAAGCTTTTGAAGCGCTGATGCCAAAGTTTAGTGAGGTGTACGAGCAGACACGTCAGACCCAACCACGCCAGCGCGCTATAGGGGGAGGACGCAAAGCTCGATTGCAAACGACTCAAGCAAAACTATTTTTTATCTTGTTTTACTTCAAGTGCTACCCAACCTTCGATCTGGCTGGAGTAATCTTCGAAATGCACCGCTCTCAAGCACATGAATGGATGCACCGTTTACAGTCAGCCTTAGAAGCTGCATTAGGCAAAATAATGATGCTGCCGGAACGTAAACTTGATAGTATTACAGATTTTCGAGAGCGCTTTCCAGGGGTAAAACGGGTGATGATAGATGGAACAGAACGTCCAATTCAACGTCCGCAAGACTCTAAACAGCAGGCCCTAAATTACTCCGGTAAAAAGAAACGACATACTCGCAAACACTTAGCAGCAGTAGACGAAACTAAACGAGTAATAGTGTTGAGTAAGGCACGGGAAGGTAAACTCCATGACAAGCGCTTTCACGATCAAGATGATATTGCAAGCAATGTCCCAGATGAAATTCCGATTGAGGTGGACTTAGGTTTCCAGGGTTTACAAAACCAGTACGAGAATATCCATCTGCCACACAAGAAACCCAGAGGAGGAGCATTGAGTAAGGCGCAGAAACAAGAGAATCGCTGCTTGAGTCGATCACGTGTTATTTGTGAAAATGCTTTTGCTGGAGTCAAGCGCTACAATGCGGTCAGTGTGGTTTATCGCAACCGAATTGTGGATTTTGATGATCACTTGATGCTCACAGCCACAGGTTTATGGAACTTCTACTTGATGGCAGCTTGAAAATCATTCAGATGGAAGCAACATTACTTCTCTCAGTTTTTATTTCCCGACAACTCTAATATCTTGGTGGGTGGATAAAACTTACATAAAAGTGACAGAAAAATGAAAATCCTGTTAAGTTTAGACCGCAACAGGGTCGGGGCATGAACTTATCCTCTCTAAAGTTAGAAAATTATAGGATTGCATCCGGAATCCAGTTGTTTGAAGATGTAGAACATTGTATCAGCATAGAAAAGCAAAATCATGAAGCCAAATTTATTTAGTGTAATTGTTCTTTTAGCAACATCTACCTTAGTGGGAATTAATAGCCCTGCTAATGCTAGACCTAGCAGTTATCAGAAAACCTGTAACCATATCTCAGTTTCTGGCAACATTCTTTCAGCTAATTGTCGCCAAGCAAATGGCACAGTTAAGCGAACTTCCATAGTTTTGCAGGAGATTGAAAATATTAATGGCACTTTAAAAGTGGCTAAGCGTTGTAGCCGAGGAAATGGCGCTTGCCGAGCTGCTATCGCGTAATACGTTGACTAATACACTCATCAATTAACCAGGCAAACGCTTCTGATTTGGGCTGCTGCTTGAGTTCAACAGCCCCAGAGAGTTTCCCGAAGAAGTCGCTAACCTAAGTACAGGACAAAAATTGAATCACTTGCAGAAACTCATCGCTAAAGTGTTCTAGGTTGAGCAGAATTTGACGCAGATGATCCAGACCATGACGAAAGAGGCTTTTGGCTTTGCGACCGTGTTTTTTGATGGGAATTGTTTGTTGTTGTGCTAACCATTCTCCTGTGCGAAATGCCCAACACAATGCAATCGTCAACAATGCTACCATGCGACTTAAGCGCTCTGGATCTTGGAGATGAGTCGATTCTAAACAAAATCCTCTTGTCTTTAAGCAACCAAACAATGTTTCAATTCCCCATCTTTTTGCATAGTCGGTGATGCCCTGATGGGGTCGATGATGAGTCACCACAATTAATAAGTCTCCATCTTCCAGGCGCAAAGCAGCGACATAAACAAGCCAGCTTTCGGGGGGAAGCTTCCCCCCGAAACGTGGCGCCCAATGTCCCCAAATCTGACGACGACCCCGTAGCACCTGTTGCTGACTCTGATGAGCGGTATAGGATTAACATTAGCTAGTCGTTAGGTTCTTCTTCCTCTCGCTCTGTTGATACTATCCCAGTGTGTGTATTTTGCTATCTTAAAACAAAGGTTTGTCCAGGCTAAAACAGATGAGGAGCGCGACGAAGCACGAATTGCCTCAGCAACTCGCGCAATTTCTCTGGTCGTGGTAAGCGCTGCTCTAGTAGGCTTGGGACTGGGTGCGCTGCGATAACTGAACAACAGCGTAGAACCCATTTGGGATCTATTGTAAATTTTCTTTGAGTCACAAATTAGTTAAACAATTTGTCCCAAGCCAAACTATTGGGCATTCAAGGTTAAGAGTCTAGAAACCGTCTCAGTCACCAAATAATCCAGCGAGTAGTCGCCATCAAACCTAATAACTGGACACTTCAGCGATTTTAACCAGTCTTCATGACGTTGTAGATTCCGACCTTCTAAAATCCCCTCGTCGTACTGCGCTGCCCACTCCAAAAACTTGTGAGAATGCAAGTACATATCGCCCCCTGCCATGATTCGGTTGCCATAACGTTCAGTCTCTCGCTGCTTTAGCCTTTGCATACGCACTTTAGAGGGAACATACAGAAATATCACAACATCAATTTGGTCTAAGATTGCTCTGCCCCAGCTATCCATAGAACCCGCGATCAGCCAACCTTGAAAATTTTGTATTGCCGTAAGTAAACTCTGTTGCCGCTCACTGGCGGGATACTTTTCTTGATAAGGTGGATCGGTTAGCTTCCAGTAAAAGTCATCTGCGTCAAAAAACTGAACGCTTAAGTATTTAGCTAACGCCTTACCAAGTGTCGTCGCTCCTGAGCCAGAAGCACCAGCGATATTGAGCCGTAAACTTGTTGCTGTAATCTTTTCCTGCATGATGCGAAAGCTAGAGTTAGAGCCTTGATAGCAATCTACTACTTGCTCCTGATTACTAAATCAGTATTTTAGCTATTTAAATCGCCCTGAGCAACTTGCCCTAAGCCAAACTCTAATTCCATCTGTTTTTGTACCCACTCAAGAGGCTTTTCTTTCCTCTGAGCGATCGCCTGTAAATACTTGAGATACTCAGAGCGTTGCTGCGTCGTCGGTTTAGTCCCAAAGATGGCGTTTTTCGACCAACTGGTGGGCGACCAGTAGCCGTAGCGCTCCTTGAAGTTCATCGCGGCCCATCCAGGTGCAAAGCTCTTGTCATAAGCTTCGCGCAAGCTTCTACGATAAAATTCGTAGCGTTTGATATCTGCCTCGCTTAGTAGTTGTTCCAAGCCTGGAACTAAGTAGACTTTCTTAGGTTGTTCAAAAACATAACCACATTCGGGGCATTTCATCGTGAATGCGTAGAGGATTTTGCCACAGCCTTGCTTCTCTGTTGGACAAATCTTCTTGGGTGCTTCATCGCCGCCCATCCCCTCATATCCAGGCTCCATGCTGATTTCTTTGATATCCTCGACGAAACCATGCCGCATGACGTTACCAGCGATGTCAATTACCACACAATCTGTTTTATTAATTTCGGGAGCAAGTCTCAGTCCACGCCCAATCATCTGAAAATGCAGAGCCTTTGACTTAGTAGGACGCGCCAAAATAATTGCGCTGGTACTTGGTAAATCGAAGCCCTCGGTTAGTTTCATGCAACTCGCTAGTAGCATAATTTCACCATCTGCTAACTGCTGATAAATCCGCTCAACGCTCTTGTAGGGCATCAAGCCATCTACATAGGCTGACGGCACTCCAGCTTCCATAAACGCCTGTGCTAAGTTTCGTGCATGAGCGACGTTGACAGTGAAGGCGATGGTACGACGGGCAAAGGCTAGATTGTGCCAATCTCTAACCATTTGTTCGCTCAACTCTTGGCGATCGCAAGCTAGAGCAAGTTGTCCTTCGTTGAAGTCTCCATTAACTGCTGTGCCTACCTTTTCCAAGTCAGCTTGATTGGGGCTGAAGTAATCGGGTTTAACTAAAAATCCTGAACTGATTAACGAGTGAGGCATTGGAGCGGCTACTAAGCTGTCAAAAATATCGCCTAAGCTTTCCTTCTTACTCAATCGCCAAGGTGTTGCTGTTAGTCCCAAATAAATAGCGTGGGGAAAAATCTCACTCATCATCTTCGTAACGATGGCGGCGAAAGCAGTCAGGTGGGCTTCGTCCAGGATCACAATATCTACATTCAACTCTTGCCACCAGTCTCGCCGTTCTAGAGTTTGCACTGAAGCAATTTGCACGAGGGATTCACGGTTTTCTTGCCAACCTGCTTTGATAAAACCACATTCACTCAAGCCAAACGAAGATAGCTTATCTGCCGTCTGAGCAATCAATGTCTCCCGATGAACTACAAAGAGCGATCGCTTATTTTTGCTAGCAGCGTGGGCGGCTACCTGGGCAGCTAATACGGTTTTACCGCTACCTGTGGCAGAGAAGCCAAGGATACGCTTACTGCCATTACGAACTTGGGTATAAAGGTCTGCTATGAACTGCTTTTGATAATTTCTCAGGGTTGGTGTTGTCTTAGTGACAGCACATGGCTCATTTTGGTTAGTTGAAAGCACGAGTTTTCACTTCTATTATCCTAGCGGTATAAGCTGTTTAGCTGATAGTCCAAACTATCGATGTTCTTGTTGATGTTTAAAACAGAGCCGGAGCAAACTTGAGAGACAAACCCACGAGCCACAGGAGGAAAAGATGAACAGGATAGAATAGATAAAATGACTTGAATTTCCTTCCCTGCCTGCCATTCCAGCAAATTAGTATCGCTGGGGCAAGTAATGCTAATCCTTGATAAGACGCAGAGAGACGAGTGAACAAAACTGATAGGTTGAGTATTTCCCACCCTGCCCACCAAACTAGACTAGAGCAAACAAACCGAGCCATCAGGATGATAGTCACTACTCCGTAGGCTCCGTACTCAGCATTGATAGCTTGAGCGATGATTGCCGTTGCTATCCAAACTAAATATTTCGAGCCAGTCAGCTTCGGTAAGAAGAGGGCAACTAAACCAAGGGCTAAAGTAAAGAGGATATTCAGTTGTCCATTGTGAAACAACAGCACATAAATAGGTTGGCTGATTAATCCCCAAATAACTATTCGCAGAAGATAAGCATAAACATCTCTTGTATGCTTTTCTCCTTGTCCCAGTAGCCAAGCGAATAGTGGAAAACTTAGCCTACCTAAGTACCTGAATATTAGTTGATCGGGAAAAAAGACTAGACCAACATGATCTATGACCATCAGGAGCGCAGCTAAAACCTTAATGTCAAACGAAGTCATAGCGCCTCATTTTCAGTTTACTCGCTGGAAGACTGTTCTCACGCCTATAAAAGCTATCTTTAAGCTTTTAAATTCTAACGCTTACAAGCAGCTTGCTCAGGTTTGCTCTGACACAATGCGCGGTATGAAGAATCCTGCTCATAACTATGTAAAGCGGCAAGGAGGTATGGTCCCACAGTAACTAACAGAATCGCCGCCAGCTTGGAGCGCCGCCACACCGCCATAAACAGCCGACAAAACAGGGTAATTAGGCTAAATACAATCAGTGCATTAAAGAGATTAAGGTTTTGAGAATCGCGGTCATTCATACTTTTTCTGCCTTTTGGATTTGATTTTACCGACCTAGCATTGTTTTGAATATGGGGTCAGGTTCCACTCGCCATTTTGAGCGGTCATCACTGGAAGCTTTGAGCGCAAACTTAGAATTGTTGCGAATTGACTGGATTTGAGCAGGATTAGCGATGTTGGCTGGAGTAAACTGTTTGCGCTGATAGAGTAAATCATCAATGGTGATTTGGCGAATTCGTCCCTGTCTGTATGAGCGCACTGCGGCTAAGTACACTGCTTTGCCAATCTCGTCGGGTGTGCATTCCCCATACTCAGAAATTAGGATTTTCCAATCGCGATCGCTCCAGTCAGGAATCTTCGTGCAATATTTCAATAAATGGATACCAAAAATATCATGACGCGCTCCTTCATGGGGCAAATCTACAAAGATAGTACGGTCAAATCTTCTTTTCAGTTCTGGAGGAATTTGATTGATTCGATTGAGAGTAACTACTGTGTAAACGGGAGCAGTGCGGTCTTGCAGCCA
>QQTW01004896.1_pt1 | contig 10061 bp, 3 predicted proteins | sample 1904831 | NCBI WGS metagenome assembly QQTW01 (sample SAMN09435610, study PRJNA476489) | Subsurface metagenome, whole genome shotgun sequencing project.
GATGAGCTCAGATGAATCATTTTAGTAATTAGGGGGAGCGTTCTTGAGCGGGGGAGCAACCTTTTACTTGAAATTAGGAGCTTTTAACAAGGATGCCTTGTGTCTCGTACTACCTATTTCGACGACACAAATCTTTCTTTGTTCTCGATGTCTAAAGGCAGGGGCTTTAAAGCATCTGGCAGAGATAGTTCTTTCCCCCTGCTCCCCCTGCTCAAGAACAGCTCTCTTACTTAGTGCGGGCGTAGTCGTCTTGAAACCGGACAATGTCGTCTTCTCCGAGGTACTCCCCATTTTGAACTTCAATTAAAACCAGGGGAATCACACCAGGATTTTCTAGCCGATGACTCGTACACTGGGGTACGTAGGTAGACTGATTATTACTCAGCATCACTTCTTGGTTGTCGCAAGTGACTCTAGCCGTACCAGAGACGACAATCCAGTGTTCGCTGCGGTGGTGGTGCATTTGCAAGCTGAGCCGATGACCGGGCTTTACTTCAATCCGCTTGATCTTATAGCCTCGCCCTTCTTCCAGAATCGTAAAAGACCCCCAAGGTCGAAGTTCGGTTGCGGCAACACCTTTGGGGGCGACAGCTAGGGGTAGGGTTGGTGAGGGTTCGTGGAAAACTTCTTGAGTCTGAAGCATAATTTTCTCTCCTTAGAACTGCTAAACGGTCAGTATTTTCAAGAACTAATTAACAAAAATAGACAGTTTCTAACGTAAAAATAAGCAAGTTGAAGAAACCCTAGCCAAAGATAGCAGATTCTCCTACCTGCTGTCAGCTGTGACGCCTGAAAAATGATTAAGGACGATGCTGAAGGAAAACACCAAGACCATTGTGAACACGAGCAGCAGTGCGGGGTGAGCGATTAAGGAGTTGACCACCCAAGTAAAGGCTTGTAGAGCTACCGCCGTCGAGATTAAGGGCATCAACGCACCCCATCTGCTGCATTAATAAGGCGATTTCCGTCAAGGTGGGACCACGCCCACCAATGCGGTTATGAACGGCGGCAATCAGCAGGGTGCCTTCTACAGTTGTACCGATCGCACTGCGAGCAGCTGTTTCTCGAATGAAAGCATCGCTGAATCCTTCCGCTTTAGCATTGAGAACAATCTGGCGATTTTGGACTAAAATTGGTCCTGCTCCCAAGATTTGGGGGTAAGTTTTGAAGTAGGCTGGAACAGCGTTACTTTCCTCGCTGACAATAGAGCCTACGGGCAGGTTCAAAGCGACAGCACTGTTGGATCTTAGGGCTAGTAAGTATCCATTGGGTGGAATCGGAAAGGCAGTAATACCTGCGGCACCTCCTGGTAGTTGAGCACTGACTTGGTTATTCTGAACGACCACAATGATTTCGTTGTCAATCAGGGGCGTGTAAGTGTTTCCCCATTCTGATGAGTAGCGGGCAATACCAGCCTGTACGTAGCCGCTGTTGAAAGTCAGAATGGGTAAACGCTGTCCAGTTGAGGTAATTAGGCTTTCTTGAAGGCTGAACCGAGCGATTTTTACCGCTCCTGAATCATTCCAGGCGATCGCACCTCGGTTGAGAATCGGACTCGACAACCACCGACCGTCCCGACGAATCGCGCCCAAGGGTAATTTGTTGTTACGATTAAAAAACCCGCCGTTAATTGCGGCAGCGGCTGAATAGCGCTGAGCGGTTTTGACTAAGGGGGCAATACCTACGAGGGTAGTAGTTTCACTCCAAATCGGTTTGAGCGTTAGCCCAAAAGCGCGGGGGTTAATTTCCAACCACACAACTGGGAAGCGGGAAGTGCCTAGATTCAGAAATTGCTGTCGCCAGCGCAACCCTGGAGCCCAGAGAATATCACGCTCTACCATAGCATCTGGTCGAATATCAATCACTAAACGATTGGGGTGGGCTAAAGTGCTAACCCGAGGATAAAGCCCAGTTGGGATGCTTAAGCGGATGTTGGTAAGCGTTGGAGCTGTTTCAAGTTTTACTACGGGCGTCTGTAAATTATTTATAGGGTTTAAGCTCTGTTTGGATACACCAGGATTAAAGCGCTGTATCAAGGCTGGCTCAGCTGCTGCATCAATAGCGATCGCCCATTCTTGATAACCTAGACGCCCAGCAGAGAGTGGGCGGACTTTTTCTCCCCCTGCTCCCCCTGCTCCCCCTGCTCCCCCTGCTCCCCCTGCTCCCCCTGCTCCCCCTGCTCCCCCTGCTCCCTGCTGTAGCGCGACTTGCCAGGGTGTTGGGCGATCTAAATCAACGACGATGCGTACGCCCCATGACTGCTGCCCCTGACGAATTGCTTTCACTCTAGCCGCTGGTGTGGTAATACGCAAAGTGTTGCCATCAACTTGCAGTTGCCAACCTGCCAAAACAGCCAACTGCGTAACATCCAGATAGCGATGCCCTCTTGTTACCCAACTGCTGAGGACAAGGGGCTTGGTTGTCTGTTGAGAGAACCACTGTACCGGTTGTTTCGCCTCATTGCTTGTATTTAACAACTCCACCCCGAGTAGTTGCGTTACTCCCGCGTCACTGATGCCAGTGCGAACTTTGCCAGTTACTGTACCCAACTGCGACTGGCTCCAAACGGCGGGCAAAGTCCGACCATTTAAGGAAATTTGAGTGCCAGAATTATAAAGCAACCGAGGTGGGGGAGGTAGGGGAGCGGGGGGAGCGGGGGGAGCGGGGGGAGATGGGGGAGCTGAGGAAGCTGGGGAGGCAGATGCCAACCAGAGTGAAGTTGCCAGTAGGGACGAGATGATTTTAAACGAGTCAGCAATCCGATTTTTCACTATGAGTTAGCGCATAATGTGGAATCCTGCGTCCAAATATTAAAAACTAATGACTTTTCTGGTGCGCCTTAGCGTAATAATGATAGAGTATACTAATACAGTTGGTGGAACCAAACCAACGATTTTCAAGCCTTACCTAGCAATTAGGCGTGTTAAAGAGCTTGACTCAAGCTGGACGTGACACCAGGATTGTTGGCGAACGCTCACTGAACAGTTAGCCACAAGTGAAGATTAGCTTCTACCAAGTCGTAAACTGTAGTCAATACCAGTTTCGCTTGTCAGCGTCCTAGTCAGGAACTGCCCAATCTAGGTATTTCATAAAAAATACTGGGAGTGTGGAAACCTTGCGGCTTCACCCCAGGTAAGAAACATGCCACGGGGTGCGCGATTCGCCCGTGAAAACGTGGTAAGTTTCAGGAAATTGTTGGTAGCCCGGTTACGGCAATGGACACGGGTCTATCCCTTCCAGAGAATCCCTGTGGCAATAGCTGCGGGGCGAGTGACCACTATCAGACAGGAGTATTGTTTTCTAACCTTGCTGTCTCGCTGTCTCCTTCAAAGGTCACTTAGGCTATTCCACCAATGAACGGAAAAGCGTAATATTTCAATAAATTATAATAATTTTTGTTTGCCTGAGTCGTGGCTGTTTTGTTATTGTCGCTGCAATCCCTTGTCGCAATTCCTTACAAAATTAACGTACTCAATATCTTTTAGCTTTCCTCAAGCAACGAAAAAGTTAAGACCAGCGATTATGAATAACAAGCACGTGAACCAAAACCAAAAACTCAATGGACTCAATCAAAGCTCAACAGACAAAACATCTGAGTTACTAAGCCCCTATGCGGGACAAAGGTGGTTAGTAGAGGAAAGAGATGCCTGTGGCGTTGGCTTCATCGCATCCCTTGAGAATCATGCAAGCCACGAGCTCGTTGTCAAAGCTTTATCTGCCTTAACCTGTCTGGAACACAGAGGGGGTTGTAGTGCCGACGGCGATTCTGGAGATGGAGCCGGTTTAATGACGGCAATTCCCTGGGAGCTACTGAGTCAGTGGTTGACTGAGCAAGGCAAGGCACTGCCGTCAAGGGAAACTTGTGCTGTGGGCATGGTCTTTTTACCCCAAGAAGAGCAAGCGGCAACCACAGTTCGCCAAATCGTTGAGAAAGTATTGGCTGAGGAAGAATTAACTGTACTGGGATGGCGAGTGGTGCCAGTGCAGCCGAGTATACTGGGAGTGCAAGCACGAGAAAACCAACCCCAGATTGAACAGGTGTTGGTAGCTTCCCTTCAGAAAACGGGGGATGAACTTGAGCGGCAGTTGTATGTAACTCGCCGCCGAATCGGCAAGGAATTAAAGAAACACAGTAATTTCAATTGGTCTGAAAATTTCTACATTTGCTCATTCTCCAGTCGCACAATTGTCTACAAAGGCATGGTACGTTCAGCAGTGCTGGGAGATTTTTACACAGATTTAAGCAACCCAGCCTATGAGAGTGCCTTTGCTGTCTATCACCGGCGCTTCAGCACCAACACAATGCCTAAGTGGCCCCTAGCCCAGCCGATGCGCCTTTTGGGACACAACGGTGAGATTAACACCCTGCTGGGTAATATCAACTGGATGATGGCGCGAGAGGCAGACTTAAGCCATCCGGTGTGGGCAAACCGAATCGATGTCCTACTGCCGACTGTACATATTGATAATAGTGACTCAGCCACGTTAGACAATGTGGTGGAGTTACTGGTGCGCTCTGGACGAAGCCCACTGGAAGCCTTAATGATTATGGTTCCAGAGGCTTATCAGAATCAGCCAGACTTAGATAACCATCCGGAAATTATTGATTTCTACGAATACTACAGCGGCATTCAGGAGTCTTGGGATGGACCAGCGCTGCTGGTGTTTAGCGATGGCTTGAAAGTCGGCGCGACACTGGATCGCAACGGCTTGCGCCCGGCTCGGTACAGCATCACCAGAGATGGCTATATAGTTGTAGCTTCGGAAGCCGGTGTGGTGGACTTACCTGAAGCAGATATCGTGGAAAAGGGCCGACTCGGACCAGGGCAGATGATTGCTGTGGATTTGGAAACCCACGAGGTGCTGAAAAATTGGGAGATTAAGCAGCGCATTGCCCAGTCGCAACCATACGGTGAGTGGCTTGCTCAGCACCGTCATGAACTTAAGCGCGAGAAAGTTGCCTCCCCTCTCCAAACGGATAGGCAAACGTTGCTACGCCATCAAATTGCCTTTGGCTACAACACAGAAGATGTGGAGATGGTAATTCAGCCGATGGCAAGCGATGGCAAGGAGGCGACTTTCGCTATGGGGGATGATATCCCTCTGGCGGTACTATCCTCTCGACCCCACCTGCTCTATGACTACTTCAAGCAGCGCTTTGCTCAGGTAACAAACCCAGCGATTGACCCACTGCGGGAGCGCCTGGTGATGTCGTTGAAGATGGAGCTGGGTGAGCGAGGAAATTTACTAGAGGCAAAGCCGAGTTACGCCAAAAGACTAAAGCTGGAGTCGCCGGTACTGAATGAGGCGGAGTTGGAGCGACTGCGGCAGTCGGAGTTTGAAACAGCTGAATTTTCGACGCTGTTTGAAATTGCCACTGGTCCAATGGGTCTAGAAACGGCAGTACGAAACTTGCAGGCGGCTGCTGCAGAAGCTGTGAGGAATGGGAAAAAGATTCTGATCTTGAGCGACAGCTACACTGACAAACTTGGTGCGGAATATAGCTACATTCCTCCTTTGTTGGCAGTGGGAGCAGTCCACCACTACCTGATCCGCTCAGGATTGCGGATGAAGGCTTCAATAGTTGTCAATACAGGGCAGTGCTGGAGTACTCACCACTTTGCTTGCCTGATTGGTTATGGAGCCGGTGCAGTTTGTCCGTATCTGGCGTTAGAAACGGTGCGGAGTTGGTGGTCTGACCCCAAAACACAGCAATTTATGGAACGAGGGAAAATCCCAGCGATGCCCCTGGAGAAGGCGTTAGAAAACTATCGCACTGCCATAGAAGCAGGTATATTGAAGATCCTCTCGAAGATGGGCATTTCCCTGCTGTCTAGCTACCAAGGGGCGCAGATATTTGAGGCCATCGGTATTGGTCAGGATTTGTTAGAACTGGGATTTTATGGCACGGCGTCCCGATTGGGGGGCTTAAGTGTTTCAGAACTCGCTACTGAAGTTCTATCTTTCCACCAGCGTGCTTTCCCGGAACTGACAATTAAGAAGCTAGAAAACTTTGGCTTCGTCCAGTACCGGCCAGGGGGTGAGTACCACATGAACAGCCCGGAAGTATCGAAGGCGCTGCATAAGGCCGTGTCAGCTCAGAGCTACGACCACTACGAAGTATACAAGCAGCACCTACAGGGTAGACCTGTGACCGCGTTGCGCGACCTGCTGGACTTCCAGATTCCTAGCGTTCCTATCCCCATTGAAGAAGTGGAGCCGGTAACAGAAATTGTCAAGCGCTTCTGCACGGGTGGGATGTCCTTGGGGGCACTGTCGCGGGAAGCCCATGAGGTTCTAGCGATCGCCATGAACCGGATTGGCGGCAAATCCAATTCCGGCGAAGGTGGAGAAGACCCCATCCGCTACAAGTTTCTGGATGATGTGGGTACAGATGGGACGTCGGCGCTACTACCGCACTTAAAGGGCTTGCGCAACGGAGATACTGCTTCCTCGTCGATTAAGCAGGTGGCGGCAGGTCGCTTTGGCGTCACGCCAGAGTACCTGATGAACGCCAAACAACTTGAAATCAAAATCGCTCAAGGTGCCAAGCCCGGAGAAGGTGGTCAACTGCCTGGTCAGAAGGTCAGCCCCTACATCGCTATGTTGCGCCGGACTAAGCCGGGAGTGACACTGATTTCGCCGCCCCCCCACCACGATATCTATTCGATTGAAGACCTGGCGCAACTGATATTTGACCTGCACCAGATTAACCCCAAAGCGCAGGTATCGGTGAAGCTGGTAGCGGAAATCGGGATTGGGACGATCGCGGCTGGGGTGGCTAAAGCAAATGCTGATATCATCCAGATTTCTGGTCACGATGGCGGTACTGGTGCCTCTCCCCTGAGTTCGATTAAGCACGCTGGTGGCCCTTGGGAACTGGGGTTAACAGAAGTGCATCGGGTGTTGATAGAAAACAAATTGCGCTCACGCGTGATTCTGCGAGTTGATGGTGGCTTCAAGAGCGGCTGGGATGTGCTGATGGGCGCATTAATGGGCGCAGAAGAGTACGGCTTCGGCACGATCGCTATGATTGCCGAAGGCTGTATCATGGCTCGAGTTTGCCACATGAATACCTGCCCCGTAGGTGTCGCCACTCAGAAAGAAGAACTGCGTAAGCGGTTTACCGGGATGCCGGAGCATGTGGTGAATTTCTTCTACTTTGTAGCAGAAGAAGTGCGTAGTCTCCTGGCGCGACTCGGCTACCGGTCGTTGGCAGAAATAATTGGTCGCGCCGATTTGTTGAAAACTCGTGACAATGTAACGCTTACCAAAACTCAATCCCTCAACCTCGATTGCATCACCCACCTGCCTGATACGCGGGAGAATCGCGAGTGGCTAAGCCATGAACTGGTTCACAGTAACGGCGCGGTTTTGGATGACCAAATGCTGGATGATCCAGAAATTCAAGCTGCTATTCGCAACTGTTCTAGTGTGACCAAAACGTATGAAGTGGTAAATACAGACCGGACGATTGGAGCGCGGCTGGCGGGGGCGATCGCTACTCAGTACGGCAACAGCGGATTTGTAGGACAAATCAACCTCAATTTCATTGGTAGTGTGGGGCAGAGCTTTGGTGCCTTCAACCTCCCCGGTATGCTTCTTAAGCTCGAAGGTGAAGCCAATGACTACGTGGGCAAGGGGATGCATGGTGGTGAAATTATTATTAAGCCCCCAGAGTCAGCCACATACGCACCCGATCAGAATGTGATTGTAGGCAACACCTGTCTCTACGGCGCGACTGGCGGCAGTCTTTTTGCCAACGGGCTGGCTGGCGAACGTTTTGCCGTCCGCAACTCCAAGGGCATTGCGGTGATTGAGGGAGCCGGGGATCACTGTTGTGAGTACATGACCGGTGGCGTTATTGTCGTACTGGGCAAAGTAGGTCGCAATGTGGGAGCCGGGATGACTGGTGGTTTAGCCTACTTCCTCGATGAAGATGGCAAATTCCCTGAGTCAGTTAACCAGGAAATTGTCAAGCTCCAACGGGTAAGTAGTCCCGCAGGCGTGAGGCAACTGCAAGAGCTAATTGTTGCTCATGCAGAACGCACCGGCTCACCAAAGGCTTATAGAATCTTGGATAAGTGGCAGGAGTTCCTGCCTAAGTTCTGGCAAGCGGTTCCGCCTTCGGAGGCTGATAGCCCAGAAGCCAATTCAGATGCCTGGGCAGAAAAAGAGCTTAGTCCGGTTCAGTAAGCCTGCATCGCCCGGCGCGCGGGGAATGGCGAGAACTTCTCCATTCCCCTGCTTTTATGCAGCGAGCTGAGTACGGGGTCGGTAGTAGTAGGAACTAATGGCAGCATTATTGTAATTTTTAACACCGTTACAAACCGTACCTAAGACTGTGGAGCGAGAAATTCTTAACCGATTTAAGGCTTGCATCAGTATAGAACGGTCAGTCTTACCCATACGCGCAACTAGCACGATTCCATCTGTAAGGTTGGCAAGCAAACAACTGTCCGCAAGCCCTAACAAGGGTGGCGTGTCATAGATAACCAAGTCAAAATTTTGCCGCAGTAGCTCCATGATATTCTGCATCTTTTTGGAAGAGAGGAGCTTGGTTGGGTCAGGTGGGATTTGACCAGAAGTTAACACATACAGGTTCTCCCATAAAGGCGATTGCTGAATGGCCTCTAAAACAGGCAAGTTTGTAGAAATAACGTTGCTGAGTCCCTGTTCGTTTCGGAAACCGAGCCGAGTATGAACTTGAGGCCGACGTAAATCTGCATCCACTAATAACACTCGCTGTCCCATAGCAGCAGCTGCCTGTGCTAGGTTTACAGATACTGTTGATTTACCATCCGCGTGTATAGCGGAGCTAATTACTAAAGAGTGAATCGGCGTGTCCGAACTGAGAAAGCCGATGTTTGTATGCAGAGCGCGGAATGCCTCTAAAAAGGGAAAATAGCTTTCACTTTGAGCCTTGTTGATATTACGAAACACCAAATTTCCGCCCTCTGCATTCGCCTGAAAATTTGCCTCGCCTACAGGAGCCATTGCTTGAAGGTGTTTGTAGAAAGGAATTATCCCTAAAAGCGGCAGTTTTGTCACATCTTGGAGATCGTCAGGAGAGTGAAATACGTTGTCCAGCTTTTCTACCAACAACGCGGCTCCCATCCCGGCTAAAATACCAGCGATCGCACCCAAAATCAGATTCCGCGTTACGTTAGCAGAAATTGGCGATCGGGGTAGCTGAGGAGCCGCAATCAACTGCCAGGGAAGTTCCTTCTGAGCGGTTTCAATCTGTAGCGATTCGCGTTTTTCTAGAAATCGGTTCAAACTCTCAGTAGCAATTTTTACTTCCCGTTGCAAGTCGGTGTACTGACGAGCCAGAATTGGCAATTGTTTAACTTGTTTATCTAAGCTGCTTTCCGCTTGGGCGATCTTTGCCGCCCGCATTTCCAAAAGCGAAATTTCGTTGGTTATCTGGACTAGTTTATTTCCCAACACCCGTTCCGATTCCTTCTGCAAGATAGGCAGCAAATTCGCTCGCTTCTCTCGTAGCCTCTTAATAAATGGGCTATCTTGCCGATATCTGGTTGAGTCTGCGGCAATCAGACTTTCTACCGCCCGCAACTGCCCTACTAAACTCTCGTAAAGTGGAGCTTCCCTTTCAATTAGCGCTTCCTCCCCACTCGACTGTTTCTGCAAAGTCGGATAAAATGAGCGGGCTTGGGCTAGCTGCTTACCTGATTCACCCTGCAAAGTCTTATAAAAGGCACGGGTTTCAGCCAGCTGGTTTTGGATATTTAGTCGCTGTATGCTAACGTTACTGACTTGCTCAGCTAGTATTTCCGCTTTAACCTCTGGATCGACGAAATTGTACCGCTGGCGAAATTGTTGTACTTGTTTTTGCAAGCTGTTAACTCGCGCTTGCAATTGGGGCAGTTGGTAAGTAACAAATTGAATTCCCTGACGCAGGTTGGTTTGCCGCTGTTGCAGACTGTACTTCAAATACCCTCGAGCCACCTGCTGCAAGACGAACTCAACTTTTTGCGGATCCGTATCCTGGTAACTGACTTCTAAAATTTTGGTTTCATCGAAGCGGACGATCGTTAGTT
>QQTW01004897.1_pt1 | contig 10061 bp, 18 predicted proteins | sample 1904831 | NCBI WGS metagenome assembly QQTW01 (sample SAMN09435610, study PRJNA476489) | Subsurface metagenome, whole genome shotgun sequencing project.
CCTGGAGGCGCCGCCAGACCTGATGGCGCATCTGGAAGCCCGGGCAAGTTGCTACCTGCAAGGGCTCAATGCCGATCCAGAGTGCGGTCGAGATCTGCTGGGCTTCAGGCCTGGCCGTCAGCCGGTAAGGCATGCAGCCTTACAATCCTGCATCACCTCAGTTGTCATGCGATTGCGTTGCTCGTTCTGGGCATCTCTGGCTGAGCTCCACACAGATGCATTCTTTGCATCAACACAACTGCGCACTGCACAGTGTAGGGCTGCCACTGCCCTGGCAGGCTTTTGCCTTGCTCTTTATGCACGGCCGCGATGTTTTATTCACTCCCAACCACTCTTAATGCGGGCCATGCTGCCATGCCACAACTTTGCCTGCACTAGGAACTTTGCATCGTTCCGGTCTGGAAATACCTGTGAAGCCGACGAGTCATCCCTGACCTCGCTGTACGTGGTGCCTTGGTGGTGTTTTCTTACGTTCTGAATGATGTGGCGTGCTGCAGGTCCGCATCGCGCTGACCGAGTCCATCCTGGCCACGCTGCGCATGCTGTCCGACGGCCACTGCCTGACTCTGCCTCTCATGGAGGCTGTCGGCCTCCACATCTACAGCAGCCTGAGTCTGCACTCCATGCAGTCAGCCACGGCCGAGCCCTGCGACTGGGCCGGCGCCTGCCTGAGCGACCTGCCGGGCATGACAGCCAACCAGCTGGCACCGCTGCTGGAGCAGCTGTATGTGGTCCTCGGCCTGCATCAGCACTCGCTGCGGGAGTATTGTGACGCGCAGATGCATGCTGACCAGACGGTGAGCATGGCCGATAGGGGTGGACATCGGCCCGCAGGGCATGCCTCTGGTCCAGGCGGCAGCTGCATGCACCAGCCAAAACACCTGGCTGCTCACCATAGTGCCACCGAGCGGGCTGGCAGACACTGTCAGCTGGTACTTTACCCCAGAGCGGTCTGGGACATCGCGCTTGCCGATCAGGTCAAAACAGAGCAGGCTGGCACCTGCCCCCACGTTTCCTCAGCCTTGCAGCGTCTTGCAGCGCCGCACTGAACTTACTTGCATAGGCATGGCAGCCCAAACTGGCAATGCTGCTGTGCAGTACCGCCCATTCCAGCGCAACGGCGACGAGGGCCTGCAGCTGTCGGCGCAAGGCCAGCTGCTGCTCGCGCTTTCAACCCCTGGCGAGCGTACCTCTGTTGCAGACGTCCTTGGCTACGAGGCGTTACTTCAGGAGGCAACGCGGCCAGTGCCGGGCGGTTTGGCTGACGGTGGCGAGCCCCAACTGGTGAGGTCCCTGCTGTACTACTGGTTGCTTTTTTCCAGCACTCAACCTTATCAAGGTTCTGGTATTGAAGGAGTGCTGCTCTGTTGGGTACCTGAGTAAGCCTGGCAGGTCTGCCAAATCATGACCAAGGGGCAGTATCGACACCCATTTCACATCACGGCAACTGCACTGCCATAATCAACGTCATGGTCTTAGTGGTAGCTCCCATAACCAGTCGGCGCTCCAGAAAAATAACCCTAAGGCTGAGGGGACCACCCCCAACATGGATTCTCCATACTTACCTGCCCGGGTGGTGTCGGCGATCAAACAAGGCCGACCCACTATCCCGACTGCTGCCCTTGCACTTTGGCATGCGGTCCGGGGCACTGGTGTACCAAGTGTGCTGCAGACCAGAGGTCCGCGGCGGATCACATTTCCAGGTAAATTTGGCCTGAGACAGTTGGCTGATGTCCCACCCCAGCCGAAACCACCTCAAAGCGCAAAAACTCGCTCGTGCAGGCGTTCAGAACCGCCAAGTATGCTTCTTTAAGCCAGATTATGGCTTTGGCTTGTGACCATCGTGCCGTGGGACGACAACTCGTGCACAAGGTGTTATCTGGCACATCTGCGTGAACGTTATGGTGAACTATTACTGCGCCATCTGCAACAAGATAGTGCCAATAGGCAAGAAGGCGGTGAATCCGAGGACAAAGAGAACTGCCGTCTTCCAGTGCTTAGGCCAGACTCTGATCTGGTGCACAAGACATGTGCTAGTCAGGTCAGAACAACTGCATTGCGAAACAAGGGCATCAGTACACGCAGACGGCACAGCAGAGTATCTCTCAGGCAGGCGCAGTGAGGCTGAGCTGTTGCTTTCGGGCCAGCAACCTGGTCAGCCTTGCACCAAGCAGCACGCTGTTCAGCCTCCTGCACACGAAGCAGCACCGGTTCTTGCAGCTTGCATGACTGGTTTGCAAGCTGCCAATGAGCATGCAGGAGCTGAGCCCTGCCAACAGGCCACCCAAGAGGTGCATGAACCTTGGGGCGGACATGCCAGAAATGTTGAAGGTAAGCAGGCCGCCGCCGCTGTGCTGCGTGCTGTGGTGATTGCCTTGGCAGACTTGATAATACACCACGAGGGTGTTGCAGAGGGGGTGGCCAAGAAGTACCACGGTGTCACATATGACCTCAAACGAAAGCATGGCTCACACAGGGCGCGTCTGTTCCTTGAAGGCCAACCTTGCACTGCAGTGTATTTTTTACGGCTGAGCTTGCAGCGGTAGCGTCGCAAAGTTCTGGGGGTGCTTGGCAGCTCTACAAAGCTTAATGTGCTACCCTCCTCCGAGGTGAGTGTCAAGCGTACAAGGGTACTGCAGCGCCGCTCTTGTTTACCTGTTTGATAACATGATGCCATATCAGGTGCATGCTGGTCACTGGTACACTCCCACGCCTGCTTGTACATGTTATCTCCCCGGAATACCACATGTTTGGTCATTGCCGTCGATGCGCGGGCCGCGACTGCGGGATGCGACTGCCGCCGGAGGAGCGCACCGCTTGGCTGCTTGACCGCAGCAACATGGCGCTGCAGGTGCTGGGCAACCGCATCTTTCGCCCTGATGCACTGCCAGAGAAGGTGGCAGGTGCTTCCACCAAGCTGTTGCAGGCGATCATCGCCAATGCAGATGGCCGCCTGTGGATGCTGAAGCAGATCCCAGCTGACATGCGCGCGCATCTTAATGAGCGCAGCCAGAGCAGTGTCTCAGTTGCGCTGGTTTTCAGCCTGTTCACCCAGCGCATGGGCTACAAGCCTCCACGGCGCCTGATGCAGGGGGCAGCTCGGAACATTGAGTATGAGGCAGACCAACGGCGCCTGATGCAGGGGGCAGCTCGGAACATCGAGTATGAGGCAGACCTGAAGACCCGCTCCAGCACGGAGCTGGGCTTCCATTTACCCAAGCGCAGCAACAAGAGCTGGTATTTCCATCATGCTTTGGAGAGCAATCACCTGCCCTGGAATGCACATGCCTCTACCAGCAGAGCGAAGCTGTTAATGTTGTTTGCCAAGCGGCGCCACAAGGTCATGCTTAAGGCGCACCGCATTGCCTTGAAGCATATGGCTGTGCGCTCGTCCTTTAAGAGGAAATGACTGGCATGTACTGCAAGGACATGTGGCGAGCAAAGCATCTGGTGCTAGGCAAGGCACAAGCTATGCAAAGCTGGGTGCCGTCGTTGAAACATAAGTTGCTATGACAATATCAGAGCTGATTGACTGGGGCAGCAACACATGGTAAAGTCGTTGGAAGTGGTCCTGCTGATATTGTAGCAGCATTGGCGTGTCCTCAAGGCATGATTACAGCCCTGACAGGCTTGTTCTGGTGTTGTGTGCCCAGCGTGACCTCCCGTTTCATGCCATTATGCACCCTGAGCCAACCTCCGCTGTAGCACGTTAGGCTAAGCAGGTGCACATTGTTTCTTGGCAGATCCTGAAAGTACTCGTTGAGAGCTTTCCGACGGTACGCCGCATGCAAGTGCACCTGCTTAGCTCGGCCCTGTAGAGACATGGCAAAATTGAGACAGTTTGGGGGATCCCCGCCGCGGACCTCTGCAGCAGACGGGATAATTTCTGGTAGGCCGTTGTCCGCTTTCGAGCGCCTCGGCACCGAGTAAATCAATACAGAACATCCAAACCTACGTTGTTGAAGTGTCGCAATTGTTTGTCTGGTTATGCATGATCAAACCAGGCTGCTTTGGGAGCCGGCTTGCACCGCCACACACGGCCCCCCCCTTCCGGAAACTCCGAAACTCACACCGCCACACGTTCTAGCGGCAATCGCAATAGCAAGCCCAACAAGAACCTCAAGCTGCACCTCGTCGACACTACGATTGCTTGCTCCTACACGGAACATGTGTTGCAATGGCCGCAGGTTTGACACGTCAAGGAACACCGGTCCTGACCCACCTGGTGATCGCGATGCCGCAGGTGGCAATCATCCCTAGCTTGACCGTTGTAGCCGCCCTTGTCATGCCCTGTTTGCAAGCAGATGGGGCTACCTTGGAGCTGTCCCTGCCATGCCCTGTTTGCAGGATGACATGCTGGCAGATGGGGCTACCGAAGATGTGGTGATGACGCTCCTGGTGGAGGGGCAGCTAGCGCATGTTCTAGAGCAGGCGGCAGCGCCTGTGCGGCCCTTGCCTCTTACCCAACAACCGCTTGCTGGCTGCTGCGCTGCGTATGAGGCACTCTCTGAAGCTGGTAGGACTCCTATACCACACGCTGGCAAGCGATGCTTGCAGAATAACACCTGTGCACAGACTGCCTGGCTTGCACCATCGCATGCAATTAGAGATCCGCAGGGCATTGTCCTTGCGTGCAATCATGATGAACATCAGCTTTGCTGTCAGACATGTCACAGATTGCAGTGCTGAAGACTGAACCTGGTCAGCAAGTCTGAGTACGCAGCTAAGTTCTGGGAAGGTGCAAGACCGCGTGCTTTGGAGTGAACTAGTACAACTGGTATAACAAGTTGTACCTAATGGGGTGAAGATGGAGTCATTGGCTGGGTCAGCTGATGTTTGTGACTGGCGTCAGCTCTGTCGTGAAAGTTGAAGGGCGCATGAAGCTTGTTTCTTGCAGGTGGTCGAGCAGCAGAGGGTGTATGAGAGGGGTCGCAAGCTGGCGCTGCGCGCTTTGGCCGCCTGGCATCACCTGCGATGCATCCAGGTGGGTCTAGGGCGTAGGAATCTCTGTGCTCTACTAGGGTGTAGGTGGGGTTGGTTATGATTCTCCCGGCTGTTTTTAAAGTGGCGGTATGGCCATTGCTGGGCACTGTCAGAGCTTGTCGTCTGTCTTTCATGTGCAGTGTTGATTCTGGGCCGGCACCCCATGGACTTTTGGCATGGACTTTATGCTGCTTGTAACAGGACACCTTCAGGGTTTAGGGTAATGCTGCATGTAGCCAGGAGATGTGGGATGTTTGTGCTTTGCAGTGTACGCAGACCAGCGGTACAATGTGACCGTCCAACCATGCGTGTGGGCAGGTACAGGTGGCGCAGGAGCTGTACAAGCCCCTGGTCAGCGCGTACTTGGCCTCGCGGAGTGCGCTTTTCGGTGCGTGTGCAGGATGGGCGTGACCGGGCACGATAACCCAGCAAGCGCAAGTGACATGTCTGTATAGCCCGGCCTTGAGCAGCACAAGCCCTTGCGCATCAGCTGCAGCATTCAGCATTTGTTGTGAGCAAATCGAGCAACTGGGCAAGGGACTTGACTGCACTAGCCAAACAGCATGTTCCAGGGACCAAGGTATCCCTGGTTTCGATGCCGTGGCTGTGTGCTGATGTCATCTGCCTGTCTGGCGCAGACCTGAAGAACTGGTTCAACGCGGCGATGGTGTGCGAAAAGCACAGAGACTGCGAGGAGCTGACTCACAGCTTGGAGCCTGTGAAGCAGCGCTTGCGCGAGGAGAAGAGGTGAGGCAGCAGTTTGGTTCACTGATTCAGCCAGCAACCCTGATGTTGGCCTGGCTGGCCTGCCGATGCGTCAAGCCCTGCTTGGCTTGCAACAGTTGTCCCCTCTATCGTGGCGGTGTTGTTGCCCTGCGCAACAACCTGCTTTCGAAGACGCCACCATCCTCGCATCCGTTCTGAGCCCCATTGCCCCGCCCAGGCTGATGGAGGAGCAGCACCAGAAGATGAAACAGCCAAATGTGGCGCGGGATACTGCGAAAAGCAACCAGGCGCGAGACAAGGCTGCGCAGCATCAACGCCAGGCAGTGCAGGTGTGCTTTGCATGCTGAGCTGGTCCCAAGGCAGTCGTTGCTGTCGCTGTGTTGCAGCTGTGACAGCAACACCTCTGGTACCCCAATCGCCCTGCGCACCGCTTTGCCAGCCATCCAAGTGGCGGGCTGGTTGCTACGACAACCAGTTGCAGCATGTCTTCTCTTGCACTGTTGAAATGAGCCACAAACAGCACTACTAGTCCTGTCACGCGTAGCAGCTGATACTCGTGCGGGGCCTGGGGGGCTTCTGACACCCTGGTGCCCTGCAGCTGGAGCATGATGTCCAGATCATAGAAGACAGGCTGCGCCAAGAGGCAGAGCAGATGCATGCACTAATAGCCGAGTGCGAGGCATACCAGCGTACGTACACCTCCCAAGGCTTGGGGTTGTTCAATTCTAGAGTATGCGTCTTCACCATGCATTCTGGCTGGCTCATAGAGCAGCGCTGTGTTGGCCAGGCATGCTGCGGTCGCCTGACATTGCGACGGCTGCTGCTGCTGCTGATGTCTTGGGTCTGACATTGCGAATTGCAGTGCTGCCTGCTGTGGCACCCCATTGGTTGCACATCATGAGTCATGTCACATTCGATGGGAAGTTCCAGCAGGCTAAAAGGAGCCACTAAGAAGTTGCATGCTACCGTGGGCGCACAAGCCCTGCAGGCATTTCCACATGTAGTAATGGAGCCTGCGGTCGTCGCACAGCATCTGCGGTGGTTGAGTGACCATGATTGAATGCAGGGCACGAGCCATTCAAGGCCAGCTTTTGGGAGACCGACGACCGCTTCAACACAGGTTGCAAACTTCATCTCATGTACGCGTATTGGCACCGTGGTGTCACTGGCCAGTCAATGAGGTGCGGCTCAGCGCTTGCAAACTCTGGGTGCCTGATGTGTCTGCAAAGCGCAAGGTAGTGGTGAAAGTGTGGTCGTGCAACATGAGGAGGAGCCATAGGATAGATCCACTTGTCATTAGTGGAGCCGGTAGACAAACACTGGATCACAATGCTGATTCAGATGCTGCCTTGCGGTGCTGAGGACCGCGAGCGGTACAGGGACATGGCTGCACACCTGATGTTCGATCCGCAGTTCCAGGACAAGGTCCTGTCGCGGCTGGAGTCCATGCTGGCAACGGCTGCGCAAGCTGGAGATTGGCACTGAGCTGATCCAGACGCCGATTGCCCACATCCTGTGGTAAGACACTTCCACATCCGCTGTGGATTCACAAGCGCATGCAAGGCCCTTGCACTGTCCAGTCTGCACAATAGTCACTATCCAATGTGCACAACAGTGACTGCATAGCTGACATGGCCTTCATGCGCCGCTGCTGAGTGCTGCCTTGGTGGCTCCTCGGAAAGCTGGCTGTAAGCGCATGGTCACTTCCAGCTTGCAAGTTTCCACACTCCAAACGGCTCGTTTCCAGTTGCACGCTATGCGGCTGCTCATGCTGCATTCACGCTATGCAGGGAGCTGGCTGCGAGCGCCCGCTGTGACAGCTCATCGGTTCTGGCCAAGCCCATCAACCAGGCGCTGCTGCAGATGCTCCACCAGGCTGCCGTCAAGCAGCAAGGTGCGCTTGTGTTGGACCTGTCAGTCTGGACTTTGTGCTACTATGGAATGCGCTACACTCAGCCAGGGTGGTAACTTTGTGCTACTATGGAATGCGCTACACTCAGCCAGGGTGGTTACTGCCATCACGATGGAGCACTTAGCACATGACAGAGGGCGATGGCGATAACTGTATTCTGGGCCTGTATGCGTATCTGTTCTGCAGAGGCGCGGGCGCGGATGTGTGGCACTGCCGGACGCAGCGACTGTGGTGAAGGCCAGAAAGAGCGTCTCTATTTGAGTACTAGTAGTAGTAGTAATTCTAGGGTGTGCCAGACGGCACAACGGGACTTGCTCCCGTATCCCTGGCCGTATCCATTTGAGTGCAAACAGCTATTTCAGGTCCTGAATTTGCGTGTCCTGTCCAGAGGCGCAGGCGGAGGCGGCGGCTCATGAGCTCCTGGCGCTGGCGGACGCGGCGAGCCAGGTCAAGGCCAGAAAGGCGGCAGGCAAGGCAGCCAAGCCGGCAGTGGTGCAGGGGGTTGAAGGCGCTTCGGATAGTGATCAGCTCCCTGCGCTAGCCTCTGACTCGGGCAGCGACTCAGAGTCTAGAGGGAGGCCTGGCCTAGGCGCTGCTGAAGTCGACCACCACGTCGAGGATGGGCACGCACCGGCGCAGGCACTAAAACCTGGGCCGGCCACAGGACAGGCAGAGGCATCTCAGCCTCCCTCGCAGCCTGCACAGGTGCGTTCAACCTAGCCCACTGGCGTCCAGCACCTTTTCCCACTTATGCGGGTCGTGGGTTGGGCGATTCGCCCATAGCGTTCTATCCCATGCCCATGATGCCATGCGACCAACCCTGCTGACGTCCGGCAAGGGTGACTGACGTATAAAATTATGACGTCAAAGCACCCTAATATATACATAATATATCGCGTCATGTGTTGAAAAATCTCACGTTAAATGTCCCCGAATTTGCTATTCTGAAAAGGGTTGCCGGGCTTTGGTCGTCCAATACTTGATGAACAGCTTGTTGAACACCGCACCCGCCGGGTCCGTCCTATTTCACCAGCACGATGCTGAACTGTGCGAAACTGAATGTTGCTGGAGGAGCACCTTATGCATAGGTTGCCTAGCTTGTCCTAACCAAACAACGTTAGCCATATAGCAGCAGCCGCAGCAGCGGCTGTTTGGGCGACTCCTGGCCTGGAGTGTTTCGTTGTTTACCATGGCAGCGGGCAACGGCGTGCCGGGGGTGGTGCAGGAGGTTGAAGACGATTCGGAGGGTGATCACCTGCCTGGGCTAGCCTCTGACTCTGGCAGCGATTCAGAGTCTGGAGGGCTGCCTAGCCTGGACGCTGCTGTAGTCGATGACCACGTCGAGGACGGGCGCTCTCCTGCGCCGGAGCGCAAACCTGGGCCGGCAGCACACGCAGCACTTGCACAGGCATATGAGCGTGCCAAGCAGTCTCCACAGGTGTGTCCAAGCTACCCTGCTGGCGTCCTGCACGTTTTACCACTTATGCGGGTCGCGGTCGGTCGGATCGCCAGCTAACTGTAGTTCAGGCCCAATGCCGGCCCAGCTGGATCAGGGACATAGGTCATACGAGCACATCAGGGCAAGCAACCAGGTACAGCTATATGCAGGTTATTTGCGCACAGTATTGACGGCAAGGGGCGTGGAACACAGTGCTTGTATACCTTTGCTAAAGGACGCTGCACCACATCAGAGCCAAAACAATACAGCTTGCCGCTGGAGGCATTGTCGCATCCCGCCACGTGTTGGTCGTTGGTCGCTCCCCGCAACACGCTTGCTAGGACTGCTTGTGCAGCTCGGCTGCTTGGCTATTCAGGGCTTGGTGTCCCAGCCGACCTTGACAACAGTACCATACTGTCTTGCCAGGTGTTGGTGTTGCCAGTCATCGAGGGCTACCTTGTTGTGTTGACTAGGCAGGGTAGGCCCGCAAGCATGGCCATTTGGCTGGCAAATGGACTGAGCCAGGGGCTCGCTGAGTTGGCTAGGACCATAGGTGGACACTAGAGTTCAATGCAGTGCTGCTGGCAGCCTCTTAAATGTAATGGTGCAGATATGCGACACGGCCATGCAGTGTCGGGCTGCCAGATGTGCGTCAACGACACCCTCACGGTCATGCCGCCACGCACCGCTGCTGAGCACTGAGCAGTGTCTGGCAGGCGGGCAGTACAGGGCAGGGACGGCCGTGGGAGTCGAAAGATGCTGGAGGGGCATGTTGAGCTCCTCCCGGACCTGAAAAAAAAAACAAAAGCTGAGCTGGGCGGGGTACCTGGTGCACCCAGGTCAAGGCCCTGCGACGCCGGGCGAGCTTTGCCAGGCGGCAGGCGCACAAAGGATTGACAATGGAGCAGGAGCGCGATGCATGCACCGCCCGCATGGAGGAGATTAACCGTGAGCTGCTGGCGCAGTTTGATCACGATGACGATATATTATGTATATATTAGG
>QQTW01004898.1_pt1 | contig 10059 bp, 12 predicted proteins | sample 1904831 | NCBI WGS metagenome assembly QQTW01 (sample SAMN09435610, study PRJNA476489) | Subsurface metagenome, whole genome shotgun sequencing project.
ATCACCATGAAGTTGTTACGGAAAACGTTCGAACGACGACCTCAAAATCTGCCATTTGTTCTAGTGGGTATCAGGTAATCTTTTTGGTACTTTCCATTTCCTAGGTGTCTTATGCAGTCAACGTACAATTTCTGGTCACTTCGAGTATCCTGTTCAGACTGAGTTGCACGAGATCTAAGGAAACTTGCTGTTCAATCTCTTTAAAAACGCCGCAAAAGTCTGTCTTTGATCCACGCACTTCCCTTAAGGCTCGCGGTATTGACTATTCTTCCGATGAACTTCACGGAGAATGTGGTCCAGGACTGGGCGCCGTCTGCGACACCGAAAGTCACGGACCTTGGTATAGCAAGCGCCACGATTGAGCAAAAAATCCTACGCGAGGTCGAAGATAACGGTATTGAGCGACCGAAGGGATACAATGTCTCATTTCACTACAACTCAGATGTCGAGCAACATCACTTTGGCAGATCCCATCCCATGAAACCGTGGCGGCTTGTCTTGACCAAGCAGCTGATTCTGGCGTATGGATTGCAATATGCCATGGACTCGTACCAGACGCGCGAAGCTACCAAACAGGAGCTGGCAGATTTCCACAAAGAGGACTATCTTGACTTTCTGGCAAAGTGAGTTTCATGATCACGTGTCTGCTCTTGGAGAAGACCGAGCGAAGCTTGGAGACTGGACCAGAACTGACTAATTGTACTCAAGAGTAACACCAGACAACATGGAAAGTCTGCGACAAGAGCAAACCCGCTTCAATTTCGGTGACGACTGCCCTGTCTTTGACGGCCTATACAACTACTGTACCCTCTATAGCGGCGCAACACTAGATGCAACCCGCAAACTCGTCAACAACCAATCCGACATTGCCATCAACTGGTCTGGAGGGCTTCATCATGCCAAAAAGTCAGAAGCGTCGGGTTTCTGCTATGTCAACGACATCGTTCTCGCAATCGTGGAGCTTCTCCGCTACAACCCCCGCGTTCTCTATATTGACATTGACGTACACCACGGCGATGGCGTCGAACAAGCTTTCTTCTCTACCGACCGCGTCATGACCCTTTCCTTCCACAAGTACGATCCGGCCGAGTTCTTCCCCGGGACCGGCGGTCTTCAGGAGAACGGCCCGGAGCATCCCAAGAATCCCGGCGCTCACTTCAGTCTCAACGTCCCTCTCCAGGACGGCATTGATGATGAGCAATACACCTGGCTATTCGAACAGATCACCGGACCCACCATCGACTCCTACAACCCCACTGCCATCGTCCTCCAATGCGGAGCTGACTCGCTGGGCGGCGACCGGCTCGGCAAGTTCAACCTCAACATCACCGCACACGGGCACTGCGTTGAGTTTGTGAAAAAGTGCGGCCGGCCACTGCTCATCCTCGGCGGAGGCGGCTACACGGCACGCAACGTCGCCCGCTTGTGGTGCCACGAGACCAGTCTCTGTGTCGGCGCCAGCCTGCGCGATCAGCTCCCTTCGTTCGTACCTTACAGGCAGGCGTTCGATGGCGAAGAGAACGGAGCCGGCAGGCTCTACCCGCGTCTGGACAATATCGAGGGCAAGCGACATACCAACATGCACTCGCGTCAGTACCTGCAAAGCTTGATCGAGCATGTGCATGAACAGCTTAGATATTTGAAGGGTTGTCCTAGCGTGCAGATGCAGCGGATTCCTCCGGGCATCCTGGCGGTCCGGGACGAGGTGGATAGGGAGTTGGAGGAAGAAGCGGAGGAGAAAGAGTTGCGCGAGGCAAGCACAATGCGAAAGCGAAAGGAGCGAAATCCGGCCGGACGAAACGAGCATCGGTTCTGATGAATACATGGATCATTCGGGTCTTCAGGAGTGCCCTTTTCGCAAGCCTGCGGGTGGGAACCCGAAATGTCAATAACGTGTGGGCCTTCAGTTCAGTCCGGCGCTTGTATGACGCACACCCACACGAAAGACTCCCAACACATACCGCGAGCCCAATGCCCAACGACCAAAACTTTGATATCTCGCTACATATCCAACGATAGAGATAGCCTTGCGTGCTTCAAGACCAAACTTTGGATCTAATATGGAACCTTTACTCCGCCTCGAAGGCCGTCCTTCCAAAGGCAGCATACGCTCATGTCCTCACACCACTTCTGCACCATCCACGGCCTGAGTTTCTTCACGTCGCCGCGTGCTACACCACCGTCGTCTCCCTCATCGTCCTCGTCGGGCTTCCTCTTCTTTTTCCTGCCTGGCCTTCGAGTTTTCTCGGGCTTCCTTACCCAGGACGGGACGCGCACGCCTTGGTCATTTAACCATATCGTAAAGTCTTCCAGGACGATGGGGTCGTACATGAGAATCTTCTCGTGCCAGGTCGGTCGGTTCGGATCGGTAGTGCGTGGTGTCGACTTGATCACTTTCGTGATCTGAGGAAAAAGAGCCGCGCGAACGGTATTCCAGTCCTCAACGGTATTGGTGACTTGTGGCTCCGCTGTCGCTTTAGCTTGCGTCACGGATTGCTCTGGTGCTTTGTAATTCGGAACGGGGTTTGATGAAGGCGAAAGCGGTAGCGAAGGGCCTACTGAAGGGATATGCTGTCGGCGAGGAGGCGATGGCGAAAGCTCGGGCTCCGAGTCCGAAATCTCGTCGATATGGGTCCACCGCAGGGACGTTTTTGCTGGAGTTGAAGGTTGCGGGTGTGTCTGGGTCGAGCCTTCTGTCGTACTATTCACTGTGGCCGGCGGCAGTCTTGCGCCGACACTGTCAACATGTGGAAGAGCGGACTTGCGTGGACGACCGCGCGGGGGCTTGCAGGGAGCGTCGGACGGTCTTGAAGCTCCCTCGCGTACCACAGAAGCAGGTGGCACGCTTACACTCTGAGTATCCAATTTCGATGGCCCGCTCACGGTTGCGGTGCGCTTGGGAGCTTGGAGGTTCGGAGGTAAGGACTTCAGCGCAGTCCTGGAGGCATGTGTATCGGTTTGCTTAGAGGGCTTTGCTGCCTGTTCAGAGCATACCTCTGACTTTTTGGGTACCGTTTGATGATCCGCGATAGTAACGGAAGTGTCCGGAACATTTGCTTTCTCTTGCTCGTCGAATTCCGGTGTGCTGCCAATTACCACCCAATTGTCCTCAGGGGAGTCTGATGGCTTCGACTGGCAAACGCCAATCTCCGTTTCCGGGCGAGACTGTATCCGTTGAACTTCAGTGCCCAAATCACTGGGACGTATTTCAGCCCTCAAGTTGCCGTCAAGGTCCGGTTGCGATTCTACAGCGAGCAACTGCTGATCATGGTCCCGTGCCGCGGCTGCCCACAATCCGCGGCTTGCTTTAATTGCTGCTAAGCTCTTACTTCGACACGCCTCTCTACCGACGCGCTCGCCTTCGACCTGCTGCGTAGACATTGCAGCTTCAGACTCCCGAAATGCCCGCTGGAGGTCGCGGATGAAAGTCGGCGATTCCTCGCGCGCTAGCTGACTTGACGTGCCGAAAAGAAGATTCTGGCGGCCCAAGTCCTTCATTGCGGCGTCGGGAGGCAGAAGCTTGGACATGTGAGCAGCGGGTTTGCTCTTGGTCTTGGAAGACGATGCCTTGGCTTTTGCTGCGGGTTTAGCCGCTGTCGAGGACTTTCGTGCTCGTTTTTTCTTGGTCGTGCTGCCTTCTTCGTTCGCTTTGGAGGTGTTCGTAGAAGATGTGGTAACTCTCGGGGCGAAGAATACCGAGCCGGACATTTCTGGAACAGCTTGCGGAGTCTCGTTGCCCGCTTCAGGCTCTTGAGGCCTGTAGAACGCTGTTGCGAGCTCGGTGATGGTAGTAGCCTTTTTCTTCAAGGAGGCGCCTGCTTTTGGAGCGGCTGATGATTCCCGAGTAGTTGCGGAGGCATCTCCCACAAGCTAGTCCGATGGTAAGTTGCAACGTTTTCTGTAGAGAAAAATAATGTTGGAGCCATACCTCAAGCCGTTTCTTCACCGTTGGGCCCCCATTGCTTCCCCGAGCTACACAGCGCGGATCTTCCAGCTCATTTGCCGCCTTCTCGTAACCAAAACTCGCCATGAGATTCACGACCTGACGGTCGTCCGATGCTTTCTCAGCGGCGACCGTCTCCGGGTCCTCAAGAGGCTGCAATCCAGCGTCCAAAACCGGTGCTGTCTCCTTCGGGGGTGTCCAACGGTCGGTTCTGCGTTTCAAAGCAGACTCTAATGCCAGGCTTTGCTCGACAACACTGGACACGGGCGCGGTTTCCAATGGATTTTCAGTCGTAGGATTAGCCGCAAAATGCTTCGATTTGACAGCTGTCGATTTCGTCTTGCTTGAAGCCTTAGTATCGTCGCCTGCCGTGGTCATCGCTTTCGTCCCGCCCGAGCGTGGCTTTGTGACTCGACAGTTCGCAATCTTGCTCTGCTGCTCGCCTTTGTCCTTTCTCGGCCGGCCCTTTTTGACAGTCTTTTCAACCGCTGGTAAAGTAGGACAGACAGTATCGACGCTTCGAGCCATCCCGTTATCGACACCTTGATCTACTGTGGCCACTTCGGTCTGCAAACCATCGTTTGTTGCCGCCTTCGCGAAGACTTTCCGCTTCCGAGGCCTTTTCGAAGCCGGTCCATCCTCTTCTCCTGACTTAGCAGGCTTTGCTGTCTTCCTCGGCCTTTTCACCGAAGCCTTTCGCGCCACCCCGTCCACATCACCCTGAGCATTCCCCTTCACCGCCTTCTCTGCCGCCGCATTCCCGCAACCTTCATCTTCGCCAGCCGTAAGACTCAGCCTGTTCTCCTTCACCAAGCTCGCGATCGTTGCAAAACCAGCAATAGCGTCCGCAGGCACCTTGGCAGCACGAGACCCGCTCTTCAATGCGCCAGGTCGCTTCGGCTCAAGAAGACTGGAAATAGAAGGTAGCTCGGGCGAGGGTGTCGTCGCGAAGACGGGTCTTCGCTGGTGTCGCAGCGCGGATGGTGGCGTGACATGGAAGTCGAATTGGCCCGCCGCCGGCGACGAGGAGAGGAGGACGAGCTCAACGGCCGACATGCTGGGCAGTCTGTGCCGGAAGCATTGCAGGAGGAGCACTTTGGACGAGCTGGCGACTCCTCGTGAAGAGATTTCCGCCTTTCCTTTGCTCTATTGCAGGCTAATAATGAATCTTCGTTTCAAGTAAACAATGGGTCGTTGCGATTGCCGAGGTTGGGCCGAGATATATAAACAGAAATCAACCTCCTTTCCTCGGTGATCAAGGTTCATCAATATGAAATGCAGCAATTGAGTACACCAACGTGTTTCCAAGACTATATTCGATCAAAAAATATATACCCGTGGTTGCAGGGAATCACCATCGTCGAGTACAAAGTGATACGCCTCACGCGAGTGGTCAAACCTTGCCTGAAATGCTTTGTGGACCATACTGTACTTTCCAGCGACATCAGTCGCCTGATGATCCAAAAGATGCGCTCCTCCTTCTGTCGACTAGACATTGATCATCCGGAGGTATTTTACCAAGGTTCAAGTCATGCGAGGCAGCAAGAGCATCGCAATACAAAAGAGTTTCACTTAAAGGAATAAAGTCTCTAAAGTGTGAGACTCTGGACTCCAAACCAAAATCAAAGTAAAGCGGGTTCTCAATCTGACAAAGAATGATTCTGCCCGGAGCATCTCTAATACCAAGAGTGGTCTCCAGTGTCCGCTCCGCCGCCATTCAAGCGCAGCCATGCGGTGTCGACCTGACGCTGAAGCGCGTCCTCTCCTGGACAGGCGCGGGCACTATCGACTATGACAACAGTCGACGCTCAAAAGCCATCACGAAAGAGATGCCCTTCAGCAGCAGCCGTAATGCCTTGAAAGGCTTAGACGAGCGACATCACCATCAACACAACGACGAGCACGACTCCGTTATGCTGAAGCCCGCATCGTATCTGGTGGAATTCAATGAGACCGTCGACGTACCGCTTGACCTCGTCGGCCAGATCTTCGTGCGCAGCTCGCTGTTCCGTTCGGGCGCTTTGCTGAGCGCGGGCGTGATGGATAGTGGCTACAAGGGGGCTATGGGTGGACTGTTGCAAGTCGTCAATCCACATGGCCTTCGACTCTATCGTGATGCGAGACTGGGGCAAATTGTGTTCCATCAGATGAGAGAGAACGTCAAAGGGTACAGTGGGACGTATCAAGGCTCGGTGGCAGTATGATTGTCAGCAGGCTGTTGCTCAAGCTTCGGTCACTCGACGAAATTCCGCTACCTGTTGATCGAACTAGCTGAGAGCCCCAGAGTCGTCTGTGATGAGGAACAAGTGACCATTGTTTGTGCCGAGCGGCTTCTGTACCTACTTAGGCACGTTAGGTAGGTACTCCCCATACATCGTCCCATCCAGACTGCACCGCAAGACTCAATGGGATGAAGCGTTTGATATCTCTGCAATCACCTAGGTAGGTTGCACGCCAGGAGATGAGAACACCCGCTCGGCAAGGGCGACTTCGGGCTTGTCCCCTGATGACCGGATTATTAGTGTTTGGATCCCTCGCTAATAACCTTGGAATAGCGCGCCTGCTTATATTGCTACGCTGTTACCGCAATCGGACACGAGAACAAGCCCTGGGAGCAGCATCGCTCTACATGAGTATCAGAAGTATGATTCAACTCAAAGTTCGCCTTCCAGACATCTCTATGCCACCCTGCGAACCTACCTCTAGGGTGAGTCATACCTGCCTTTAGGCCAGGATCTCTCTTTCTTCTCAGAACAAACTGCCTCTAACACAGGCTGGCTCTTTCTGAGGATACCAAATATAACGCCTGTTTGTCGTGGTCATCACATTGCGCCTAAGTATACAAATCCTTTCATGAAATATTTCCTCCGCATTTCCAATCAATCCCGGCAAAGACGTCGCTCTCCTCACCCCTGAACGAGTTACTGCAGATCATCACAGGAATTGTGGGGAGTCAGAAAGACCTCTATGCTCTTGTTCGCACCAGTCGGCGTCTTTACACCAAACACATCTTTCACCTCCACAAGCACGATGTCACACATGGCAACAGCTCCGGGTAAGCCCTAGCTGCTCGCACAGCTCCTGAGACGGTTGTCGTACGCTTTCCCAAAGCAGGGGCTGATGTGACTATGAGCTGACGGCCGCCAGTTTATAAAAACTCTCAATTCCCCTGAAGTTCAGAAACGATGCCGCTCGTTTCGATTATCTGTATACAAATTTTTGTATATATACTCAACATCAAACCGCTCCCCGGCCCGCTCGCTGCTTCGCCGCGCTCGTTCGAACTGCCTCTCATCCCCGCTCCGTCTCCGCCCGCTCCGCTCCTCTCCGCGCCATCCTCCGCGTGTGCCCGCCGCGACTCGGGGAGGAGGCCCCCCCCTTGATAAGATAAGCGGATTCTCTCGCCCTGGGTTATTCGAGTGGGCCGGTCGCCAGCCCGACTCCGGGCGCCCGGTTAGTCTTTGGTGAAACCGGCGGTCCAGTGGGGGAAAAACAACGCCCGGGACTGGTTGTCACGGGCCGGCGGCCGCGACCCGCCCGCCGCTGACTTCCCCTGATGAGAATAGGCGCCCGGTTAGCCTTTGGTGGAACCGGCGCTAGATTGGGGGAACGTCAAAGCCGGGGCCTGGCTTACTCGCGCCGGCGGCCGCGACCCGCCCGAGAACGCTGACTTCCCCTGATGGGAAGAGGCGCCTGGTTAGGCTTTGGTCCAGGACTGGTTGTCTCGGGCTAGCGGCCGTGACCCGCCCGCTACTAACTTCCCCTGGTGGGGATAGGTCCTATTTTTTTTTCATGTGTACGGAGTACTGTTGGTTCTTTTTTGTTCGGGTGGAGGGGGAATTGTGAGTCCATTTGCCTCCCCGTTATCGACTTATCTGCTAACTTTGCCTGCGTAGAGAGTGAGAAACTCTATATCCTATCCTTCCCCAATGACTGACCGAGACGCGGGGAACTGAAAGAAAGGTAAGTCTCGCGTTGATTCCCGTCTTGTGGCTGGAGCGTTCTCTGACGGCATATTCTGCACGCAGAAAAGTAACCCCCAAGTCATTCTCTACTCCTCCGGGTGCTTGTGTCTGGTCCCTACGGGCCGTGTTTCGATCACAGGCAAAAGACATGCCCTTTCTACCTGTCTCCGGCCACCGCGCCGTCTCCACATGCCGTCTCCCCACGCTGTCCGCCGTGTGTGCCCTTCACAACTCGGAGGGTTTTTTTCTTCAAATAAAGTATGTGGAATCTCTCGCGCCGGTTCATTCGGGTGGGCCGGTCGCCAGCCCGACTCCAGGCCCTGGTTACCCACACTTCACCCCCGGTTTCACCCTGGTGAACGGTGGTCGGGTGGGAATACATAGTATTTTTATCGTGTGACTTGTGGCTGTCGGCTCTTGGGATCTTACGGGACGTACTCCGTACGAGGGGAATAGTGAGCCCAGCTGCCTCCCCATTGTCAACTTGTCTGCTAACTTTGCTTGCGTAGAGTGTGAGAAACTCCGGATTCTATCCTTTCCCAACGAGTGACCGACCCGCACAGATATGTCCTCTCCTGCCCGCTCTTGTTTCAATTCCAGGGAAAAGAAACCTCCAAGTCATGTCTGTCCCTGCCTAGTCTCGTTTCATTCCCAGGGGTGGGAAATCTCAAAGCATGATGGCCACTTCCTTCACTCCGCCGATTCTTGCGTTCTGTAGCCATGAGCCACCTCTTCATCGGGCCCTCCAGACATGTTACAGAATCGATCTCACAAAAAATCCAACTCTCCCGGAATCGTCACTCTCACGAATCGTCCTTCTCCACGAAGCCGTTGTCCTTGAAACTATTATCCACGAAATTACTCGTCTTCACGAAAACGTCTTCACGAAATCACTACGAAACACTCTCTGCGAGACACTCTCTACGAGACACCCTTACGATAATACACTCTACGGAAACACATTCCGTAAAACACACTCCATGAATAGACACTTCACTCAACTGCTTCACGAGAACAATTCAAGAATTAAAGCTTCTTGGTTGAGGTTCGAACCCCTTTCATTCGTGGGACACTCCTCCTTAGCTTGAAATTTCACCGGCAACCTGCTGCACCCTTGGCTCCACTCCTGGATACTATTTGTGCTGGGCACACGTTTCATTGGGAGCTTCTTCGCTAGTATTGTTGGTCCTCTGTTTTCTTGCCAACCGCAGCGACACCACTCAATTGATCCCAGCGGCTCCCCGAATGCCGGCGGAGACCAGATCCTGTCAGGCCTTGATACTGCTAGCGACCTCCTGCGCTCAGAACTCGGTGCAGTTTGCGCATGCGCAGCGTTGCGTTCCTGAAGTTATGATACCGGAGACTCACGGCGCGTCTTCGCTATACGGCAAAGTTGAGGAGGCATCGAATCGAACACCGAGATCAACCGAACATTGTTAAATCATCGAGTGCCATCGCACACTAATTCTACCGAATTCGAGGATATTGCCAGCCCAGCAGAAGAGTGTGCATCAGCACTTGCAGCAACAAGCCGCGGCCCTCTGATCTTCTGACTACCAGCAGATACAGCACACTTTCGTGGCCTTGAAGTGCACTGGCGAACTTCGCTCCGCGCCTTCGTCATGTGCTTGGTGCCGGCACACAAAATCCAAGTTGAGCCGTCAACTTCCCGTGGGCTTCGCTCAACTGGCATCACTTTCATGTGAACACAACCAAACCGTTTCATTCAATGCTTCATGTTCACAATGGTCACCGGCTTCACTATGCTGATTTCACTCTCGAAGTTCAGCCGGATCTCAAATGTCAGAGACATACAACGAACGTTCGAGCGACACTTTCTCTTGATACTCAGACGGCGGCCCGGACTCGTCACACCATAAGAATCAAAGAGAAAAGATGGAAGGGAAGGGACAGAGAGGAGTGAGGACAGAGAAGAGAGCAGAGGAAACGAGGGGGAAGGGGGAAGGGGGAAGGTAGGAGATAGGAGACAGGAGAGGGGGTAAGAAGGGAGAGGCCCAAAGACAGAAGTCAGAAGTCAGAGGAGAGAGAACAAGAGACAAAAGACAAAACTCAAGCGCTAGCCACCTTGGCTGTCTGAGCCCCAGAACTTAAAAGTTGCTCCCCACGATGGTCCTAATTCCTTCCACACGT